>JAESFL010000816.1_pt1 | contig 16413 bp, 12 predicted proteins | sample 9269401 | NCBI WGS metagenome assembly JAESFL01 (sample SAMN14506025, study PRJNA617098) | algae metagenome | isolation source: Gloeocapsa sp. UFS-A4-WI-NPMV-4B04 and co-occurring heterotrophs from desert... | place: USA: Utah | collected 2006-10-01 | reverse complement strand
ACCACTGACAATATTCGTCCACAAATTTTACTGTTGGTCCGGCTGGACGAGGCTGTACCATAATCTACGTCTTGGTTCTAACGTTTGTACCTTATTATACTACTGCCAGAGTGACAAAACAGGGTTACTAAGGCTTGGTGTCAGCTTTCAGATCAAGCACTTGTGCAAGGGTATTGATCCAAACCAGAAAAAACTAGACTAAACAAATTGTTGAGTCTGCTGATGTTATTATTCGTTTTTAGGGTATAAATTCTGCTCTTTTCTCACCTAATTTTTTACTTGATCTGTTAGTAGCTATCGCCATTTGGGATTTGAATTGCTCAAGCTATCCTCAACATCATTGTCATCGTCAAAGCCCCAATCATCGTCATCTTCAACAGTTTCTGGCTGGCGAGAGGGCGGCGTGATCACGCGATAGTCAGCATCATAAACTGACTCAGTTTTGCCTACGCCAGAATTGCTAGACTCTCGGTAACTGTAAGAGTAAACTGATCCAGTGCGATCGCTGCTTTTTGGTTCGCTGCTGACTTCGTAAGATCGAGAATTCACATTATCTTGTGGTTCGCTGCCGACTTCGTAGGATCGAGAATCTCTTACATTATCTTTCGGTTCACTGCCGACTTCGTAGGATCGAGAATTCACATCATCTACAAAATTGTCCTTCCTTCTTTTCTCAGCGTCTTCCTCAAAGCCCCAATCATCATTAGAACTTGAATTACTGCCCCAATCATCATCAGCGTCACTGGGGATTGAGACAGGTGGCGGCGAGGGACGACTTGTTGTTGGGGAGGTATATATTGGTTCGCTACGTTGAGTGCTGGTACGCGGCGGACGTGGACGCGGGGAAGCTGCAACTTTTTTGCTTTTGTTTGAGGACGAACGTGAAAACAAATTCGCCACTTTAAACAAGCTAGTGATAAATAAAGACGTAATCGCTCCAGCAGCTATGCTCAATAAAATCCATACTGCTAGGGGTAGCGCCTGAGTTTGTAAACCCAAAAACACTAAAGGTAGGACTGGCGACCAATTTTGTAATAGCAACAAAGTTAGCCCTCCTAGTACCACCAGTAACAGAAATAGTCGAATTACAGGCATAGTTGATTGGGGTGAGGGAGCATTTTTAGTAGGGGAGCAGGGGAGATAGGGAGCAGGGGAGCAGGGGAGCAGAGGAGCGGAGGAGATAGTATCAATTTTTATTCCCTAACCCCTAACACCTAGTCCCTAACACCTAACTCCTAATCCAAGCGCCCAAGCGCCCCTACCTTTCTATTTTGCCTTTAACCGCGACCTTGCCACCGCTCGATGGGGATGCAGTCAATATCCAGTTGATCTAAAGTGCGGGCTACCACAAAATCTACCAAATCCTCAATTGTTTGGGGGTTATGATACCAGGCAGGAATAGCAGGAACAATTCTAACTCCTGCTTCTGCCAAAGCGGTTAAGTTACGCAGGTGAATTAGGCTAAAAGGAGTTTCACGGGGTACGATTACCAGTTTCCGCCCCTCCTTTAACTGAACATCAGCTGAACGCTCTAGTAAATCAGAACTCAAGCCAGCTGCCAGCTTGGCTACAGTACCCATACTACATGGCATCACAACCATTCCCAGAGTGCGAAAGGAGCCACTAGCGATATTAGCTCCGACATCGCCCCAAGGATGACAGCGTAGTTTGCCGTTAGTCTCAACTCCAGCTTGCTGCCGCCAAAATTGCTCTTGTTGGACTGGTTCTAGAGGCATTTTGATATTCTGCTCAGATTGCCAAACCATGTATGTTGACTTAGAAGCAACCAGTTCAATCGCATAATCAGCATTGAGCAGAAATTTTACAGCGCGGACAGCATAAATCAGTCCCGATGCCCCGGAAACGCCCAAAATTAAAGGCAGATTAGAGGTCATCAGTATACAATTGCGAATTGGTCGGCTGATCAATTAAGTCTTCGGAATTGCTCTCCATGTCTTCACCGTTAGTTTGTTGCTCGTCATTAACAGTCACTAGATCAATTTGCTGGCGGTAATAATCGACACTTTTAACCTGGACAGCTACTTGATCGCCTAGTCGGTAGGAAGCACGGTTTTTGCGCCCAAACAGTGCCTGTTGCCGCGCTCGATACTCATACCAATCATCCTTGAGCGAACTAACGTGAACTAAACCTTCCACTCGTAGAGTCTTACCGCTAGTAGCTTGGACTTCAATTTCGACAAAGAACCCGTAAGACTGTACGCCAGTGATTAGCCCCTGAAAAACTTCGCCTGTGCGCTGTTTCATCAGTTGAGCTTTTTGCAGCCCTACCAAGTCATCTTCAGCATCTTGGACTTCTTTTTCGCGCTCATTTAGCTGAATAATGCTCTTAGCTAGCTCAAGTTCTAGTTCTTGGTGGACATCCGGAGGTAAGACATTCCAAGAAACTTCATTATGAGCGGAACTATGGCGCAGATTGACACGCTCTTTTGCTCTTGTAGTGCGGCGATCGCGTCCCTGCTCAAATAGAATCTGTAATACTCGTTGCACCAATAAATCTGGGTAACGCTGCAAAGGCGAATTACTGCGCGTATAACTTTCTAGAGCCAGTCCAAAGTGAAACCCTGCCGTAGTAGTATAAACAGCGTTCTTCAGCGTTCCTTGTAACAGATAAGTCAGGACTTGCTCAGAAGGCAAAGAGGAAAACTGCGAGGTAAAGTGCTGAAAGTCAGCAGGCTTGATTGCTTCTTCTTGATCTAACCGTAGTTCAACTCCTAAATTGCTGGCTAACTTGATCATTTCCTGAACTTCCTCTACTTCAGGTGATGGCTGAACGCGATATATTGCCGGAATACCTAGCGCTTGCAAATGGTTAGCTATGGCTTGATTTGCCAGCAGCACTAATTCTGTTAACAGCGATCGCGCCTCAAAATCAGTAGTTACAATTGCCCCTAGAACTCCCTCATCGTAATAAGGGTATTGGCGTGGCGGCAATTTCAGTTCAAAGCTGCCTCGCTGTCGTCGCTGTTCTCTCACCGCGCGACTTAACGCTGATAGTTGATTCAGCATCTGTGCTACCGCCGTTAATTCCTGGCTATTTTCTAGCTGATTACTCAAAATCGCTGCTACTTCTTGTTCACTCACCTCGTGATCAACAGAAATAACGCTGGGTTGAATTTCAAACTCCAATAGCTGCCCAGTGGCTGAGTCAAGAGTGAGTAATACTGAAATTGTTAAGCGATCGCTCCCAGGCAATAAAGAGCAACGCTCGGTAATCGCGTCTGGTAACATCGGCAGCATTGTTTCTCCTAGATAAACGCAGCTACCCCGCTTGCGGCAATCCCTGTCAAGTGCCGAATCTGGCTCAACATAGTGGGCAACATCAGCAATGTGAACGCCTAGCTGCCATTGTCCGGCTGCGGTTTTAGCGATAGTGAAGGCATTTTCTACTATAGGAGTTTGGGTATCTGGACTATCTTCACTTTTGCAGGTGAGAGTAAACAGCGATCGCAGATCAAGTCGTTGCTTTAGTTGAGTTTTAGTTAATTTAGCTGGTAAGCCTGCTACTGCCTCTTGCACACTAGCGTTAAAGCTGCGCGGGAGGTCGTGTTTACAACAAACGAGGTCTACATCGGCTGCGGCTTCCGCATCACTGCCCAAAACCTGAACTACCCGACCAAGCGGTGGAGATTGTCCCAACGGGTAGCGTAAAATTTCGACATGGATCAGGTGATTGATTGACTCAGCTAAGGTTTGACCATTGGGCTGAACTTCGATTTCAAATAGCAAGCGATCGTCTAAGGGGACAGCGCGGAACCCTTTGTTATTTTGCTTTAACCGTGCAAGTAGGCTGTGATTTGAACGTTCTAGAATCAGCCGAACTTCTCCTTCTGGACTGCGGCGGCGGCTGCCTTCTTTGGTCATTTTCACTAAAACGCGATCGCCATTCCAAGCTGTACTCAAATGGCTTTCGCGAATATATATATCCTCGGAGCCTTCTTGTTCTTGAATTGCAAAGCAAAATCCTTTACTAGAACAGCGAAGTTTTGCTTCGATTACATCTTCTTCAAATACGCGGCGATACTTACCGCGCTCTTTGACCAAAATGCCAATTTTTTCTAGTATTTCTAGGGCAATGTGGAGTTTTTGGAGACATTCTTCATCCTGGCAGTCAAGTTTTTTTTCGAGTACCTTGGCAGCAACTAATTTGTCATTCGTAAAATTTGCCAGCAGTGTAGCGATTGAAAATTCCATGTAGCGAACCGGCCTCCGGTCATAAATTCGTTCTTTTTGTCTGATGGCAGTAAGTACAGCGCGAGTGATTGCGTTTGGCAATGCGCCTTAAAACACACATCGTGCTACACTCCAAACCCCTACTATGTTCTACTACCCTCACCCTAAAAGCGATCGCCTGTTGCTAAGTATTCAAGCTTGATTGCGTGCATGAAACTTACAACACTTATTAACACTGACTCGCCCAATTCATAAAATAACTCTCGTATTAGAGGAAGGGCAAGTGCGCGAAGCATCGAGCAGCTTTGCTTTATAGCTAGGAAAACCCGCACTCCTCGCGTGTAAGCATCACAACGGTTTTATCAATGCGCTTCTAATCCAAGAATCCTCTACCTTGACCATAGATATCTGAGAAACTAATAGCAAGCAGGTCTATGGGCGAGGTTATCGGTGTTTAATTGTCTAGTTGAAGCAATTGTTCCGCCGTTAGACCAGTGTTAATCTGGAAAAATTGCCGCCAAGCCTAATTGTCCCATTTGTGGAATCGGAAACACTTAAGTTCAGCAGCATGGAAAGCCGTGAGGGTGAACCTTCATTATTATTCTAAGTAAAAAGCGCACTCCAAGAAAACGGCTCTTGATAATCATTAAACAACTACGATATTAAATAGTGTGAGCTGCACACTAAAAATGGCATAGGTGTACCGTATCCAACTATTGGAAACTTAAGCCGCATCCAATAGAAATTCAAGTTGTGGGCGTATTATGTTGGCTCAATTTCAAGCTCGTTATCCTCAGAGCAGTCTTATTTCTGATTTACTGACGATTTATCAAGGAAAATTCGTTGTTCGCGTTTCCGCTCAAGTCGAAGGTGTGACTCGCGCTACTGGTATGGCGGCCGCAGAAACACTAGAGTTAGCAGAAGATAGAGCTAGAGAGCGAGCGATCGCAGTTTTGGCTGTTGACGTTATTGCACCTCCCAATGCACAACAACAGGAGAACAATGACAACCAATCAATACCTTCCAAGGCTCCTGACATTCACTTATCCAGCGACGCGATGCCACAAGCAATTCAACTCAATGTGGCAGAAGCATTACCAATCGCTCAGACTAATTACGGCACTGCTACAACTGACTTAAATGACTCAATGTCTGTTTCGCCAGCGTCGCCCGCAGAATCAACACCTGATCCGGTAATTCCTTCATTTACACCAAATAGTGATACCGAGGAGCAGGACTACCCTAACTTTCCTGAACCTCTGGCGGGAATGGGAAACGTAACCAACATCCAACGCTTTCCTATGATTCCTACGCCGGAGAATCAAGAATTGAATGTTGTCGACAATATTGAGACAATATCTGACATTCAACCCGCAACCAGTGGTAATTCACCCTTTTTAAATAATGTGACACCACTAATACCACGCAGCTATAGTTCTCCAGATGCCATCCCACTTGATGAGACAGTAGCCCAAACGAACATAGTAGCGCCGAGTGAACCGATTGATCTGTCTGATGCGATCGCCAAAATTGATGTTGAATTGAAGAACTTACGCTGGACTAAAACCCAAGAACGTAAATACCTCGAACGTACATACGGCAAGGAATCACGCGAACTCCTAACCGACGAACAATTGTTTGAATTCCTGCATTATTTGGAATTATTTGGTCAAACTAATCGCGCCCTCGAAGACCTAGAGTGGAGTAATGAAGAAGGGCGCAATTATTTAATTCAAACCTACAGTAAGCAATCGCGCCAACATTTGACAAACCAAGAATTAACGGAATTCCTGCAACACTTAAAAGCCGAGCGTTCAAAGTAGGGGGGCAGGGGAGATGAGGAGCAGAGGAGCAGAGGAGCAGGGGAGATGGGAGATAGTATTATTATTTATTCCCTAGCCCCTAGCCTCTCGCCTCTAGTTTAGCTAACAGCCACCATTGGCCTACTACCAGCCGCGTGACGATTAATCACCTGGTCAATCAACCCATAATCCTGGGCTTCATTGGGTGACATGAAGAAGTCGCGCTCGGTATCTTGCTCAATCCGCTCTATGGGTTGACCAGTATGTTCAGCCAGATGCTCATTCAGCCGCCGCTTGTGGTATAGGATTTCCTTTGCCTGAATTGCGATATCCGTTGCTTGTCCCTGCGCTCCTCCCAGTGGTTGGTGAATCATAATCCGAGAATGTGGCAGACTCATCCGCTTACCCTTAGTACCAGCGCTCAGGAGGAAAGCACCCATACTCGCTGCTAGTCCTGTACAAATGGTGCAAACATCCGGCCGGATGTGCTTCATAGTATCAAAAATGCCCATGCCAGCTGACACAGAACCACCCGGAGAATTGATGTAAATGTAAATATCTTTCTCCGCATCTTCAGAATCTAGAAACAAAAGCTGGGCCACGATTAAGTTAGCTAAATTGGCATCAATTTGTTGCCCTAAAAAGATGATCCGCTCCCTCAGCAATCGGGAGTAGATATCAAAGGCACGTTCGCCCCGCCCAGATTGTTCGATAACGATAGGAATCATTCGATCTGCTTATTATTGTAACTTTCCTTAATTTTATCTATTTTCTAGAAGGTCGCTTAGGCTACGGGCGTTGGTAGAGTAAAGATAGGGTTATTGTGTGCCACTACTCACTACCCGTAAACAGCGTTTGACCATGACTAATCGCCTTGCCCAATCTCAAAGCCTTTACCTCCGCAAACACGCTCTAAACCCCATTGACTGGTGGCCGTGGTGTAATGAAGCCTTGGAAAAAGCAAAAACTGAGAATAAGCCGATATTCCTTTCGATTGGCTACTCAAGCTGTCACTGGTGTACTGTCATGGAAGGAGAAGCTTTTTCTGACCCCGCCATCGCTGAATACATGAATGCTAATTTTCTACCGATTAAGGTAGATCGCGAGGAAAGACCAGACCTCGATAGTATTTATATGCAGGCGTTACAGATGATTTCAGACCAGGGTGGTTGGCCTTTAAATATTTTTTTATCGGCGGATGATTTAGTCCCGTTTTATGGTGGTACATATTTTCCCTTAGAGCCGAGCTACGGACGACCTGAATTTTTACAAGTGCTGCAAGCGCTTCGCCGCTATTACGACACAGAAAAACAAGATTTGATTTCGCGTAAACAAGCAATTCTCGATGCTCTTCAGCAAAGTGCTATTTTAGCAACGACGCAGCAGCTAGACAATAATTTATTACGCCAGGGATTGGAAACTAATACGAGTGTAATTACTGCTCGTGATTACGGCACAAGTTTTCCAATGATTCCCTATGCGGAATTGGCTTTGCGGGGGACTAGGTTTAATTTTGAATCCCGATATCAGCCGCAGCAGGCTTGTACCCAACGAGGCTTAGATTTGGCACTGGGGGGCATATATGACCATGTGGGCGGGGGTTTTCACCGCTATACGGTTGACTCTAGCTGGACAGTACCGCACTTTGAAAAAATGCTCTATGACAACGGACAGATTGTCGAATATCTAGCGAATCTGTGGAGTGCTGGCTCCTGTACGCCAGCATTTGAAAGAGCGATCGCTTTTACTTTCCAATGGCTGAAGCGCGAAATGACTGCGCCTGAGGGTTACTTTTATGCGGCTCAAGATGCCGACAATTTTATTACTCCAGATGACGTAGAACCGGAGGAAGGAGCGTTTTACGTTTGGAGTTACAATCAACTACAACAATTACTTACTTCAGAAGAGTTATCCCAACTTCAAGAACAGTTTACTGTAACACCCGATGGCAATTTTGAAGGTCATAACGTCTTACAGCGCCGTTCTCCAGGTCAATTGAGCAATAGTGTAGAAACTGCGGAAGTTTTTGGGGAGAATTCTTCTTCCCAAAATACTTCCATGCTTTTAAAGCTGTTTGAAGCCCGCTACGGTGCAAAACTAGAGGCATTGGCAACTTTTCCGCCCGCTCGTAACAACCAAGAAGCAAAAAATAATAATTGGCCTGGTCGGATTCCGCCTGTTACAGATACTAAAATGATTGTTGCCTGGAATAGCTTGATGATTTCAGGTTTAGCACGGGCTTATGCAGTATTCAAACAAGATGCCTATCTTTCCCTGGCTACTCGTGCTGCAAATTTCATCTTAGATAATCAATGGCTAGACGGGCGCTTCCATCGGCTTAATTATGAAGGACAAGCTGCTGTTTTAGCGCAGTCAGAAGATTATGCTTTATTTATCAAAGCGCTACTTGATTTGGAGCAAGCCTCGCAAGTAACAAGTGAGCAGCAAGACTGCTTATGGTTAGAAAAAGTAATCGCAGTTCAAGCAGAATTTGATGATTTTTTGTGGAGTATTGAATTAGGCGGCTATTATAACACATCGGGGGAGCCTGGTCAAGAATTAATCGTGCGGGAACGTAGCTACGCGGATACTGCTACACCAGCTGCTAATGGAATTGCGATCGCTAACTTAGTCCGTTTATCTCTACTTACAGAAGATTTGAGCTATCTTGACCGAGCAGAGCTTGGGTTAAAAGCTTTTAGCAGTGTAATGTCTAGCTCACCTCAAGCTTGTCCCAGTTTGTTTACAGCTTTAGACTGGTATCGCAACTGTACGTTAATTCGCACTACAGCCAGCCAGGTAGACGACATCATCAAGCAGTATTTACCCTCTGCTGTTGTTGCTGTAGCGCATGACTTACCACAAGAAACAGTGGGCTTAGTTTGTCAAGGTCTAAGTTGCCTTTCTCCCGCCCTTACAAGTGCGGAGTTGTGGGAGCAAGTTCAACAAAGTCAAATAAGAGGCGCTTAGGCGCTTAGGCTAGAAACTTTATCACTGTGGACTAGGAGACGCTTTCGGTATTGGCTGACTCGGTGGAATCCGCTCAATTGTAATCAGCGCTTCCATAACTGATTTAACAATCGGGGCTGCAACAGTCGAGCCAAAGATAATACCTTTTGTCGGCTCATCTACCACCGCTAAGACTACATAACGCGGAGATTCTGCGGGAATTATGCCTACAAAACTGGTAATTTTAGCATTGCTATAGCCGCCACCACGTAAACTAGCTTTTTGGGCTGTGCCAGTTTTTCCAGCGATGCGATAGCCCGGAATTTGCGCTACTTTCCCTGTTCCCTGCGCGACTACTGTTTCCATCATTTTTATTACAGTCTGGGCTGTTTTTGGTGAGAAAATCTGTTGCGGTGCTGGAAATTTGGATGGCAAGTCAAGTTGACCTTTGCTGTCGGCTAGCCCTTGAACTACATGGGGTGTCACTAATTTACCTCCATTGGCTAAAGCAGCGTTTAGTTGCACTAGCTGGATTGGTGTTAAGGAAAATCCTTGCCCAAACGAGGCGGTCGCTGGTTCAATTGGAGAAGAAATAAACTCCTTTTTACTTTTCAGTTGACCGGGAGTTTCAAAGGGTAAATCTATCCCCACAGCTTTTCCCAGTCCCAATTTTTTTAGCCAGTCGTAGTAAATATCTGGCTTAATTCGTTGGATAATTTGCACCATGCCGACATTGCTAGAGTATTGCAGAATCTGCGGCACAGAGAGCAATTTGATGTCTTTCGGTTCGGCATTTTTAATTGTCCAGCCACCTACTTTAATTGTGCCGGGATCGCTGAACATATTATTAGGCGTGATTACACCTTTTTCCAGTGCGATCGCAATATTCAAAGGCTTAAATGTTGATCCTGGTTCATAAAGATCCGACAGCGCCCAATTTTTAAATGCTTTCATGTCAGAGTTATAATACTCATTTGGATCGTAGGAAGGCTCCGAAACCATCGTTAGTAGAGAACCATCCCGCGCATCCATGACAATGACACTCCCGCGCTTGGCATTAAACTTTTGCATTTGCTCCTTTAAGCTGAGGAGTGCTGCTCTTTGCAGACGGCTATCAATTGTTAGTTGTAGCCGCAAATCATCAACTTGTAAAAAATTGTCGGGAACGCGATCGCTCATCAACGCGCCTTTTCCGGTTTTGGTGAGCCGTACTGTCTGCATAGGGCGTTCGAGCAATTTCTTTTGACTATACTCCACACCAGCTTGACCACTACGATCAAGATCAACGTAGCCCACCACGTCTGCAACTAAATTTTGTTGGGGGTAAAGGCGCGAATATGCTTGAATCAACTCTAAGCCATTGAGCCGCAGGCTAGAAATTTGCTCGGCAATTTCTTCTGTAATAGCCGGAGAAACCCGAATCCCAGTGTCACGGAGATTAAACTGCTTCAGCAAGTCAGCAGAGGGACGATTGAGAATTCCAGCCAGTTGAGTTGCGATCGCTTCTTTTGATTCTTTAAACAGTTTCGGATGCGCGTACAGCGTATAAACTGGTCGATCAATCGCTAACACATTATTATTGCGATCAACCACTGGGCGGCGGGGGATAAATGGGCGCAAATTGACCATTTGCTGTTGCCGCGCCTTTGCCATCAGCACTGGACTCTGAACGAGTTGTAGCTGATACAAGTTCACCCCAATCCCCAAAGTAGCAGCTAATAATGCTCCCCAAACGAGCAGCAACCGAAAACGAGGTAATGGGGCTATGCGCTGGGTATGCCTTTGTTTTCCGGCTTCACGGCTACGCTTTTTTTTACGCCGTGCTTCTAAGTGAAGCACTGAGGCGGGCTTTCTGGTATTACCAGGCGAAGGAGGAACCGAAGTAGGCATAGGATATCGAGTAATGGAGAGCAGGGGAGAAGGGACGCAGCAGATAGGGGGAGTGGGGGAGTGGGGGAGATGGGGAGCAGAGGAGCAGAGGAGATAGTATTATTTTTATTCCCTAGCCCCTTATCCTCTTCTATCTCCTAATAACCGAGTGGACTAGGGTTTGGTTGTTTACTTTTGTTACTGGTTGCAGGAAGAATAGAGTCAGCAACGCGATCGCGACGTTGAGGTGCTGGTGGCAGGAAAATTGCCTTAGTTGGATTTTGCGGCACTAAATTTGTCCCTGGTTGTTGAGCTTGCACAGCCAGCTTGTTTTTCAGCACCTCACTGGTAGTTGTTAACTGCCGCTCATGACGTTGCAAACTCTCTAGCTTGTTGTACGATTGACTCCACATTTTTTGAGAATAGACTGTCCAGCTATAAACCGTTAGCATTACTGTCACTAATAAAAACATCACAGCAGAAGAGGGACGCTGCAAGGTATACAAGCGTAGCAACCATATTGGTTTAGGTGCGTTTAGCTGAATCGGGACATTTTTAGCATTGGATCTGGCACGATTGGGCAAATCCAATGCTGGGGAGGATAGTGAAATGACTTTTTGATTAAGTTCTGCACCTGCTCTTGCTTTCGACGGAACTTTTCGATTACGGGCAGAAACAGCTGATTTTGAAGCAACAGCCATATACTTCTAGATAAGTTAATTTATCAGCCATCAGTGTAGTGCTTTTAGATGTGAAATTTATCGAAAATCTAAATTTTCCTGAATGCTGATTGCTAGACACCGCCCTTATACTATCATCAGACTGGTGTGAATCTAAATCTAAATACAGTTTAGATATGCTTGACCAAGATGGGGGCTTAGACTAGATTAACCAATTATTGTTCTTCTGAAAGCTGCTGCTCTGATCAGCGCTCAACTGTTGTCAAGGAGCCGGAAAATTAGTCAAAGCTACGCCTTTAGAGGGAAGAAGTTGAGTGGTAGAGCTTTTAATGTTTACGTCTAATTAGGGCAATACTATAAATGACATTTACAGTGCAGGCTTGATATAGCTGATTGCCGCAAGTGTAATCAAATATTCAGTCAAATCTGGCGATATCTTTGTAGTAAACCCCGAAATCCAACTAAAAACATCGCACTTCTTTATAAAAAGAAATAAATGCGGTATCGTAATCAACGACCGGATCATCACTATTACCGGAATTGGTTAAAGAGGAGTTATGAACAAAAAAATCATTAGTTTGGCTTTGGTACTAGGCTTATTTACGCTCTTAGGAGCTTGCGATACTGGCGGCGGCGGTGCAGGCGGCGATGCAGGCGGTACTAGCCCGTCACCCGCAGAAACACCTGCTACTTCTCCATCTCCTTAATAAGAGAATATTTAGGCGAGGAGTACGCTCCTCACCATTTAGCAATTATTCCTCTCCTCAAAAATTAAAGATTATGGGGCATGGTTTTTATAGACAAATGGTCTAAAAGTTACCTTGGTTTCCCAAAAATTATTTTGAGGGGGGGTATTTTTTATGGTCTAGATTAAATATCATTGCCATATTTGTTTAGTCTATACTGTTAAGATTAGCTGAATGAAATTAAAGTTATTTTGAAGCTTGGAAAAGCAATAGCAAGGAATAAAATTAAAAAATTGCTAAGAACAGTTTTCTGCAATGTAGGAAATAGAGGGTTGGCTAGATGCTGTTAATGCAATTCAGCACTTCTCACTATTGTCGCAAAGCAAGGCTAGCGCTGGGTTATAAGAAGATTGTTTACAAAGTTGAAAACCTGACCCCAGGCATTCATATCCTGAAATTAAAGCCGTTGACTGGTTTAACGACAGTGCCAGTTCTGTTACCCCAGGAATCGGGGCAACCAACAGCGATCGCAGACTCGACAAAGATTTTAAAATATTTGGAAACATATTGTCTTGAACCAACGCTAACATTGAGCGATCGCAAACTCCAAATCGAAGCAAGTATGCTTGAAGATTGGCTAGATGAAAGCATCGGTACGGCAACTCGGTTTGTCTACTACGACTATCGCGCTGGTGCAGGTAAGCAAATCGATCCTTCAGTGTTTAGCCAGGTGCTGATCTCTGTAGTACGGCGGCAGTATGGAATTACAACTGCGGCTGTGGAACTGGCAAAGAGTAGGCTGAATACGGCAATGGAAGAATTAGCAATTCGTTGGCAGAATCTTTACCTAGTAGGCGATCGCCTCTCTGTCGCGGATATTGCTGCTGCTGCGTTACTTAGTCCTCTAGCTTTAATTCCCCAGTATCGTCAAGAATATCCTTGGTTGTTTGAGCGCATTGAGCAAATTCATCAACTGTGTGGCGAACCATTGCCGCCAGGATTGGAGAGTGCGGAGGATAAGGGGACAATGGAAGTAGGTATTATGTAGTATGTTATTCAAAGTACGTTTACTTAGCTTAACTGCTAGTGTTGGTGTTTTGATGTTGATGCCAATTAATATTCAGTCTGCACGAGCATTACCACCGCCAGAGGAAACGCCTGAAGAAGTGTTGCGGACAGAGATTATTACAGAAGCGCGATCGCCTGTTGATGGCAAGCCTATCTCTGCTGCTGACTATGCAGAATTACAAGCCCAACTACAACAGCGTCAAGTAACACCATCACTAAGTCCTCAAGTTCGTCAGAATATTTCTTTGCTGCGTCTCCGCCGACTGATTCGCACTGTTTTACCGTTTCTGCCAATTTGAGTAGCTCTCTACTTTTTGGCATCCTCCTTTAGAATTAATTTTAAGGCTAACAGCCTAAGTCCGCTCTAGGCGACTAAAATTTTGGTGTTAGTCCGTTTATTGATTTCCTAATAGCTGTAGGCAATAAACGATAATCGTGCAAGCTGGAAGTCGGAGCAGGAATTGAACAAAAAGTGAGTAGAAAAAACCTTACTACTCACTGCGGGATGCAGCTTGCTTGACCTGCTGCTAGTTTGAAGTAAGATAATAGCAAAATATTTACAAACAAATGTAAAGAACATACGTATAAGTAATAACAGCTTGATTCAGTTAGTGTATTTCAGGAGACAGGTAGCTTCATGACAATGACCATCGCCCCAGATCAGGTTGAGCGCATTATTTGGAATCAGCATCATGATCCGTTTGAAGTGCTGGGTTCCCATCCGATAGAACAGGATGGCAAAATAGCCTGGGTGGTGCGAGCCTACCTACCAAATGCGAGTGCGGCGTGGGTTGTTCGTCCTGAAGAACGGCTAGAATACCCGATGCAGGCGGTACACGATCCCCACTTTTTTGAATGCACAATTGATACTCCAGAACTTGCGAACTATCAGCTACGAATTCAAGAAGGCGAACACGATCGCGTGATCTACGATCCTTATGCCTTCCGTTCTCCACGCCTAACGGAATTTGACCTACATTTATTTGGTGAAGGAAATCATCACCGGATTTACGAAAAGTTAGGGGCGCACGCGACCGAAATAGACGGTATTAAAGGCGTTTATTTTGCAGTTTGGGCTCCCAATGCGCGTAATGTTTCTGTTTTGGGTGATTTCAATTGCTGGGATGGGCGGAAAAATCAGATGCGTAGGGGTCCTACAGGTATTTGGGAATTGTTTATTCCAGAATTAGGAGTAGGCGATCGCTACAAATACGAAATCAAGAACAACGACGGCCACATCTACGAAAAATCTGATCCCTACGGTTTCCAACAAGAAGTCCGCCCTAAAACAGCCTCGATTGTTACTGATTTAAATGCCTACACCTGGAACGATCAAGACTGGATGGAGCAGCGCCGCCACACTGAGCCTTTGACTCAGCCGATTTCAGTCTATGAAGTGCATTTAGGGTCTTGGCTGCATGGCTCTTCAGATCAACCAGCGATTCGACCTAATGGTGAAATTGAGCCTCCTGTCATCGTCTCCGAACTCAAGCCAGGAGCTAGGTTCCTTACTTACCGCGAACTCGCCGCCAAACTTATCCCTTACGTTAAAGAACTGGGATACACCCATATAGAAATGCTGCCAATCGCGGAGCATCCTTTTGATGGCTCCTGGGGTTATCAAGTAACAGGCTACTACGCCCCTACATCCCGATATGGCAGCGCCGCAGACTTTATGTACTTCATCGATCAATGCCATCAAAACGGTATTGGCGTACTTGTCGATTGGGTTCCGGGCCACTTCCCCAAAGATGGGCATGGTTTAGCTTTCTTCGATGGCTCCCACCTTTACGAACACGCCGATCCCCGCAAAGGCGAACACAAAGAGTGGGGTACTTTAGTTTTTAACTACAACCGCCACGAAGTCAGGAATTTCCTAGTATCCAATGCGCTATTTTGGTTTGATAAGTACCACATTGACGGAATTCGAGTAGATGCAGTTGCATCAATGCTTTACCTCGACTATTGCCGCGAAGAAGGCGAGTGGCTGCCTAATCAGTACGGCGGTAGAGAAAATCTAGAGGCAGCTGATTTCTTGCGTCAGGCGAATTATGTCATTTTCAGCTATTTTCCTGGCATTCTGTCAATTGCAGAAGAATCCACTTCCTGGCCGATGGTGTCTTCGCCTACCTACATGGGTGGACTAGGCTTCAACTTGAAGTGGAATATGGGCTGGATGCACGATATGTTGGATTACTTCAGCATGGATCCTTGGTTCCGCCAGTTCCATCAGAACAACATCACATTTAGTATGTGGTACAACCACAGCGAGAACTTCATGCTAGCTCTATCTCACGATGAAGTGGTGCATGGTAAGAGTAATTTGATCGGTAAAATGCCAGGGGATACTTGGCAGAAGTTAGCGAATATCCGTTGTCTGTTCGGTTATATGTTTACTCACCCAGGTAAGAAAACTCTGTTTATGGGGATGGAGTTTGGGCAGTGGAGTGAATGGAATGTCTGGGGGGACTTGGAGTGGGAGTTGTTACAGTATCCGCCACATCAACAGATGAAGCAGTTTATGGGCGATCTTAACTGTCTCTACCGACAGGAACCAGCTTTATTTACTCAAGATTTTGCTGAACCTGGGTTTGAGTGGATTGATTGCAGCGACAATCGTCATAGTGTTGTTGCGTTCCTGCGTAGGGGTAAGGATGCTGAAGATTTTGTAATTGTGGTTTGCAACTTCACACCTCAGCCGCACTCACACTACCGCATCGGTGTACCTGAAGTAGGGTTTTATACAGAATTGTTTAATAGTGATGCCCGCGAGTACGGTGGTAGCAATATGGGCAATCTTGGTGGTAAATGGACAGATGAATGGTCTTATCACAATCGTCCCTACTCGATTGATTTGTGTCTACCTCCTCTGGGAACGCTGATTTTGAAGCTGGATAAGCAGAAGACAAGAGCAGCAATGAAGTAATGGTTTTTTTGTCGGTAACAGCTGGTAAGAGTAACTACATTTCATATCTTGCATCAGTGCCTTTGTCCGCAAGGAAATTAATTTCCGCAGCTTTTAGCTTAAGTCCACTCAAGTGGACTTACAGCAGTTCTTGATTGAGCAAGATACAATTAAGCAGCAAACTTGAACAGAGCTAAATGGGAAGGGCATACTCCGTAGACCTGCGGCAAAAAATTATTGATGCGCATAACCAACAAGAGGGT
>JAESFL010000700.1_pt1 | contig 16440 bp, 11 predicted proteins | sample 9269401 | NCBI WGS metagenome assembly JAESFL01 (sample SAMN14506025, study PRJNA617098) | algae metagenome | isolation source: Gloeocapsa sp. UFS-A4-WI-NPMV-4B04 and co-occurring heterotrophs from desert... | place: USA: Utah | collected 2006-10-01 | reverse complement strand
GCTCGTCGAGGGCACCCGAGTCCAGATGGCGGGACAGGGAGCCGAACAGGGTCATGATGTCCCGGCGCACCAGGGGCTCGCCGCCGGTGATCCGCAGCTTGCGCACGCCCTTGGCCACGAAGGCCGAGCAGATGCGGTCGAGCTCCTCCAAGGTCAGCAGGTCGCGCTTGGGCAGGAAGGCCATGTCCTCGGACATACAGTAGACGCAGCGGAAGTCGCAGCGATCCGTCACCGAGACGCGCAGATACGTGATCGCCCGGCCGAACGGGTCACTGAGACTGTTCGTGCTCATTGCCAAACTTCAGGTGCATCCTGCAGGAACTGTTCGGATACCCTGCTGGAAGTAGGATCTCCAAGCCGATGTATCGGCTCTCCCAATAGGCGATTCATTTCTCAGCCTCCGGTCATTGGTGGGAAGAATGCTATTTCGCTTGCGCCTCTGACGAGGCCGCTGGGCTTAACATGAACGTGATCAACAGCCGCACGCACGATGCTTTCGTTCTCGAACGCATACTCGTACTCCTCCCCAAGCGTTTTGAGCCACGCTGTAAGATCATGGACTGTTTCGATATCATCTGGTAGCTGAACATCTTCTTCGGCTTTGCCGATCCGCTCGCGGACCCACGCAAAATATACAAGCTTCATACTATCTCCTTTGAACCCTTGTTATACCGAGAAAAATCACTTTCCCCGCTCGTTGTGAGCACCTTAGTGCGTCATGCTTGGAGCAAGAGCGGTCGGACTAGGACGTAACACAGAGCGCCCGGAGGAACGCCGTTCGTCTCCAGCCTCTACTGGATTTCGAAGGCCCCGCTCCAGCTTCTGAACTGCGCAGAGGCGTCTTTCACGATAACCGGCGCAATCAGCCATTAAGTCGATGTGACGGGGCTCGTTTGAACTCTGCCGGACACCTCACCACTATGACTTGTCGACACGGACTGCTGCGCAGCATCCCTGTTAAGTTGTCGAAAGCTTCTCTTTGGATAGAGGAAGGCTTCTGATCCGCTGTTTGCTTAGAGCTGCGACGGCGTTGACGACAGCGGGAGGCACACCTGGAACCCCGGGCTCGCCAATACCGCCCATCGGCGCACCGCTTTCAACAATGCGGACGTGTACAGCAGGCATCATATTACGAGTTAAGATGGGGTAGGTGTCATAATTGTTCATTTCACGTATGCCATCGCGGTAGACCATCTGCTCGACCAAGGTGGACGAGAGGCCAAGAGCTGCCGCGGACTCGACCTGGGCTTTCACGATGGCTGGGTTAACAATACTCCCAGGGTCGATTGCTATCCAAAGATTGTGAACCCGAGCCTCCCCCCCTTCAATGGAGACCTCTGCAATCGTTGCAGTCTCTGAACCAAATGGGGAGGCCATCGACACACCTCTTGCACGCGGCCCTCCGTCGGCGTCATAAGGTCCGCGGATCCAGCCGCCGGACAGATCAGCGACTGCTTGAAGCAAGGCTCTGTGGCGTGGCTTATCTTTCAGGAGCTCCATACGAAGCTGGTAGGGGTCCGTGCCGCCTGCCCCGGCGATTTCATCTAAGAAGCTCTCATAAAAGAAGTCGTTCATCGAGTGGCCGACCGACCGCCAGAACCCGATGGTCACAGGCTGGGCGACCTTAACGAACTCCATGGACCGGTTTGGGATCGCGTAAGGCTTCCCGACGATGCCTTCGACAGCTGAGCTGTCGACTGGTCCTGTGAGGAACGAGCTGAACCATCGACCGATGGGTCCCTCCCCGACCGTGCGAACTTGAATAGCGGTTGGCGTCCCGTTTGCATCAAGCGCGGCCCGAAACCTACTGTAGCTCAATGGCCTCAACGCGTCACTCCGGAATTCTTCCTCACGAGACCAGAGAACCTTGATGGGGCAGCTAGTCGCCTTCGCAAGCAGAACGGCCTGAGAGAATGGATTGGCGCGGCCATAGGGGAAATGCCGACCGAAGAACCCACCTAGCATTGGCGAGTGTACCGTAACCTGCTCCGGCCCAAGTCCCGCCACTTGAGCGGCGGTCATCTGAATCAGTTCAGGTGCCTGATTGGGAGCCCAGAGCTCCAGAGTGCCATTGGCATTAAACCGCGCTATCGATGACGGAGGCTCCATTTGCGCATGTGCCAAATACGGTGCGTCATACTCAGCTTCTATTGTCTTTGTAGCAGCAGAAAAGGCGGCAACGATGTTGCCGGCATCTTCGGCAATGACCCCAGGCTCAGTTGATAGTTTCAAGGCCGAGAGCATACCTTCGGAGGAATAATCGCGGGCAACCGTTGTAGTGCCCGTAGCGTGCGGTTGTGACCAAGTCGCCCTCAGGGTCTCGACCGCCCGGCGTGCCCGATACCAGCTGTCCGCAACCACTGCGACAGCGCCGGGCAGCGTATGGACCGAATGCACTCCGGGCATCGCTCTCACCTCAGCCTCATTCTCGAGGCTTGTTGGCTCGGTCCCATAATAAAGTGCGTGCTGAACCGCAGCATGGAGCATACCATCAACCTTTAAATCGATGGCATAGGTCGCCCTTCCTGTCGATTTGGCCCGGACATCTAACCGAGCAATTGGCTTCTTGATGTAGCGGAACGACGCAGGGTTCCTGAGCGGTACATCCACTTTCGGCTCGAGCGCTAGTGCTTCTGCTGCAAGCTCTGCGTAAGGCAACTCGCGCGATGTCGCCTCATGGATGACACGCCCGTCTCTTGTTGCCAGCTCCTCGGCAGGAACTCCGAGCTTGCTGGCCGCCGTCCGAATAAGCATCTCGCGTGCAGTTGCTCCGCGACGCCTCATTGTTTCGTAACTTGCCCGGGTGGAGAAACTCCCTCCTGTCATGCGAATCCCGTTCACGACGGCGTAGTCCGGACCAGGAGGTGCGCATTCAACCACAAATCGGCTGGGGTTAACGTCGAGTTCCTCGCCTACGATCTGCGCAAGCCCCGTGTTGATCCCTTGGCCCCCTTCTACAAATGGGCTCGAGAGTTTGACGGTTCCATCAGGATTGATCGCCAAGAATGCGGGAACCCGCGTCCCTGGTTGGATCCCAGCAGATGTCGCTCCACCTGCTTGTGCTCGGGCGGGCCCTGAGGGCAGGAGTACTCCAAGTACCAGGGCCCCCGCTCCTCCTAGGAAGCTGCGCCGCGATATATTTGAGATGTCTGCACTGCTCATGAGGGCATTAGCAGACAGGTGGCGGGATAGCAGCAGGTTATGCATTGCATCCCTCCTAAGCGGCCGCCGTTTGCCGGATCGCAGCTGCGATGGCGTTGTATGTTCCGCAGCGGCACAGATTAGTCATTGCGTCCGTGATCTGTTCATCCGTCGGCTTCGATACCTGTTTCAACAAGGCCGTCGCTGCCATCACCTGCCCAGACTGGCAGTAACCACATTGTGGAACCTGCAAATTCACCCAAGATTCGACTACCTTGCGGCCGATCTCGTCGTCCTCGATCGCTTCGATTGTAACGATGTCAGAGCCTGTGGCACTCTCTATGGGAACCTGGCAAGAACGCGTGGCCTGCCCGTCGATCATCACTGTGCATGCCCCGCATTGCGCCACACCACAGCCATACTTGGTCCCGGTCAGATCTAAGGTATCTCTCAGCACCCAAAGGAGCGGCGTGTCCGGCTCCACATCAACATGATAGGGTTTGCCGTTGATCTTCAGGAGGATCATTCTCGCATCTCCAGTCGGCTGGATCGGTGATGGGACCTTTGTAGGGACATGTTTTGGTGAGTTCTGGGGTGGTCAGGCGGCACTTGGGTAATCGATGTAGCCTTCGGCTCCCTGGGTAAACCAAGTTGCCCTGTTGTCCTCGACGAGCGGGATCTGTTCGGCGAGGCGTCGCGGCAGGTCTGGGTTCGAGATGAAGGCTCGCCCAAAGGCAACGGCGTCACCAATGCCGGCATCCAGGTTGGCCCGCGCCCGCGCCGCATCGAAGTCCGAGTTCAGGATCAGCGGGCCTTTGAAGGCGCCACGGATCACCGGGGCTAGAGGCGGAATGTCGCCGACGCCGAAGGTGCCATCCAGCGGCGGCTCGCGTAGCTCCAGATGAGCAATGCCGATCGAGGACAGCGCGGCTGCCGCGGCAATGAACAGAGGCTCCGGATTGCTGTCTGTGACCCCTTGGGTCTCGCCGTTGGGCGACAACCGGACGCCTGTACGGTCAGCCCCGATGGTGTCGGCGACAGCCTGTGTGACCTCGCGCAGCAGCTGGATGCGGTTCTCGATCGAGCCGCCGTATTCATCGTTGCGGAAATTGGAGCTGTCGCGCAGGAACTGATCGATCAGGTACCCATTGGCGGCATGGATCTGAACCCCGTCGAAGCCGGCATTCATTGCGTTGCGCGCCCCCGTTCGAAACTCCTCCAAAATGCCGTGGATCTCGTCAGCCCGCAGATGCCGTGCCTCCTCGTACGGCTGCTTGCCGTCATAGGTATGGGCATGACCCGGCGCCGTGGTGGCCGAGGATGAGACCGCCAGTTCCCCCGACAGGAAACTTGGGTGCACGACGCGGCCCATGTGCCAGAGCTGGGCGACAATGCGGCCGCCGGCTTCATGGACGGCATCGGTGATCGTGCGCCAGCCTGCGATCTGCTCAGGCGACCAGAGCCCGGTGGCATAGGGCCAGCCCAGGCCCTGCCGGGTGATGCCGATGGCCTCGCTGATGATCAGGCCGGCGCTGGCGCGCTGGGCATAGTATTCGACCATCATCGGCGTTGGCAGATGCTCGCGCGTGCCGCGGGCGCGGGTCATCGGAGCCATCAGAATGCGGTTGGGAGCTCGGATGGCCCCCAGCTGAATCGGGTCAAACAGGGTCGGCATAGCTGTCGTCTCTTGAAAGAGGGGAACTGCGTGAGAGGCGTGCAAGACAAAATGATCGTTAGGGGTTCAACAGATCCATCTCAGGCAAACTGGCGCCACCGATCTCCTGCATCAGCAGGCTCCGTGTGGTGAGCGAGCCACCGAACTGCTGAAGGAGGCCCCCCTCGTCCGTTCGTCCAAGATCGATGACTGCAAAGCCCATGATTGTCATCAACTCAGTGACTTCGGCCTTCGCTGGAAGGTCGTTACCTGACACGAACATGACCCGGCGACCCCGGCCTCGTCCGTCGTCCGCTTCGCGACCGAGTACCCTTGCCCAAATATGGTTGAAACCCTTGACAACCCGCGCTCCGGGAGCGGCATCGGCAACTACGTCGCTGGACGGGCGACCGCCCAGGTCCGCCGGTGAGAAATCGGCGTAGTTGATCGCATTGGTGGCATCGACGATAATACGGCCGTTCCAAGGCTGTCCTGTCTTGAGGAGATCAGACACCGCTTCGAAGGGCACTGCAAGGATGATCATTTCAGCGCCGAGGGCATCTGCTAGCTCAGTTGGCTTGATGCTGGACCCGAGTTCATCTACCAGAGGTCCAAGCGATGCAGGTCCTCTGGCGTTGGCGACCGCCACAGGAATGGATTTCCGAGAGAACTGGCGCGCTAAGGCTGAGCCGATGGCACCAGAGCCAATGATTGCATACTTCATGAAGCATCTCTTAGTGTTTAGTTGCAGTGGGATTTCGAGTTTGTGCGGAAACGGCGCAGGACGGGATAGCACTCTCAATCTGATCGAGCCGCCGGTCTTTGCTCCTAGTACCTTTCGGATGGCTCAGGCTGTCCTACCCGGAGAGCTGTCCGTAGTGGACGAGCACCTGTCGGCCCTGAACGCATCACACGTTCGTTCGCGCCGCTCCTGAATACAACCCTTGTCTGATCTGTGCCGGAGGCAGACATCCATGATGTCAGCTCTACTGGGTGGCAGGCGCGATTGCTTTTGCAGCTCGTGAATAGGGTAGGTTTCGATGATCTGCCTGTGGTGCTGGTCCTGTCACTGTGCGCATGTTCATGTTTCGGAAACTGCGGCATCTGACAACTCCGAGCCCCGCGCGATCGTGAGCTATGATTGTTTGTCGAAGTGCAAAGCCCTGTACTTCGCATCTACTCGCTGGGCATCAGCATCGATACGTATACGCGATGTTTCGTGCGTCGAAAATTCAACAAGTGTTTGAAGGTATCATACCTGTGTATGGTGGACTGGCACGGTGAAAGAGAAGGTCGCGCCTCCGGGATCTGAGTCACTGACGGCGATTGTGCCTCCATGTGCTTCAACGATTGTCTTTGCAATCGGAAGACCCATTCCCATTCCGTCAGCCTTCGTCGTGAAAAACGTCTCGAAAATTCCAGACTTCTTGTCCTCGTCGACGCCTGGCCCCGTGTCGCTGACCTCAACACTGATCCACTCAAGGTTTAGCTTTGTCCGAAGAGTGATTCTTCGATCCTGCCTCTGTGCGGCCATAGCCTGCGCTGCATTAACAACAAGGTTAATCACAACCTGTTGTATTTGGATGCCGTCGACGTCCGCATCCGGAAGATCCGGGTTGAGTTGAAGATCAAGTTCCACTCCGAGGGACGTCAACTGCTTGTGGACTACCGTGACGGACTCTCGAATGAGTGAGTTGATATTGTGAGGAATTCTTTCTGGTTCTCCTTTGACTGCGAGCAACCTCGTCTTTTGGATAATGTCGGATGCTCTCATGCCTTCTGCAGCAGTCCGCTCGACGGCCTGTCGTACCTCAAACAGGTTTGGATCCGGTCGATTGAGCCAGCGTAATGCAGCGAAGCTATTCGTTACCACTGATGCAAGCGGCTGTTGAACCTCATGGGCGATCGAGCCTGCGAGCTGACCCAGCATGGCAATTCGGGCTGCGCGGGTGAGCTCATCTTCGATGATTGCGAGCCGACGCTCCTGCGCGATGCGTCTGCTAATATCGATCGTGCCGAGAAAGGCTCTGGTCCGTATCGCACCTCGCTTCGGAAACGAACCTGTGAGAAGTACACTGATCGACTCCCCATTAGCCTTGAGCATCGTTAGTTCATCCTCGAAGTTGGTCCGACCTCCGAGATAGGCGAGCAGATTCATCGTAAATACTGGCTCGCTGGAAGGGGGCACGAAGTGGCCCAGTGTGCATCCGACGAGATTGAAGACTTCTGCGCCGAACATCGAACGCGCCTTCGGGTTTGCACTAACGATCGGCATTAGGTTGAGCGCACGTCGGGTCAAGTCCTGGGCGAACACATGTGCATCAAGCTTATCTTTTCCGACGAATGCGCTGAGTTGATCGAGCAGGTTGTTGATTGCTGATAAATCAAGCTCCAAGAACCCAACGGCTGATCCCTCATAAACGCCCTCGAAGCGGGATGTGGAGGCTTGGGAATCGACAGCAATTACGTATATTGCTGTCACGTGACGGCCCTTAGAAACAGGAACGTACCGGATGGTCATTGACTGGAATGAACCGTTCAGGTTTGGCAGCTTCACATCAAAAGCAACTTCTTCTCCCGCTTCGGCACGCTTAAGGAAGGGTAGCCACCTCTGATACTCGTTCGGGCCGATGATCTCCCGCATCGCACGGCCGTTTATTCGCTCCTGATCAAGGCCGTACCAGCGACTAAAATAATCATTCACGTACCGGAAAACATGATGCAGGTCGATTTGTGCGACCATCACGGGCAGGTGATCAAATAGCGCGCGGAGATAGTCTGCCACCTGTACCCCTATTTGTTGACTGAACAAGCACGTTGACATAGTATCCAGCCATGGAAAGCATGGCCACTCATAACGCTGCACAGACCATCTTCATTGTCGATGACGATGTTGGGTTCCAGGCTGCCCTTGAGAGTCTGTTCCGATCAGTTGGCTATCAGACCCAGGGGTTTCACAGTACTGGCGCATTCATAGACTCTGGCGCGGCAGCGCAACCAGGTTGCATTTTGCTGGATGTCCGACTTCCAGGGATGAACGGATTGGACTTCCAAGAGCAACTTGCAAAGAAAGGGGTTACCACGCCGGTTGTCTTGATGACCGGCCATGGCGACATCCAAATGTCGGTTCGGGCCATGAAAGCCGGTGCCGTGGACTTTCTGACGAAGCCCTTCCGTGAGCAGGACATGCTGGACGCTGTCAGAGTTGCGCTGGAAAGGGATGCCTCCACACGAGCTGATCGAGCTCAGGCAGATGATCTTCTACAACGGTTTGCCTGCTTGACGAGCCGCGAACGTGAAGTGATGGCATCCGTGGTGGCTGGGAAGATGAACAAGCAGATCGCGTATGAACTAGGGTTGAGCGAGATTACTGTCAAAATCCATCGCGGAAATGCAATGAGGAAGATGGGAGCGAGGTCCCTGGCCAGTCTCGTCAAGATGGCGGCAAGTCTTGCGCTTCAAGACTGATATGCCACTGCTTTCAGCAACCATCCCGCACATCCTGCTTGCTTGTACTGCTGCTATCAAAAGCTTTTCGTTGCCGGAACTTCATCAATTTGATGCTTTGCCGTAGATTCTCCCGCATCTAACATCCAAAGCTCACAACCTGATCCTCCCGGGATCAAGTTTTTACGCTGAGTACTTGGCGGGCAGGTCTTCAGAAATCTGGCATCACGATCGCAACAAGGCTCCTTGTATGCCCAGACGAGTTTGCTGATAAATCGAACCTGGTAGATATGCCGTAGAGGTATCACTCCCCAGTGTGGTTAAGCCGAGGAATGATAGCAGTGGCCCCAAACACGACGTCCTGAATGGCGTTTACGCTAGCTTGACTGCATACGGCTCCAGAGGTGGGCCGATGGCAGAATCCCTATACTAGGCTTCATTCCTCCTACGTGCAGAACTCAAAGTTTGTCTACATACGGTAGTGGGTGGTCACGTTGGCAACGCAAGCGGCCTTTGGCATTCCGCACAGGGAACAAAGTTCCAGACACGCGGAGCGCTCTTGCCTCCAGAACACGAACAACCACGACGTGTTCAGGTTTTCGTTGCGTCAATCGCTCCGACGCTCGGAACGGGCTCGACAGCGGGTTTGCCCCCCGCTGTCTGTTGGGAAGTCGGCTTCTGCCGCGTGCGGAGCACAACATAGAACACGGGGGTCAAGAACAGGCCAAATAAGGTTACCCCCAGCATCCCTGAGAATACGGCGGTACCGAGTGACCGGCGCATCTCGGCTCCGGGTCCTGTCGCGATCACGAGCGGCACTACACCTAGGATGAAAGCAAACGCTGTCATGAGAATTGGCCGCAGACGCAGGTGGCTGGCTTCAACGGCGGCATCAACGGCGCTCTTTCCCTCAGCCTGCGCTTGCCTTGCGAACTCAACAATCAGGATGGCGTTCTTTGCAGCCAATCCGATGAGCACGATCAAACCGATCTGCGTCAGGATATTGTTGTCCAACCCTCGAATGTGAACGCCAATCAGTGCTGCGAGAATTGCCAGCGGCACGATTAGAATTATGGCAAAGGGAAGCGACCAGCTTTCATACTGGGCGGCCAACGCCAAGAACACAAACACGAGCGAAAGCGCAAAGATATAGACGGCTGTGTTCCCGGTAGCCCTCTCCTGAAACGCGAGTTCAGTCCACTCCGTGGTCGTGCCCGGAGGAAGAAGCTCCTTCGCGATGGTCTCCATCTTGTTCAAGGCATCGCCAGTGGCGACATTGGGGCCCGGGTTCCCTTGAACCGGAACCGAAACGTACATGTTGTATCTCTGAACCAAGGACGGACCGCTTGTATCCCGAATGTTTATAAGCGTGGCCATAGGCACCAGCGCACCGGTCGCGGACCGAACCTTCAATCCTAAGATATTGTCACGGCTTAAGCGATACTGTTGATCCGCTTGCGCACGAACTTGATAGACACGCCCGAATGCATTGAAGTCGTTGACGTACGATGTACCAAGATTGATCGAGAGCGCCTCGAATATATTGGGAATCGGAACATTCAGGACGCGGGCCTTGTCTCGGTCGATTTCGAGGAAGTACTGTGGGCTGTTAGCCGAGAACGTTGTGAACACTCCTGTAAGCCCATCTGTCTGGTTCGCCCGAGCGGCTATTTCATACGCGAGACCCAGAACGCGCCGCATGTCTGCAGTTTGGCGATCCATAATCTGCATTTTAAAACCGCCGCCGTTGCCGACTCCTCGTACGGCAGGAGGTGGTATTGCGATGATAAACGCCTCTCTGATCTCCTGAAGATCTCCGTACATCTTGCTGATGATGGTGTCCGCACTTTGCTTCTGCTCAAGACGAGTGTCGAAACCATCGAAAGTCGCGAATATCACTCCAGCGTTCGAAGCATTGGTAAATGTGGCACCGTTGAACCCGGAGAACTCAACCGTATGTTCAACACCTGGCACGTTCCTGATAATTTGTGAGGCTCGGTGGAGCACCGCGTCCGTTCGAGACAACGACGCACCATCCGGCAACTGCAGCACCACAATTGCGTAGCCTTGATCGCCGTTCGGAATGAAGCCACGAGGTACGCTCGTTACCATGTAGTAAGTCGCACCGATCAAACTAATGAAGACGGCCATGGCGATGGTGAGAGCAGTAACGGACTGCACCATGTGCCGGACAAGCCAAGAGTAACCGGAACTCAAGCGGTCAAACCCGTTGTTAAATCCAGCGGCAAGTGCGTTTCCGAACCGGGCCAAAGCGTTGCTGCGTTGATGCTCGTGGCTGTGCGGCTTCAGTAGAAGCGATGCAAGCGCAGGTGACAGGGTCAGGGAGTTAAGAGCGGAAATAGCAGTCGCGACTGAGATCGTTATTGCAAACTGGCGATAGAACTGGCCAGAGATCCCTGGAATGAAGGCGGTAGGGACAAAGACTGCGATAAGAACCAGCGAGATAGCGAGCACTGCAGTCCCGACTTCATCCATGGTCACATGGGCCGCCTCTTTCGGCGACATTCCCATTGCTAGGTTACGCTCGACATTCTCGACGACAACGATCGCATCGTCGACGACAATGCCGATTGCGAGCACAAGCCCGAAGAGCGTGAGCATGTTGAGTGAGAAACCAAAAGCAAGAAGGAACGCGAATGTTCCTATCAGAGACACTGGGATCGCAACAATTGGGATAAGCGCTGTTCTCCAAGACTGAAGGAATATGATGACCACAAGCGCGACGAGGATGGCCGCCTCTGCAATTGTGCGGTAAACCTCGGAGATGGACTCAGAAATGAACTCCGTCGGGTTATACACCATCCGGTACGTTAACTCCGGAGGAAAATCCTGGGAGGCCTCCTCCATTACCTTCTTGATAGCTTCGGCGGTTGCCAGCGCATTGGCCCCCGGCCGCGAGAAGATTGCGATGGCGACAGCAGAGTTCCCATCGAGATAGCTGTTTGTGACGTAATCCCGCGCACCCAGCTCAATCCGAGCTACATCCTGCAGTTGGACCAACCGACCCGCCGAACTCGCCTTTACGATTACATACCGGAATTGGCGAGCATCGGAGAACCGCCCTTCGGTTGTCACTGTGTATTGGAAAGCGTTGGCGGAGGTTGTCGGAGGAGCTCCGATCGAGCCGCCAGATACTTGAACGTTCTGGTCGCGCAAGGCCTGCACCACATCGCCAGCGGTGAGCCCATAAGACGAGAGCTTTTCCGGGTCGAGCCAAATGCGCAGAGAGTACTCTCGTTCGCCGAAGAGGATCACGTCTCCGACACCGTCTAAGCGGACGAGCGTATCTCGAATGCGGTTTCGTGCATAGTTCGAGACATAGAGTTGATCGTAACGGCCACTCGGTGAGAGCAGATGGACCACCGTGAGGATGTCAGGCGAGCTCTTGGCTGTCGTAATGCCGATACGCCGCACCTCCTCTGGCAGGCGAGGCTCTGCGATGGCAACACGGTTTTGTACGAGCACCTGCGCCTTATCGAGATCCGTTCCGAGCTTAAACGTCACCGTCAACGACATAGAGCCATCTGCGCTTGAGTTCGAGGACAGGTACAGCATATCCTCGACGCCGTTCACCTCCTGCTCGATCGGAGTCGCTACGGTATTTGCTATTGTTTCCGGATCCGCACCCGGGTAAGCCGTCCTGATGACAATGGTAGGGGGAGCGATTTCAGGATATTGAGCAACCGGAAGCTGAAAGTAGGCAATTCCCCCTACAATCATCAAAAGGATTGACAAGACTGATGCAAAGATCGGCCGGTCTACGAAGAAGTGGGCAAGTCTCATCGAACCACCTCCAGCGATGCCGCTTCCGGAGCGATGTTATTGTGGACTGCCGGCAATTCAGTCCTATCAGGCGTTACTTTCGAGCCGGCGCGAGCCCGCATGAGGCCGTTGACAACAATCGTTTCCTGTCCGGTCAGCCCCTCACGAATGACACGATATCCATATAACATCGGACCGGTGCGGACTTGCTTTGTCGATACGGTTCCATCGTCGGCCACCACAAACACAACGCGCTGGCTCTGATCAGAGCCGATGGCCTCATCCGGAACCAGAACTGCTCGGTAGCTGTTGGACGCTTCGATTGCCGCACGACCGAATAAGCCTGGCTGCAGCACCAGGTCCTTGTTTGCAAATCGGGCCCGCACCCGGATTGTCCCAGTTTCGTTGTCGACCCGGTTCTCCGCAAAGTTGAGTTTTCCCTTGAACGGCTTCTCCGTGCCGTCAGTGATGCGAACCTGGACATCGACGTCGCGCCCCCCCTGCTGCAGATCCGCGCCCTGAGCGCGAGCCGTTTTCGCGAAGTTCAAGAGTCGGCGTTCATCGACGTCAAAATAGAAGTCAATAGGGTCTAGGGATACGATAGTCGTTAGAGTTGATTGATCCGCCTGAACGAGATTGCCCACGGAAATCAACCTTCGGTCGATGCGGCCGGAGATCGGGGCGGTGATCCTCGTGTAGTCGAGATCTAGGGCCGCGCGGTCTACACTCGCTTGAGCACGCCGGACATTGGCTTGGGCAGACACCCAGTCTCTTCGACGGTCATCAAGCGTCGCGACCGACTGACTTCCGGACTCAGCAAGAGACTGTGCACGTTTGAACTGCGCCTCCGCGAAAGTCATGTTGGATTTGGCAACCTCAAGTGAGGCACTTGCCTCGTTGAGAGCAGTAACAAAAGGTCGCTGGTCAATGACGAACAGCAGATCCCCTTTTTTAACCAGAGCCCCATCTTCGAAATGCACTTCCTGCAGATAGCCACCGACGCGAGCTCTTACTGAGACTTCATTTACGGCCTCAAATCGCCCAATGAACTCATCGTTGTCGACAACCTCACGAACAAGAGGTTTGGCAACTGTCACCACGGGCGGAGCCTGGCCGAACGCCACCGAGGTCGTGACGAGTGATGACAGCACCGGAAGCACCCAAAGGGCACTGCGCCACATGCTCCACCCTATCCGCTCTGCCAATGACCGCGTCGATCCTGCCGGTCCGTGTGACATGCTCGGGCAGCAAGGGAGCCAAACGGGACGGTCGCCAGCCTTTGGGTCATGCGCCGCTGAAGTATGATGTGCCGCTGCAACAGAAAGCCTGTCGGCAGCAACCCTTGCCGTTCCGTTCATCGCGCGTGCCTCGAAGCGAATTTCACCGGCTCGAAACATCATCGGTTTCCGTCGCGTCGAAAATCGCACCTCGGTCTGATGGCATCATACCTTAGTATAGTTTGTATTATAACGTATAAATATGATCTTGCAGCTCTGCCTAACCTGGACGTTGATTGACGGCAGGCGTCCGCCGGATTGGTTGATGGCAGACGAGCAAGTCGGCGTGTGGCACCTTCGCTGCAACGGCATGTCCACCGGATCGGTGACAACTCTCTCGGATTTGGCTGACTAAACTCTGAACAGCGGGGCCAAGGGACACACGCTCCTACTGGCTTGGCCGACCGCCGCGGGAACATACCAACGTATAGATACCGGTTATGGCTGCTTACGCCGTAGTCAATCTATGACATCACCGACTCTGCGGTGGCATCATAATGCGGGATTGGGAATTGAGCCTCTTGGTATCGAAGCTGATGAGGTCTCCCTTATTGGATAAAGGGCATTTTGATCGATCTCACTGCGGTGCTGGGTGGCTTTCGGTGCAGCGAGCCGACAAAGCTTTGAAGTTTTGCGGTCCCGCCCAAGAGGCGCCATTGTTTCATTCCGAGTCGATTGTGCTCAAAACCTTATGAGGATTACTCGTGATCGAGGCCATCGAGTCTCCGCAGGTCGAAATTGACCCGACGGATCCCTTTCATAGAGAAGCGCAAACGTTTCCTCGGCTGCCACCTGAAATGGTCGAGCGCCTTCGCTCCTATGGAACCGAGGTCGTCATCGAGGCGGGAGAGCTTATTTACCGACGCGGAGATCGGCAGGCCAATTTCTACTTAGTTTTGAGCGGAGAGATTGAGATCTTTGACGACGATCTACGGGGCAACCGTCAAGCATTTTGGTCCTACCGGGAGCGGCAATTTTCCGGAGAAATGAACCTTTTCAACGGTCGTGAAATGCTGAGCGGCGGGCAAGCCCGGGTCGGCACGCGGGTTCTTCGCCTATCACAGCAACAGTTCCAGCGGATGATGCTGCGCGAAAACGACATCGCCGAAATCATTATACGTGCATACATTCTCCGGCGCGTTGCATTCATCCGGTACCGACACGGCGGTGTCATCCTTCTGGCGCGGAGCCAATGCGGGGACTCCCTGCGGCTGGAACGCTTTATGACGCGGAATGGATACCCTCATACGATCCTCACATTAGGTGACGATGCCGATGTCCCCGAGATCATGAGAAGCCATAATGTTACTGAGGCGGATCTGCCAGTCATTGTCTCGCCTGGACAGAAGGTACTTAGATCCCCGTCCACCCACGCACTCGCCGATCACCTCGGACTTACAGAGCAGATTGACCAAAATGAATGCTTCGATGTCGCTGTGGTTGGTGCGGGACCGGCAGGCCTAGCAGCCGCCGTTTACGCAGCGTCCGAGGGACTCACCACGGTTGTGATTGAACAGGAGGCACCAGGCGGCCAAGCCGGTACCTCGTCGAAGGTAGAGAACTATCTGGGCTTCCCGACCGGCATCTCTGGGCTGGCCCTTGCTGGGAGAGCGCAGGCTCAAGCCCTTCGCTTTGGCGCCCGGCTCGCTCTTTCCCGGGCGGCAACGAGGCTGATCTGCGACCAGCGGCCTTATAGGATCGAGCTTGAAGACGGAAAGAGCGTTCAAGCGCGCTCAGTCATCATTGCCACTGGAGCGCGCTACCGCAAACTCGATGTTGCAAACTATAACGCGTTCGAGGGTCGTGGAATTTACTATGCGGCCACTGCTATGGAGGCACGTCTCTGCGAAGGCGCACAGGTGGCTATCGTTGGCGGCGGCAACTCTGCGGGACAGGCAGCGGTTTTCCTGTCGAACACCGTCAGGCATGTGCACATTTTGGTGCGAGGCGCCGGTCTGGCAGATACGATGTCAGACTACTTGGTCCAGCGAATCGAGAACTCGAGCAAGATCTCGGTACATTCCAACACCGAGGTGATGTCTCTGGCCGGAGACACGGTGCTCCGGCAAATAACCTGTCGGAACCGTCAAACCGGTGCGGAAGAGAGTCTGCCGACCGCGGGTCTGTTCGTTATGATCGGCGCTGAGCCGAACACTGAGTGGGTTCGAGGCTGCTTGGACCTGGACGGCACTGGATTCGTCTTGACCGGGCGGGATGCCAGCGGGACGGTGCTGGATTCTCCCTATGCAACCATCAAGCCCGGCGTCTACGCCGTCGGCGATGTCAGGAGCGGATCCGTCAAGCGGATCGCCTCGGGAGTCGGAGAGGGATCTGTCGTGATACAAGCTGTCCATCAGTTCTTGCATCCAAAAGGTTCGTGATTACCGCACCTCCCACTGACTCCGATACCGATCTGGTTGAAACCTGAACGAAGTAAAAGCAAGCTAAGCCTGCTCAACGCAAGACAGATCGCATCTATGGCAGACTGCCAGCTAAGAAGTCGGTTTGAGATAATCAGGACCTACTTCAGGCAAGTGGATAAGAGATCCTACCCTTCTCGATCTCCTTACAGACGATGTGGAGTTATATTTCCCGAAGTTCAGCTCAGCACGTGGGAAAGCTGCCATAGCCGAGTGTGGCGAACGATTGGCGAAGCTTAAACACAACATCGATGCCTTCCCCTATATCCCGTACGAAAATCTGATTGCGGTCAAGGGTCGTGAGCCAGTCTAACAAGGGCCGGCATCTGCTGGCCGGACGGCATCTGACCTGCCACTGAAGTTTCATCCGGTGGCGTTTAGAGCCTCGGCCGGTGATACGCCGGATGGCGCGACAGGAGCAAGGGGCCAGCGCGCGGAGCCTGTCCGTTGCGCAGCGTGATGGTCCCTTGCGGTTCGTAGGGCGTTGGAAAACGCTTTGGGCGTCTGATAGCCCAAGGAAGAATGGGGCCTCGCCGTGTTGTAATCCTCGACCCAGGACGCGATGAGCTCGCGGGCATGATCCAGTCCGAAGAACAGGCTCTCGTTCAACAGCTCATCGCGCATGCGGCCGTTGAACGACTCGATGTAGCCGTTCTGCATCGGCTTGCCTGGCGCGATGTAGTGCCACTCAATCCGGTGCTCGGCGCGCCAGGCCAGA
>JAESFL010000815.1_pt1 | contig 16479 bp, 8 predicted proteins | sample 9269401 | NCBI WGS metagenome assembly JAESFL01 (sample SAMN14506025, study PRJNA617098) | algae metagenome | isolation source: Gloeocapsa sp. UFS-A4-WI-NPMV-4B04 and co-occurring heterotrophs from desert... | place: USA: Utah | collected 2006-10-01 | reverse complement strand
CAGATGATTGAAGTCGTTCGGCATCTCCACCAGCCGCCCGTCGACGTCGAACCCGTGTGGCGGGGCCCAGTTGCCGCGCATGCCTTCGGCGTTGTCGAAGGTGGTGTTACGCATTCCCAGCGGCTTGAAGATACGATCCTCCATCGCCTTGTCGAACGCGGCGCCGAGCTCGAGCTTTGGATAAGCCAGGGCGCCGCCCAGATATCCAGCCGCCGAGGCCATCAGATTGTTATACTGGAACAGTTCGCCGAAGCCGCTGGTCGGCTGCGTCTTTGCAAGCTGCCGGAAGGTGTCGCTCGCCGGCGCTCCACCGTCGGCCAGAATGAAGGCGTAGTCCTTGCGTGGCAGACCCGTGCAAGCGCAGACCAAGTGGCGGACCAAGGTCGACCGAGTGGTCGCATCGCTTCCGAGCCGGAAGGAGGGGTAGAGCTCCGTGACCGGCTGGTCCCAGCGAAGCTTACCCTCGTCAGCCAGCACCGACAGGAGGAGCGTGGCCATACCCTTGGTGTTGGAGGCGATCATGAATTTGGTATGCTCGGTCACCGGTTCGGGCGACCCGAGCCCGCGAACGCCGACGCCGCCCTGCCAGACGACCTTGCCCTGATCGATGAAGGCCAGGCCAACGCCGGGGACTTCAAGCGTGCGAGCGGCTTCCGCGACGAAATTCCGCAAAGCCTGGATGCGGTCGGGCGTCAGCCGGTTTGCCGACTTGCCGGCGAAGCTTTCGCGCTGGTAGCCAGCGGGCCGCAAACTTTGCTGAATGATCGACGCGGCCGCCGAGCGCTTGCTGTAGGTCGCTTCCGCGCCATCGACGAACATCACTGTCCAAACATCATCTTTCCTTAGCGCCAGTGCCGATGCCACGGCCCGCTCGTTGGGCGAGGTTTCGTAGGCGATGCTCACGCGCTCGTCCCAGCCCTCGCTCGGCGTTCCGGATGTGACCAGCCGCACGCTCCTGGTGGCTTGCGGCTTGTAGAGGGACCATGCCTTTGCCGCAGCCGCCTGCGCCCCTGGCGCCTTGCCCACATCGACGACGGCGATGCTGAGATCGGCTTCCGGAGAAACGAAGATCGTGGCCGGGCCCCTGACCGTCGTCGTCCAGCCCTTCGGCTGGGCATAGGCTATGCCCGCCGCCGTCTTCCCCGGCGTGTCGGCCGCCGCAGGCGCCTGGGCGCTGAGCGCAACCGGCAGGCTCAGCAGGGCAAGGGCGAGCAGCGATTTGACGATTGGCCTCATGGTTGGTTCATCCACTTCTTCAACTTGCCAGACGCGGGGAGAGGCCGCACGGACATTACTGCCGCTGCGGCGCCTTTCAGGTCCTAAAGTCCGGACGGTGGAGCTTCATCACCTGATCAGGATCGTAGAAGCCCCAGCAGAGAAGAGTCAACAGCATGAGCGCGCAAGGCGCGACGACTTTTCATGTTGGCCGGTCGCGTCGAGCGGCCGCATTCCGCTCCTTGACGACGTCCAAATTTGCGGCGGCGCCTCGAAGGGAGCTGGATCGATAACCCTGCCGTCAGATGAAGCTTGTGGGATCCACGCCTGTGACGGAATTAACGCCGACCAGCAAAATGGCCTGATCGAGAGCGCCATCGCCGTTCGCATCGTAAAAAACCCAGCCATCGGTGGTGCCGGCGATGAAGGCGACATCACCCTGAGTAGCGGATGCCCTGGCGGCAGCGAGCGCATCCGCGAAATTGTTGGTGGCGATCGCCGCCTCAAAATAGTCTCCTGCGCCCACCGAACCGTTCAAGAAGTCCAGATCGATCAGGTCCCCTTCGGCCAGCCTAAAATCGGTGATGCGGTCGTAACTGCTGCTGTTGAGCGAGGTGTGTCCGAAGCTGAATACGAAAGTATCAGCCTCGGTGCCGCCCGCCAGCGTGTCTTTGCCGGCGCCGCCGATGAGCGTGTCGTTTCCTGCCTTGCCCTGCAAATTATCCACGCCGGCGCCGCCCTCGAGGCGATCGTTGCCGGCACCGCCGTCCAGCGTGTCGAGCCCGTCTTCGCCAAACAGTCCGTCATCACCGGCGTTACCTGACAGCGTGTCGTCGCCAAGACCGCCCCAGAGCATATTGTTGACGCCGTTCCCGGTTATCACGTTTCCGAGCCCATTGCCGCGGCCGTCGATCGTGCCGGTCCCGGCGAGCGTCAGCCTCTCTAGTTCGGCGCCCAGAGTGTAGCTGATCGAGGCAAAGACATGGTCGACGGTCCCTCCCCCGGCCAACTCCGTGACCTGATCGTCATTTGCCGCATTGCCGTCGTCCGACCAGGTGTCAACGTAATAGGTATCGTTGCCGGTGCCGCCCGACATGCTGTCAACGCCGCTGCCGCCGTCGAGCAGGTCATCGCCGACCCCGCCGATCAGCGTATCTGCATCCAGGCCGCCATATAATTTGTCGGCGCCGTCCCCGCCTTCGAGCGCATCGGCACCGGCATTCCCATGCAGCGTGTCGTTGCCAAGTCCGCCTTCCAGCCGGTTGGACGCATCGTTCCCGGTCAGGACATTGGCGAGCTCGTTGCCGATGCCGTTGAGCGGAGCGGCCCCCGTCAGTGTGAGGTTCTCGACTTGGGCGGCAAGCCGGTAGCTTACGGAAGCGTAGACAAGGTCGGTGCCGCCGCCCGCCAGCTCGATCACCTGGTCGTCATTGCCGGCGAAACCATCATCCGAATAGGTGTCGACATAGAAGGTGTCGGCGCCGCTGCCTCCATCCATGAAATCTGCGCCGGCGCCGCCATCTATGATGTCGTTGCCCGCCAAAGCGAAGATCGTGTCGTTGAGCGCCGTCGTCTGGTATCCCAGCACGGTGGTCGTGGGATTGATGGCGTTGTTCCCCGACGATCCCGTGATGGTCTTGCCGGTTTCGACCACATCGGTGACCGTGATCGACAAGAGCTGGTTCGCGACATTGATGCCATCGGTGGCGCGCACCGAAACCTGGTAGACGCCGTCGGCGTCGGCATCGAGGCGGTTTTCGAAGTCTGGCGGCGAGCGAAAAGAAAGAGCCCCTGTAACCGGGTCCATGATGAAGAGCGCAGCGTCGGCGCCGCCGGCAATGGCATAAGTGGGCGTGGTGCCGTCCGCATCAGCCGCCGTGACAATGGTCACCGCACTGACATCCTCTGCAACGCTGAGCGACGCCGCCGCGCCGCCGCCGTTGGAGGTGATTACCGGGGCGATATCGTTGACGTTGGCAAGGCTGATCGCGAGCGCTTGCGAGGCGCTGCTCGTCCCGTCACTCGCCTCCACGACGACTTCGTAGACCCGGTTCTGATCACTGTCCCCCGGCGCCTCATAATCGGGCGCCGTGACGAAGGAGAGCCTCCCCGTAGCCGGATCGATGGTGAAAAGCGCCGCGTCGGAACCACCCGCAATCCCATAGGTGAGCGGGGTGCCGTCGGCATCGCTCGCGGCAATCATGGCAGCCAGAAGGCCGTTTTCATCCACGCTGAATGCCGCCGAGGCCGCACCGCCGAACGAGGTCATCATGGGCTGGTTGTCGTTCAAATTGCCGACCGTCACCGCCAGCGTCTGCCGATCGAAATTCGACCCGTCGCTCGCCTGCACGACGACATCGTAGACATTGTCTCGGTTTTGATCGCCGGGGTTCTCGAAATCCGGAGCCGAAAGGAAGGAAAGCGCGCCGGTGGTCGCATCGATGCTGAAGAGAGCGGCGTCCGCCCCGCCCACTATGGCGTAGCCGACCGAGGGACCATCGGCATCGGTTGCGGTGACGGTTGTGATAGCGACCTCGCCCTCTTCGACGCTGACGGCGGCGTTCACCCCGCCCCCATTGGAGGTGATGATCGGCGCCGCTCCGTCCGGCAAGTCGGACACGGTCACCGACAAGTCCTGCGTGTCGATGCCGCCATTGCCGTCATTCGCTGCGACCGTGACGCGATAGACATTGTCCCCGTCCGCATCGGTGGGGCTTTCGAAATTGGGTGCGGTGAGGAAGCTCAACCCTCCAGTCGCCGGGTCGATCGCGAACAGTGCCGCATCAGCGCCGCCGACAATGGCGAAGCTGATGGTCTGGCCGGCATCCTGATCGGTTGCTGTGACGGTGGTCACCTCGACTTCGTTCTCACCGATGCTTAGCGCGGCCGAACTGCCGCCGCCGTTCGAGGTGATGACGGGTGCGTAGTTGATGGCCGTTATTGCCACGGTGATGTCGGCAAAGGCGAAGAACTCCACGTTACGGACGGTCTTGCTGCCTTCGGGCGATCCGCCGCGAAGATCGGTGACGAGGTAGCTGCCATCCGGCTGCAGAGCGAATTGATACTCGGCACGATTGCCGGCGAAGACGAGCGTGTCCACGTCTGCGCTGCCATCGACGATGTCGTTGCCGGCGCCTGCGATGATCGTGTCCTGGCCGCCGCCACCATGCATGAAGTCGTTGCCGAGCCCCCCCTCGAGCGCGTCGTCTCCGGAGCCGCCATAGAGCTCGTCGGCGCCGGCTCCTCCGTAGAGCTGGTCGTTTCCGGCATCACCGTTGAGTATGTCGTTGCTCACCGTGTCGGCATCGTCGCCATAGAGGCGGTCATCGCCGGCTCCGCCGGAGAGATTGTCGCCGCCGGCTTGACCATAGAGCAAATCATTGTCGTCGCCGCCGGTCAGCTTGTCGCTGCCGCGGCCGCCATACAGGCTGTCGCTGCCTGAGCCGCCCTCGATAATGTCATCGCCCGAAATGCCGTTGAAGCCGAGATCGTCACCATAGAGGAAATCATCACCGGATCCGCCAAAAAGGGTGTCGCTGCCGCGCCAGCCGAAGATGATGTCGTTGCCGGCGTCGCCCTCGAGAGTGTCTTTGCCCGCTCCACCTATGATGAGGTCGTTGCCGCCCTGACCGTATATGGCGCCTGCCTTAGTATAGTCCGTTCCACCGACTCCGTGCGCAGACAGGTCGATGATGTCATCCCCTTCGCCGAGCAAGAACTGCTCGATATTGCTGAACCCGCCGAAGCCTCCCGCTATCTGGCCGTTATTGTAGAACAATGCGTCGGAGGCATTGGAGCCGTACACGATGTCGGTTCCTTCCGCGCCGACGAGCAGGTCGGTCGAGATCTGCACATTGGCCCCGACAAGCTGATAGGCGGAGCCGCTTGCCGTGAGGATAGCGGTGTTCCAGACGAGGGGAGCCATGACGGCATCGGGGTTCAGGCGATCGAAGTTCCGATCCTTCATGAAAGGATAAAAAAAATCGCGTGCCGACGTGCCGGTCACGATCGTGCTTCCAAGAGCATTGAAAAAATCGGCCATCGTCGGTCTCCAAACTACTACTAAGCGCGGCTGAAGGCCTCAGCCTCGCCGAGAGTTGGTGCCTCAGACATTGGTGACGTGATTCGGCTCCGATTGCCGCGAAGTGACAATAGAGCGCCTTTGCGCTGCCGTATCCGGCGCATCGGGATAGTTCGACATGGCCATTAGTCGTCTAACTTTAGATATAGAAAGAAGCGCTCGAAAGGCCGTGTCGGCTTGGCTTCAGCGGCGCCTGGTTCTGAGCGATCTCGACCTCGTCGGACGCAGGCCTGCCTCGAGGAGGCCGCCAAACCGGAGTCATTCGGGGATGCTGATCATGCCTCTCGGGCGGGCGCATTCCTCGTCGGCACGGCATCCGAGATAACGCGTTGCCAGTGTTGCATGACAAGCTCGGGCGCGAACCGCTGCATCGCCGCCCGCGCACCCACCGCTAATCGCTCGCGCAGCGTATCGTCCGAACACAGGCGGTCCAACGCCTGCGCCAGCGCTTCCACATCGCCGTTCGCCACCAGAAGCCCGCTTCGTTCGTGAACGATCATTTCGGCGGGACCCCACTGACAATCGAACGAAATTACCGGCAGGCCGGCCGCCATGGCCTCACCTAACACGAGCCCCCAGCCTTCGAAGCGGGATGAAAACACGAACAGGTGGGATGTGGCGAGCCAGCCGCCGGGTGTGGCGCTCACTCCCGGCATGCTGATCCGCTCATCTAGTCCTAGGGCGGACCGCTGCTTCTCCAAAGCCTCCCGGTCCGGCCCTTCGCCCCATATGACGAGGTGCCAGTCAGGATGCTTGGCGGCGATCCGATCGAACGCCGCTACCAGGAGGTCGAAGCCCTTCTGCGGCACCAGCCTTCCGACTGCCGCGATCGTTCTTCCCCTCGAGCGGTAAGCCTGCGCCGCCTCCGGGAGTACGGCGGGGTTGGGGATGACCCATTGCCGCTTTCGCATCGCGGGCGGGAAAAATTCCATCGCGCCGGTTGTCATGGTGATCAAACCGTAGGCGCGCGAGTAGGTCCAGCGCCGTAGCCCGCCCCAGATCAGCCCGACCTTCTGCATCGCCGGGTTGTTGCGTTCCGAGACGATGACCGGGATGCCGAGCCCGCGCGCCGCAATGACGGACAAGACGTTTGTGCGGGTCAGGAAGCTTACGATCAGGTCCGGAGCCGCCGCTTGGAAATGCTTGCGCAGCAGACGGCTTCTGGAAGCTGCCTTTCGGAAGCCTCCCATGAGCGGCATTCTTTGCGCTTTCATTCCCAGCCGGACGATCCGCACCGCAGGGTCGTGCGGATAATAAGGTTCGACGTCCGGATCCTCGAAGGCAAACAATGTGACCTTCCATCCCTGCTGGACGAGATGGCTGGAAACCATGCTTACGATCCGCTCGGACCCGCCGGCGGCAAGCCCCTGTAGAACGAATGCCACGTGAGGCCGACCGGCCGCTTCCGGCACGGGAGGGGCATCCCGTTCGGCATCGGCCGTTAGATGCACTCCCACACCCCCCAAAGACAATCGTCCCCCGATAAATCGCCGGTCTTACTTGTTCAGGCGAGTATCTTTACGAGCGACCCTTGTGAATTTCCCGTGAGTGTTACGTCTTTCGGGCAGGAACACAACCTGCAAGCGCGTACATCCTTTGCCCAATTGCAGGGAATGGGACACAGGATCAGGATCGGAGGCTTAAGCGGCACGCTTGGGGGGTTAGGCCGCTGCACCTGGCAAAGGCTCGCATGCGCACGCAAGATGGTGCTAACCCGGCGCGGCCAAGGAGGACGATCATGCGAAGCCCAGAGCGACTGACCGCCTTGGCGCGCAATCCGGAGCAGCTCATCGATCTGAGCCGTTTCACGGTCTGCATCGTCGCCGCCCTCGCCATCCAGCTCGATCCAACGACACCGCTCGTATCCGTGGAGGAAACCCAAGTCACCTTGGGGCTTTACCTTGTCTACTCTTCAGTCCGTTTATTCTTCACCTTTCGCACGAGCGCCACTCAGGCCACTAAAGTGGCGACACAGGTCATCGACATTGCCGTGGCCGCACTGCTCACATGGTTTTCCGGTGAACTGACAAGCCCCTTCTGGGTATTCCTGACATTCACTCTTTTCACGGGCACTCTGAGATGGGGTTGGAGAGGAGTCATACCTGCGCTTCTCGCCTTGGAGGTCGCGCTCTTCGCGGTCGGGGTGCCCGATCTGGAAGATGGCGATTCCGAACTGAACATCCTCGTCATGCGGTCCATATATTTCGTGATCACGGCGGTCATGCTCGGCACCATCTGGTCTTACCGGACGCGCAACGGCTTAAGACTGACCAAACTGGCGTCCTGGCCGCTGCAGCCGCTGGCCGAGCCTCGGGAACCCTGGCTTAGAGGGTCGCTCGTTCATGCGGCGGACGTGCTCGGCGCATCCTGTGTGGTGGCGGTGTGGCGCGACCATGAGGTCCTAGCGCATCGCGTGGCGGTTTGGATGCGCGCCCGCGCCATTTTCCTCGAATTCGAGGAGCCGGAAGGAACGCCGCTTCCTCGCGTCGAAAAAGGCTTCCATTCCTCCGTGTCTCCATTCGTCGGCGCATTGCGGGACTGGCTCGCGCAAGCCGGGCTCCGCCCGGCATCGGACGACAAGAGAAAGCTGGCGGCCGTCAGCGTTGGAAACTTTCATACGGTGCGATACGAGGGTCATGTCTTCATTTTCGATCCCGAGTTTGGGATGGAGGACATTGCATCTCACACCGAGATCATCAGCACGCGAATAGCCTATGAGTTGGAGCGCTACGCGCTGCTTCACGAAGTCGCCCAGTCGGCCCGGTCCCAGGAGCGGGAGAAACTGGCGCGCAATCTCCACGACAGTGTCCTCCAGGACCTGGCCGCCGCCAATCTTCAGCTGAGGAGCGTTCGCGCGCTGGTGAGCGACGAAGTCAAAACCCGGCTGGATGCCGTCGGATCGATCATGATCGATCAGCAGCGTCGCCTACGCTCGTTTCTGGAGACGATGGGAGCAGGGTCGAGCGATAAACTGGCCCTCGTCAGGAACTTTGTGGATCCGCTTGCCGCTTCGCTTTCGGAGCGGTGGGGCTGCCGGGTTAGGATGAAAGTCGAGCCTCCCAGCCTATCCGCCCGGGAGGACCTCATCTTTGATTTGCTCCAGCTCCTGTCGGAGGCGACGTCCAACGCCAAACGCCACGGCAATGCGAGCTTGGTCGAGGTGAAACTCGTCGGCCGCAAGGGAGGGATCGAGGTTCAGATCCAGGACGATGGTACCGGCGTCGACGAGGAGCGGCAATCGCTTCCTCCGCTGTCGATCAGTTCCCGGGTGGCCGACATGGGTGGGCATCTCGTTGGCCGGAATTCGACGGAAGGATACGAACTGCAGGTGACCATCCCGCTGGACCGTCGGGTCCCGGCATGACGAGGGTTCTGCTGGCCGACGATCATCCCCTCCTGCTCCGCGGTCTGGCCGATTTGGTCGCATCGGAGTTCGAGTTGACGGCTGTAACGACGAGCGGGATCGAAGCGCTGCGCCAAATGAAGGAGAACCCTCCGGACGTCGCCGTGCTGGATCTGTCGATGCCCGACCTGGATGGCCTGACCATCTTGTCGCTCGCGAACGAAGCTGGGCTGAAGGTGAGAACGGTGTTTCTTACTGCCTATATCAGCCGCGAACAAATCGCCGCAGCCGCGACCGCCCGCGCGTGGGGGATCGTGATGAAAGAGACCGCCCCCGACATGTTGCTCGATTGCCTGCGCGCCGTAAGCGCGGGAGCGCGGTGGACATCCTTTGCGGAGGACCCACAGGGGCGGACGCGCACCTATCAGAAGCGTCCGCATGAGCGGCGCGCAGAAGCTCTGACGCCGCGCGAGACCGAGGTCGTTCGCTTGGTCCGGCGGGGCATCTCCAACCGGGAAATCGCCCAGGAAATCGGAACCACCGAGGGGACGGTGAAAATCCACCTCAGAAACATATACCAGAAGCTCGGGGTCGCTAATCGCACGGCGCTGGCGGCTTTGAGCTTCACCTCCGCGCTTTAATCCGGAGGGGAAGGGAGACGGGGGCGCTTCCTTAAGCTTGCAAGCAAGGGTACATCGGGACAGCTTATGCCTTATCAGCCAAGTTCTTGTCCGGGCCCAGGGCAAAAGGGATTTCCTGGAAATTGATAAGCCGACGAACCTCATCAGCGGCTATGCAAGCGGCGCTTGCTGCGGTTCGGCGCCATTTCTTTTGGGCGGCGCTGTTCAGCGCATTGCTCAATCTGCTCTTCATCGCCCCGACTTTGTACATGCTCCAGGTCTACGACCGGGTGGTGCCGGCCGAGAGCGAGCTGACGCTTCTTTTCATCACCTTGGTTCTGGTCTTTGCGCTCATCGCGCTGTCGCTGCTGGACTATGTGCGGTCGCGACTGCTCGTCCGGGCAAGCGTCCGCTTCGATCGTGTTCTGGCCGGCGCCATCCTTGACCTCAGCCTTGCGGGGAAAGGCAGCACCCAGGAGGTGATGACGAAGCAGGCGATCCGGGAGTTCGACATCCTACGGCAAACGCTGACGGGCCCGGCAATCCTCGCGCTGTTCGATGCGCCGTGGACGCCGATCTATATCCTCGTCTGCTTCCTGATTCACCCGTTCCTCGGCCTCCTTGCCTTGGTCGGCACGGCCCTGGTGCTCCTCATCGCCTGGCGAAACGAGAAAGCGACCGACGGCCCGCTCCAGCGGGCGAACGAAGCCGCCAACCGGTCCTATGTGATGCAGGAGCAGTCGATGGCGGGCGCGGAGGTGATCCGTGCCCTCGGCATGCGCAGGGCCATGGTCCAGCGGCAGCTGGCGGAGCGCGCGAGCATGATGCGGCTCCAGGCGCAGGCGAGTTTTGCGACCGGGCGCTATGCCAGCCTGAGCCGATTCGTACGGATAAGCTTGCAGTCACTCGCCTTGGGTCTGGGCGCGCTGCTGGCGATCGACAACCGGATTTCCGCGGGCGCCATCTTCGCCGGCTCGTTCCTGCTCGGACGGGCGCTCGCGCCGGTCGACCAGATGGTGGGCGCCTGGCGCCAGTTCATCCAGGCGCGGGGCGCGTACGAAGCCGTTAACGATCTGCTGGGAACCACGGAGGTCAAGACCGCGCTCACCCAATTGCCTGCACCACAGGGCCGCCTCGACGTGGAACGGCTGGTCGTGCTCTCACCGGCCAAAGAAAGCGCGGTGCTCAACAATCTTTCGTTTCGGGTTGTGCCGGGCGAAGTGGTGGCGGTGATCGGACCGAGCGGGGCGGGCAAGTCGACTCTGGCACGCGCCCTTTCCGGCGGGCTCCCCAGTGACAGCGGCCATATTCGAATCGACGGCGCAGCGCTGGCCGACTGGGATCAGGAGCGACTGGCGAAGAACATCGGCTATCTTCCGCAGGATCCTTCCTTGTTCGCGGGAACGGTGGGGGAGAACATATCGCGGTTCGACAGCGACCTGCCTGCAGAAGCCTCGGATGCGGCGGTCGTCGAGGCGGCCCAGAGATGCGGCGCTCACGACATGATCCTTCGCCTTCGCAACGGCTACAATACGCTGCTCGGCTGGGGCGGCCGCGGATTATCTTCCGGGCAGTCGCAGCGCGTGGCGCTTGCCCGAGCCTTGTTCGGAAATCCGCCGATCGTAATCCTCGACGAACCAAATGCCCATTTGGACGCGGAAGGCGAAGCGGGCCTCGTCACCCTTCTCCACGCTCTTAAAGAGCGCGGCGCCGCGGTCTTGATCATCGCGCACCGGATGGGGATCATGAGCGCCGTTGATCATATCTTGGTGCTGAATAATGGGCGGCTGGAGGCGTTCGGGCCACGCGACGAGGTGCTGAAGCGCCTCGGCAAGACACAGCAGCCGGCGGCGCCGGCGAAATTGAAAGCGGGTTGAGCATGGCCCAAAACATCGTCACCGCCGACGGGCGGGCCATCGAGGAGGGGCCGTTCGCCGGCCGCTTCTCGACCAACGCTTTGGACGACGCGCCCGAGCAGGAGATCCGGTTCGGCCTGATCGTCGTTGCCGTGTTCTTCATCCTGTTTCTGGGGTGGGCGAGTTTCGCCCCGCTCGATGCCGCAGCCTACGCACCCGGGAGGGTCACCGTCTCGGGCCAGCGGCAGACGGTGCAGCATCGGGACGGCGGCGTCGTCGGCGCAATCTATATCAAGGACGGCCAGCGAGTGCGTCGCGGACAAGTCCTGCTGCGCCTGGCTGCAGCGGAGGTTCGTGCGCAGGAACGATCCTTGGCTTCGCAAACCATCAGCCTGATCGCGCAGCGCGCCCGGCTTCGGGCGGAGCAACTGGGCCTTTCCGCCATTCCGGCACCGCCTGAGTTCGCAGTTCTGCCCGCGCCCGACCAAGTTGAGGCGCGGCGGGTGCTCGCGCTCCAAACGGCGCAGCTCAGAGCCCGATCATCGCTTCTTTCTACGCAGCAAGGAGTGCTCGGGCGACAAAGGGCGCAGGCGGGCGAGCAGAGCTACGGCTTTCAAAGCCAGATTCAGGCGATCCAGGAGCAGGAACGTCTGCTGACCGCCGAACTCGACGGTATGCGCTCGGTTGCTGAAAAAGGCTTCGTCAGCGCGAACCGGATCAGGGCGCTCGAGCGCGCTTTGGCTGACCTTCGGGGCCAGCGCGGTCGCCTCCAGGCCGCCGTTTCGGAAGCGTCCGAATCGGTCGGGGAGAGCCGGCTGCGGATCGTCGAGGTAGAGCGCGCGCAGCAGGAGCGGATCGCCTCCGAGCTGCGCGACGTGGAATTCTCGCTCAGCGACATCCTTCCCAAGCTCCGGGCCGCCCAGGATCAGCTTGCGCGAACGGAAGTGCGCGCGCCGGCCAGCGGATCGGTCGTGGGCCTGTCGATCTTCACCGAGGGCGGCGTCGTCGCCCCCGGGCAGAAGCTCATGGACATCGTACCGGACAAATCTGCGCTGCTGGTGGAAGCCCGCATTTCGCCCGTCGATATCGACGACCTTCGCCTCGGCCAGCAGGCGATCGTGCGGTTCAGCGGCCTTCAGGATCGGGACCTGCCCACCCTGCACGGCCAAGTCCGGCGAGTGTCGGCCGACAGCTTCACCGATGATAAGACCGGGGAATCGTTCTTCACCGCCGATGTCGCGGTGCCGCCCAGCGAGATCGAGAAGGTTCAGTCAAGACGCGGCGCCGAATTCATCCTCGTGCCCGGCATGCCGGTACAGATTCTGGTCCCGCTAAGAAAACGGACCGCGTTGCAATATCTGCTGGAGCCGCTGAGCGCGACCATCTGGCGCTCGTTTCGAGAGAATTGACGGCCAGTCGCCCTGCTCGGCTCGAAGCCGGGGCAGGGTCGAGGATTTTACCTGTCGGGGAGGAGCCCGCGGGCGAACGGCGCCTCTACCCACTTTGGTTGAGGCCAAACTTCCTCCTGGCCACTCGGCTTAACGCATTTGGGGAGTCGTTCGCCGCAAATCGGTTGGGGCTGGACTAGGCGACATCCCGCTCGTCTGGTTCCTTTCTCCCGGGGAACAAGTGGGCAAGCGCGGGGCATCGCACACCTTGTTTTAAGAAGTTTGGCGGAGGGCAGACGCCCACGGGGGACGAGTCATGGCAATTATACGTGGTAACGGAAACATAGTCGGTACGCTTTACGACGACATGTTGTACGGCGGGATCGGCAACGATCTATTCAAATCGGGCAGTGGGAATGACGAAGCCTATGGCGGCCTCGGCAACGACACGCTCGACGGCGGCCTGGGCAACGACCGCCTCTACGGACAAGAGGGCAATGACGTGCTGGTCGGCAACGACGGCAATGACTTGCTCGACGGCGGCCTCGGCCATGATCACATTCAGGGCGATGCCGGCGACGACGTGATCTACGGCGGTGACGGACGCGAATATATCGATGCCGGCATCGGCAACGACACGATCTATTGCGGCGATGGCGACGACGGCTTCATCAACGAGATCAATCCGCGCACCGGCCTGCTGGTCACCCAATCCGTCGGCGGCGGCGCCGGCAACGACACTATCTACGGCGAGGGCGGCCACGACAAGCTGAAGGGCCAGAGCGGCGACGACCGCGTATATGGCGGGATCGGCAATGATCGGGTCGATGGCGGCGACGGCAATAATTATCTCGAAGGCAATGATGGAGACGACATCATCGATGCCGAGGGCGGCATCGATCGCATCTTGGGCGGCAACGGCAACGACCGGATCGAATCTGGCGCCGGCGCCGACACCATTTACGGAGATGCCGGCAATGACACGGTCGACGCCGAAGACGGCGATGACAGCGTCTTCGGCGGCGACGGCGCCGACATCATCAACGGCAGCGCCGGTGCCGACGCCCTCAACGGCGGTGCGGGTACCGACACCCTGATCGGAGGGAGCGGCGCCGACGATCTATGGGGTGGAGCCGACGCCGACAAATTCGTGTTCAAGGGCAGTGCGGCTTTGGGCGGCGGAGACCAGATCATGGATTTCCAGAACGGCCTGGATCGCATCGTGCTGGAAGGCCTCGGCGTGAAGAAATTTGCCGCGGGCGGTACCAACGGCTCGGTCTTCGCGCGTGACGTCGGCAATAACGTGATGCTGGACGTGACCACGTCCGCCGGTGTCAAGTTCAGCATCGAAATGGTGGACACGACCAATTCCTTGCGCGCCGCCGATTTCAGCGCCGCCGACTTCTGGTTCGCTTAACGCCTGGGGATTCGATGCTGAGCGGCGGGCTTATATGAACCGCCTCCCGGAGGCGAGATGTTGCGGCCGCTCGAAGCGCGGAGGAGATTGAAGGCGGCATGAGCGGCCGGCACTCGCCGCTTGAGCTCCGGTCGGCTCGGCACGGCGCAGACTAACGTACCGCATCGGCGCCCGATCGCCGCGAGAAACAATGGCTGGCGGGTCCGGGACCGGCATCCGGAGATGCCGGTCCCGCCCTCGATACGCGACCCAAGGGGCTCATCTCGCCTGGCGCATCGCTTACTCGGCGAACTCAGCACCCGACGAGGTGAGCGATATCCCTTTAGGGGCTCGCGAGTGTTGCTGGTCTGAACGAGGCCGACAGCCAAGGTTCAGCCACGCCCCCCCCCCCGCTCGATGCCTCCTAATGCTCGCATGCGGCGACCAGCTTCTTGAAGCGGCGCGAAAAAGTGCGGGCAGGTTTGAGCGATCAGCCGTCGCGCGGAAAACCCGCCGACATGGGAACTGTCGATAAAGCGCCCGATTGCAACCTTGCGCCATCGCATTGGCTTGCCGGGCAGTGACCGGGATCGATTGCGCACGCGAAGATGAACGCTAAGACCCGCGAAAGGACTGGAGACCTGCCGCAATTCAGGGCTTAGAACCTCTCCACTGCAGTGACGAATTCGGGAGCATGAGGTGGAGGAGCCTGTATGGACGCGTCCGCCGGTGGCGGGCAGGACTTTCGGATCCGAACGTGTCGTTTTGGACGGGATGCGGTTCACCAACTGCACGTTCAGGGGCACGAACATGGCCTATTTTGGCGGGCCGGCGCCTCAGTTCGAGGGCTGCAGCTTTGCCGGCGTCGAGTTCGCTTTTGCCGGGCCAGCCAAGAACACGATCCAGACGCTTCAATCCCTGATCGGTCTCGGGTTGATACCCGGGATCTGAGCCAGCTCCCGCTGCCGGCACAAATCCATCTTCTGTGAGGCGGCTCGGCATCTTGAGGACGTAGACGCGCACTCCCACTCGTCTGCCGAGCGCTTCCAGCGGCCGCGTCACTCGCCGGACACGAACAGTCGCTAGGCTTCTAGCTCGGCGGCCTCCGGTCGATCGTGCACTAAGCCTCGCCGCAACCTTTAGGCCACACGCCCTCAGAAGCGCGGCCACTAAGGACAATGTATGGGAAACTGACGCGGGTCGTTTCGAAGCCAAACCATGCCATGGGCATCACGGGGCCGATTGAGGCCATTGCGCTAGTGCCGGAGGATAGACGGCTTCAAGCGGAGATCCGCAACGAAACAGCGGCACGCTTGCCTGCGCGAAAGGCAAATATAAACCCCGCCTCTTGGAAGAAACGGGGTCGCGATTTTCGTTGGTTGCGGGAGTAGGATTTGAACCTACGACCTTCAGGTTATGAGTGCTGTTGAGGCCCCTACCCTTCTCTACGCTCCAGCACCTTCTTCCTCGCAATTCCAGTGACTTAGCTTGACTGCTCCGGGGGTTCGGAGCGTCAGTGCTTCTCGCGATTTCGCTGTCGTTCCTTGCTGCTTGCTTCCGCCAAGCTTCCGGAATGGCCGCTGATCGGATGCACGGACGCAGGAGGATCAAATGCCAAGATTGACCAAGAGACTGGTGGAAGCCGCGGAGGCGAAAGCCACCGAGTACATGCTCTGGGACGGTGAGCTGCCGGGGTTCAGTGTGCGGGTCCTGCCCTCAGGACGACGAAGCTACATGGTCCAGTATCGAGCCGGCCGCCGGTCCAGGCGAATGGCACTCGGCCCGCATGGCGTACTGACAGCGGAGCAGGCACGCGGAATGGCCGTCCAGATCCTTGCGGAGGCCAGAACCGGATCTGACCCCGCAACTGTGAGGAAGGAGCGGCGGGACGCGGTGACGATCAAGGAGCTCGCCGATCGTTTCGACAATGAGCACATCGCTGTTCACCTGAAAGAGAGCACAGCTAAAGAGTATCGGCGCAACCTGAGTCGCTTCATCCTCCCCGTTCTGGGACGGCATCGGGTGACGGAAGTCACTCGCGCAGACGTGGCCAAATTCCACCACGACCTTCGGCACATCCCCTACCAAGCTAATCGGAACCTCGAGATCATTTCGAAGATGTTCAATTTGGCGGAGATGTGGGGACTGCGGCCGGACGGCAGCAATCCTCGGCGTCACATCCGAAAGTATCCCGAGGAGAAGCGGGAGCGGTTCCTGAGCGCGGCTGAGCTGCGGCGGCTGGGTCAAGTGCTGAAGGAAATGGAGGCGGAGAGGCTTGAGTCTGCTTCAGCCATCGCTGCGGTGCGTCTCCTTCTGCTGACCGGCTGCAGGCTCAGGGAGATCATGAAGCTGAGATGGGAAGGCGTCGACGTCGCATCCGCGGTGCTTCGGCTCCCGGACTCGAAGACCGGAGCGAAAGTCGTGCAGTTGGGACAAGCTGCAGTTGATGTCCTCCGTGCGGTCGAGCGGCAGCCGTTCAACCCTCACGTAATCGCAGGCAGCTTACCCGGGAAACCGATTGCAGACCTTCAGCCGTTTTGGCAGCGGCTTCGGGTAAGAGCAGGCCTGAAGGACGTCCGC
>JAESFL010000814.1_pt1 | contig 16500 bp, 19 predicted proteins | sample 9269401 | NCBI WGS metagenome assembly JAESFL01 (sample SAMN14506025, study PRJNA617098) | algae metagenome | isolation source: Gloeocapsa sp. UFS-A4-WI-NPMV-4B04 and co-occurring heterotrophs from desert... | place: USA: Utah | collected 2006-10-01 | reverse complement strand
ACCCTGTCGGGCGAGGAGATCCGCAATCTCCTCGACGGCCAGCCTCCGGTGCGCGATTCCGGCGACACGGTCACCCCGACCCGCGGCTCGGCCGTTCCGACCACCCGCCCGGGCCGCCCGCGCGAGAGCGATGGTGGTCTGGTTCCTCAGCCACAGAGCTAAACCCGAAAAGGCGGGAGCCATTCAAGCTCCCGCCTTTTCTCCTCCGGAACCAGGCGTTGAGAGGTAAGGGCAAAGAATTCTGACGTTCGTGCGGATTAAACCCAGGAGCAGCTCCGTACACCTCATATGAACGACTCGAAGCGCATGGATGTCATTGGGTTGCTCGGGCCGCTGCAGCGCTATGCCCGATCCCTCACCCGTGATGAGATCCATGCAGAGGATCTCGTGCAGGACACCCTTGTCCGTGCCTACGAGGGGCGAAGCTCCTTCCGCTCAGGCGGCAACCTGCGCGGCTGGCTGCTCTCGATCCTGCACAACACCTTCATTGATCAAAGACGCCGCCATGTTGCGGAATTCCGCCGCCTGGAGCAGGCGGCCGCCTTCGTCGACACTGAGGCCCCACCCGAGCAGGAAAGCCGGGTACGGCTTCAGCAGGTTCAAGCCGCCTTCATGAGCCTGCCGGACGAGCAGCGTGCCGCCCTGCATCTCGTGGCCATCGAGGGCCTGTCGTACCAGGAGGCCGCGAACGCCCTGAAGATCCCTGTCGGCACCCTGATGTCCCGCCTGGGCCGCGCCCGCGCCGCCTTGCGAGGGTTCGAGGCGGGAGCCGATGTTCAGCCATCCGAAGCCAAGCGTCCAAGCCTGCGCGTCGTCGGAGGATCCGATGTCTGACCCCATCACCGAAGCGGACCTTCTCGCCTATGTCGACGATCAGCTTGAGCCGGCCCGACGGATCGAGGTCGAGGAGTATCTCGCCCGCGATCCGAAAGCCGCCGCGCGTGTCATGGGCGATCTGAAGGACCGGGACACCCTTCGGCTGCTTCACGCTGCGCCGCTGGCTCGTCCGTCTGAACTCCTGCTGCGATCGGCCGCCCGGCTCGAGCGCGCCCTTGCCTGGCAGGAGTTTGGATTGAAGCTGCGCCGGATCGCCGCTGTGGTAACCCTGATCGGCTTCGGCTGGTTTGCCCACGGGCAGGTGGGCCTGGGGGTCACCGACAGCGAGGCCTCACCCAAGCCACCGGCCTTTGTCGAGGATGCCCTGCACTCGCACGAGACAGGCCTGCTGCGGGCCCGCATGGTCTCGCAGCCTGAGGTCGAGGCCTACGACACTGCCGAGATCTTGGCCGAGACCGGGATCCAGCTTCCGGCCCTGCCCAAGGACTGGCAGGTGCGAGACGCGCAGGTGTTCCCCTCCCGGTATGGCCACAGCATCGAGATCGCCGTCGATGCGGGCGATCTCGGCCGGGTGTCGTTGTTCGCCGCGCAGGCTCCGGCCTTCAACGTGATCACCCCAACATCCGCCCGCTTCGACAAGGCGACGGCCGTGTACTGGCAGACCGGCAACCTCGCCTACGCGCTCACCGGAACGGGCAGCGACAAATCCCTAGAACGGGCGGCCCTGCGGCTGTCCCGTACGCTTCCGTAACTTCCACAGGAGAACTTGTGATGAACACACCTTATGCCTGGCAGACCACCACGGCCCGTCCGAGCGGCGCCCTACTTGACGAGGGCCTGCGCCAGCACATGCTGCGGGTCTACAACACCATGGGCATCGGCCTGGTGGTGACAGGGCTCGTCGCCTTCTTCGTCGCCTCGACGCCCGCCCTCTACGTGCCGATCTTCCAGACGCCGCTGAAGTGGGTGGTGATGCTGGCGCCGCTGGCCTTCATCTTCTTTTTCTCGTTCCGCATGGAGCGGATGACGGCGGCTTCCGCGCGCACGGCCTTCTTCGCCTTCTCGGCGGTGATGGGCCTGTCGCTGGCCTCCGTGTTCCTGGTGTTCACGGGTGCGAGCATCGCCCGCACCTTCTTCATCACCGCGGCCATGTTCAGCGCGACCAGCCTTTACGGCTACACCACCAAGCGCGATCTGTCGAAGTTCGGCTCGTTCCTGGTCATGGGCCTAATCGGCGTCATCATCGCCTCGCTGGTGAACATCTTCCTCGGATCGAGCCTGCTGCAGTTTGCGATCTCGATTATCGGCGTTCTCGTGTTCACGGGTCTCACCGCGTACGACACGCAGACCATCAAGGAGCAGTATGCCGAGGGCTTCGGTCACGAGGCCAACAGCAAGATGGCCGTGTTCGGCGCCCTCTCGCTCTACCTGAACTTCATCAACATCTTCCAACTGCTGCTGAGCCTCACAGGCCAGCGGGAAGAGTAAGTACCGTCCATTGCAAAAAGGATCGATTTACATGGACCATCAGGATCGTCAGGCCATCGAGCAACTCTTCGGCAAGATCGCCCAGGTTGAGGGCCAGTCCACACCCCCGGACGCGCAGGCGGCGGACTTCATCCGCTCGCAGGTCAACCAGCAGCCGAATGCGCCCTACTACATGGCCCAGACCATCGTCGTGCAGGAGCAGGCCCTGAGCGCCGCCCAGGGCCGCATCCAGCAACTGGAGCAGGAACTCGCCACCCGTCCTGCCGGCGGAGGCGGCTTCCTGTCCAGCCTCTTCGGCGGTGGGCAGTCGCGGCCGCAGCCACAGCCTTCCTATCAGCCGCAATCGGTGCACGGCATGCCACCTCACGGTGCTCCCGGCATGGGCGGTATGGCACCTGGTATGGGAGGCATGGCGCCCCGCGGCGGCGGCGGCTTCCTGGCCGGAGCCGCCCAGACTGCCATGGGGGTGGCCGGTGGCGTGATGCTCGGCAATATGATCGCCGGCGCCTTCTCGGGCGGTGAAGAACCGAAGATTGCCGATGCCGGGCAGGCGGAGCCGCAGCAGGCGACTTCCGAGGATTTCGGCGACTCGGGAGGCGACGACTTCAGCTTCGATGACGCTTGATCCCTGACCGGAAACTGAAGGCGGCGGAGCTCAGTGATCTTCGCCGCCTCATTGCATACCAGCACTTCGAGGACCGCGGTCCTGACGGCGAGTTTCGCTCCCCACGACGAACCCGCCTCGACATTGATGAAAGAGATACCAATGACCAAACCCGTCTTTGGCCTTGCGGCTGCCATGACTATTGCCATGCTTGCTCCCGCTGTGGCGCAAACCTCCACATCCGACCCGGCTCCGGCAACGCCACCTGGTGCCTCAAGCCCGGCCACCACCGCTCCAGCCGCTCCGCCGACATCTGCACCGGCGCCGGGCACGACCACCGGCTCCACAACGGCCACGTCGCCGCTGGGCACGGCCACGCGGATGCTCGCCGTCAATGCCCTGGAGGACATGGACCTCGTGGGCGCGGATGGAAAGGAGGTCGGCGACATCGAGGGCGTGGTGGAAAACAACGCCGACAAGAAGCAGTTCGTGCTCGTCGAACGCGGCGGCTTCCTGGGCTTCGGCGCTAAGGAGATTGCGATCCCAGTGGAGAACATCGCGGTGCAGGGCGAGAAGGTGACCTTGCGGAACATGGATGCGGCGCAGCTCGATGGAATGACGGAGTTCAGCAACGACAACAATGCGTATCGTGATCTCGATGATAGCCAGCAGATCAACCTGACGCAGCAGTGATCCCCGAAGCTTCTACGCCGGTTGAGAGTTTGCCTTAACCGTGGCGGGCTACCGGCGTCGGCATGAGGCCCCTTTGTGGAAGAGATCACGGACTTGAGGAGAACGACGAACATGGCCAGTTTCGATGATCGCCGGGATACATTCGAAAGGAAGTTCGCTCACGACGAAGAGCTGCTGTTCAAGGCGACTGCCCGCCGCAACAAGCTGTTCGGTCTTTGGGCCGCCCAGCAACTCGGTAAGACCGGCTCGGAGGCCGAGACCTATGCGAAAGCTGTTGTCGTGGCAGATTTCGAGGAAGCGGGTGATGCCGACGTCATCCGCAAGGTGCGCCAGGATTTCGAGGCCGCCGGCAAGACGGCCAGCGATGCCGAGCTGGCTGGTGTTCTGTCGGGCCTGATGAATGAAGCCATCGAGCAGATCAGAGCGGGATCGTAAGCCTTCATGCCTGAGACTGTCTCGGCGCTTCGAAACCTTCAAAGGCGTGCTGAAACGGTTTCAGGCTGTCAAATCGATGATCGCTTCTGGCGATCATCGGCGCGCCGGTTGCTGGCAAGTCAACTCCCATACCCGGGCAGAACCGCAGACGAACTCTTGATCATCCCCACTCGCAATGCTGCGTGTGAGCCACTATAGACAGGACCATGCCCGATCCTTCGAGTACCCTCGCGCCCGCTGTCCCCTCCGACACGGATGCCGAACCCCGACAACGGTTCTCCGAGGTCCTGAGCGGCCTTGCCGGCCGGACCAACCCCGCCATCAGCATCGGCGACGTGCTGGACGCCTTCGGTGACCGGGCCTTCGGCGCCCTGATGCTTCTGTTTGCTGCCCCCAATGTGCTGCCGTTGCCGCCCGGCATGTCAGCCGTTCTCGGAGCCCCACTTCTCTTTGTGACGGCTCAGTTGATGCTCGGGTGCCCGACCCTTTGGATGCCGCGCTTCATCTGCGAGCGCTCGATCTCGCGCGACTTCTTCGCCCTGCTGACGACCAAGCTCAGCCCCATCCTGCACCGGGCCGAACGCTTCCTGCGGCCCCGGGTGGACCTGCTGCTGCGCCCGCTCCCGGAGCGGATCGTGGGTGCCGCCTGTCTTCTGCTCGCCGTCATCCTGTTCCTGCCGATCCCGTTCGGCAACATTCCCCCGGCCTTCGCCATTGCTGCCTTCGCGCTCGGCATCCTGGAGCGGGATGGCCTGGCGACGCTCGTGGGCTGGCTCGCCGCCATCGGCAGCCTGCTGATCCTGGCCGCCATCTCCTCAGCGATCATCGCCGGCATCAACGCCTTTCTCGACCAGCTGTGGGTTATCCTCGGATGAGGGTGCTCGCCATGAACCCATTATCTTCATCGTCGATCCTCCTGGAGGGGTGCCTCGGGCACCTGACACACCGTGCTTGAACTGGGCATCGCCGTCCTCCTCATCGGTCTCAATGGCCTCTTTGCCCTGTCCGAACTCGCCATTGTATCGGCCCGGAAAGCTCGCTTGAAGACAATGGCCGACAATGGTCGCGCCGGCGCCAGCACGGCCCTGACACTCATGGAGGATTCGGGCCGCTTTCTCTCCACGGTCCAGATCGGCATCACCCTGGTCGGCATCCTGGCGGGCGCCTTTTCCGGCGCGGCCCTTGGTGCCATGCTCACCGATATCCTGCTCGGCCAGGGAATGCCCGAGCGCGTAGCCGAGCCGCTGGGCTACGGCCTTGTGATCGGCTCCATCACCTATCTCTCCGTCGTGGTGGGCGAACTCGTGCCCAAGCACCTGGCGCTCAAGAGCCCGGAGGGCATCGCCTGCGCCGTCGCGCCCCTCATGGCCCTGATCTCTCGGATCGCAGCTCCCGTCGTCTGGCTGCTCAATGCCTCGACCAAGCTGATCTTCCGGCTCTTTGGGCAAAGCACGGAATCCGAGAGCGCCGTCACCGAGGAAGAGATCAAGACGATCATGGCCGAGGCAGAAACGGCCGGCGTGATCGAGACGGACGAGCGCAAGATGATCGCCGGCGTGATGCGCCTGGGCGACCGGGCGGTGCGCGGAGTGATGACGCCCCGCACCGATGTCGACTGGATCGATCTGGACGACAACCCATCCGAGATCCGCGAGATCCTGATCAACACCCCGCACTCGCGGCTTCCAGTAGCCGAGGGCCATCCTGACAATATGCTCGGCGTCGTGCAGGCTCGGGAGCTCCTGGCCGCCACGTTGCGGGAGGAGGCCCTCGACATCCGCAGGCACGTGCGCAGGGCGCCGATCATCCCCGACACGCTTGATGCGCTTGATGCACTGGAGGTGCTGCGGCAGGCCGAGGTTCCGATGGCGCTCGTGCATGACGAATACGGCCACTTCGACGGCGTGGTCACACCAGCCGACATCCTCGATGCCATCGCGGGCGCCTTCCGCTCGGACGAAGGCGAAGCCGAGCCCGAGGCCGTGCAGCGGGAGGATGGCTCCTGGCTGCTGGCCGGCTGGATGCCTGCCGACGAGATGGCCGAGCAACTCGGCGTCTCGTTGCCCGAGCGGCGCGATTACGAAACCGTGGCCGGCCTGGTGATCGGCGAACTTCAGCACCTCCCAAATGCCGGCGAGGCCGTCGAGACCCTGGGCTGGCGCTTTGAGGTTGTCGATCTCGACGGTCGGCGCATCGACAAGGTTCTGGCCTCCCGGATCGAGAACCGGGAGGCGGCCTGACCATGCGCAAACGTCTTGCTGTTTTGAGCGCCGCACTCACCCTGTCACCCGTCATCGCAGAGGCGGCAGCTTGCCGGCTGGAGCAGGCAAGCTTCCGGCCGAGATTCTCCGCGGAGCACTTCGTCATGCGAAGCACGCGGGACGGTGCCCATCTCCGGTTCGAGATCACCATCCGTCGCACGGGCGAAACCGTCCCGTTTCGCGTCCAAGTCGATGATCGCATCGGGGAAGGCACGATTGAAGCCATCACTGACGGTAACGGGCGGAACACCGGAATCCGGTCGAGCTTCAAGCTCTATGACATCAAGGGACTGAACACCTCCCCTTCAGGAGAGATCGGCCACGTGGCTTTCTACGATCTCGGGCGGGCCTTCGTCGACTTCCGGTTGCGCGAGCGCCGCACTCCCGAACCTTACACGTCCGCTCCCTCGGGCGTCTGGCGCGTCAGCGAGTGTCGGACCCACTAGCCGCTTGCCTCAAAGGCGCCACGCGATCCAAGGCTCGCGCTGGCCCCCTCTCCCCATTGTCAGGAAGGATAGTGAATGGACTTCTCGTGGATTTCTGATCCGGCGGCCCTGGTGGCGCTGGCGACCTTGATCGTGATGGAGGTGGTGCTCGGCATCGACAACCTGATCTTCATCTCGATCCTCACCAACAAGCTGCCGGAGCACCAGCGCTCGAAGGCACGGCGCATCGGCATCAGCCTGGCGCTGATCCTGCGTCTCGGTCTGCTCGGCACCATCGCCATCATCGTTACCCTCACTGAGCCGATCTTTACCGCCTTCAGCCATGGGTTCTCCTGGCGCGACCTAATCCTGATCGCAGGAGGTCTCTTCCTCGTCTGGAAGGCCACGAAGGAAATCCACCACAGTGTCGATCCGACCCCGTCCGACGACGTGTTCGACACCGCCAAGGCGACCATGACCTTCGGTGCCGCCATCACCCAGATCCTGCTGCTCGACCTGGTCTTCTCCCTCGACAGCATCATCACGGCGGTCGGCATGACCGATCATGTGGCTATCATGGTGATCGCGGTTGTTGTCGCAGTCACGGCAATGCTGCTGGCCGCCAACCCGCTGGCCCGGTTCATCAACAACAACCCGACGGTGGTCATGTTGGCGCTGGGCTTCCTGTTGATGATCGGCATGACCCTGATCGCGGAAGGGTTCGGAGCGCATGTTCCGAAGGGCTACATCTACGCCGCCATGGCCTTCTCGGCCCTGGTCGAGGGCCTGAACATGCTCTCGCGGCGGGCCACCCGCCGCAACGCCGCTGGATCCTCCGGCAAACCGAAACATTGAAGTTTCACGCAGGGAGGCCACGGCAGACGCGGCCTCCCTGCGCTTCAGCTTGATCCCTTTGAAAGGAGCCACTGAATGGTCCGCCTGAAACGTCTTGCCCCTGCCCTCGCCTGCGCCCTTGTTCTGTCCGCGTCCGCTGCCCTGGCTCAGACCAACAGCGCCCATCGCAGCGCCGATGCGGTCGCCGGCAAGCCGCATCGCATCGGGGCCTATGGCAACGTGCAGAAGGACTGCACATCAGGGCCACTGCCGACGATCCGGGTGCTGACCCCGCCCAAACATGGCGAACTGAATATACGGAGCGGGAAACTCAAGGCGGGACGGATCTCCCGTTGCCCGAAGCTGGAGGCGACGGCTCAAGGGATCTTCTACAAGGCCAGCCCCACCTACAAGGGGGCCGACGAGGTCAGCTATGAGGTCAGATCCGCCAGCGGAAAGGTGGAAACCCACACCGTTAGGATCACCGTGAAAGACGCGACCCCCGCAGACGCTAAGCCCGACCCGGACGCCGACGCTGACCTGTGAGGTCGAAGTGGTTGGACGGATCTCCCGGTTCGCGTTGAAGCGATCTTGGCAAAAGGGCCGCGTTATGCGGCCCTTTGTCGTTCCTATAGGCCAGCAGCCCCGACCAGTCGCGTGCCGACGGCTTCCAGAACCATGCGATGTGCCCGCTCGACAATGTCATCCAGAGAGCGTGTCTTCACGAACATGCTTGAGGCCCGCCCACGGATCTCGTCCCGCGTCGGCAGGTGCGGAAGATGGACATGTGTCAGTACCTCGTGGGCCTTGTGCTGCGCCGCGACAAGCTTTGCCCGAACATCTGCAAGGCTTGGCGTGGTCTCCAGGGCGTGCGCCAATTTGGCTGAGATGCTCTCGATGTTGAAGCTGGCAGCGAGATCTGCAGCTGCCCGGTCAATCACACGCGAGCCGAGCTTCTGCTCGTTCCGCACCACCGCTTCTGGCGGGCTCTTGAGATCCCACACCACGCCAAGCCAGGAGAGCGCCTTGATGATGTAGAAGGTTGGATCGATCTCCCACCAGCGGAAGCCCTGGCGCACGCTGGCCTGATAGGCGTGGTGGTTGTTGTGCCAGCCCTCGCCCATGGTGAAGAAGGCGAGCAGCCAGTTGTTGCGGGAATCATCCCCTGTCACGTAGCGCTTCGAGCCGTGCACGTGGGCGAGCGAGTTGATGCAGAAGGTGGCGTGGTAGACCGCCACCGTGCTCCAGAAGAACCCGACGACGAGACCCGCCCAGCCCGCGAGCAGGAAGGTGATCACAGCCAGCACAGCGGCGGGCAGCAGTTCGTACTTATGCAGCCACATCAACTCAGGATACTTAGTGAAGTCGCCGACCTTCACGAGATCGACGGCGTCGTGCTTGCGGGCGAAGATCCAACCCAAATGGGCGAAGAGGAAGCCCGTGTGCCGGGGTGAATGCACGTCATGCCGGGTATCGGAGAACAGGTGATGGTGCCGGTGCTTGGCGGCCCACCACAGCACGCTCTTCTGGGCCGAGCTCTGGGCGAAGCACGCGAGGATGAACTGGAACACGCGGCTCGTGGTATAGGAGCGGTGCGAGAAGTAGCGATGGTAGCCGGCCGTGATCCCGAACATGCGCAGCCAGTACAGGACGACGCCGAGCACGACCGCCTCCCAGGTCACGCCGGTCCAAAGGGCGGCAAAGCATGCCGCGTGGACGAGGAGAAAAGGGATCACCTGCGGATAAACAATGTCGTCGTGGTCATAATCCCCGTGCGGTTGCGTGGGAGGTATCGCAGAACTCATTCAGAACTCGTATTGGCATGGTGGATGTCCGGCCTGAAAGGATGATCCAGGCCTCGCGGATGGGATGTTTAGCTGTAAACCGCCAGGAGAAGAAGCACGGCTTGGTGCGACTTAGCAGACGCTGAGGGATAGGTTGAATGCAGGATCTTACGCGCCTGTAGCTGCCCAATCGGGCAATCAATCTATTGGCAGATAAGCTTGTTGCAAATGATTTGCAATTGCATATAATGACCATAGGACTACTGAGGAGATGACCATGAAGCTTGCTCCCCTGCTGTTCGGCCTCGCAACGCTGGTCTTCACCGCTGCATCACCTGCTCACGCCGCAGAGGGCAAGTTCAAGGTTGTCACCACCTTCACCATCATCGCCGACATAGCGCAGAATGTGGCCGGCGGTGCCGCTGTCGTGGAGTCGATCACCAAGCCCGGGGCGGAGATCCACAACTACCAGCCAACCCCTGGCGACATCCTGCGGGCACAGGATGCCCAACTCATCCTGTGGAATGGTCTCAATCTCGAACTCTGGTTCGAGAAGTTCCTCCGCAACTTGAGGGAAGTGCCCAGCATCGTCGTATCCGAAGGGGTGAGGCCGATGGGAATCCAGGAGGGCCCCTACACCGGCAAGCCCAACCCGCATGCCTGGATGTCGCCCAGCGACGCCCTCATCTATGTCGACAACATTCGTGATGCGCTCGTCAAACACGATCCCAAGAATGCCGAGACCTACCGGGCGAACGCAGAGGCTTATAAAGCCAGGATCCAGGCAACCGTCGCACCGATCCGATCAACCCTGGCGGCAATTCCCGAGCAGCGCCGCTGGCTCGTGACTAGCGAGGGCGCGTTCAGCTATCTCTCCCGTGACTTCGGCCTGAAGGAACTCTATCTCTGGCCGATCAACGCCGATCAGCAGGGCACACCGCGTCAGGTGCGCAAGGTCATTGACGCCGTGCGGGCCAACAGCATCCCGACGGTCTTCTCGGAGAGCACTGTCTCGCCTGATCCGGCCAAGCAGGTTGCCCGGGAAACCGGTGCCAAGTACGGGGGTGTCCTTTACGTCGATTCCCTGAGCGACGCCTCAGGTCCGGTGCCGACCTATCTCGATCTCCTGCGTGTCACCTCGGAGACAATCGCCAAGGGGCTCACCGAATGACCGTCCCCATGCGAGGAGCGGATCCTCGTTCAGGCGCTGCAGGCTCGGGTCTTGCTGTGAGCGGTGCAACGGTCACCTACCGTAATGGGCATACCGCGCTTCATGACGTGAGCTTTGCGATCCCACGCGGCACCATTACCGCTCTGGTGGGGATCAACGGCAGCGGCAAGTCGACCCTGTTCAAGGCCGTCATGGGCTTTGTCCCCGTCTCGCCGGGCTCAATCGCGATCCTTGGCGGGTCTGTTGCCCAGGCGCTCAAGAGCAATGTCGTCGCCTATGTGCCCCAGAGCGAGGATGTCGACTGGAACTTCCCCGTCCTGGTCGAGGACGTGGTGATGATGGGCCGCTACGGCCATATGAACCTGCTGCGCCTGCCCCGCCGCCAAGACCGTGAGGCGGTGGACGCGGCGCTGGAACGCGTCGGCATGCAGGCCTTCCGGAAGCGGCAGGTCGGCGAGCTCTCGGGTGGCCAGAAGAAGCGGGTCTTCCTGGCACGCGCCCTGGCGCAGGACGCCCGCATCATTCTCCTCGACGAACCCTTCACCGGCGTCGACGTGACGACGGAGGAAGCCATCATCGGGCTTCTGCGCGGGCTGCGCGATGAGGGCCGGGTGATCCTGGTCTCGACGCACAACCTGGGCAGCGTGCCCGAATTCTGCGACCGGGCGGTGCTGCTGAACCGGACCGTGCTCGCTGCGGGGCTGACGGAGGAGGTGTTCACTCGAGCTAACCTCGAAAAGGCTTTCGGCGGCGTGCTTCGGCACTTCGTCTTTGATGCCAAACTTCGCGCGGGGGTCTCGTCGGTCGATGTCATCTCCGACGACGAGCGCCCGCTGGTCATCTACGCCGACAAAGCTTCGGATGCGATCAGGGACAGCACGGGTAACCCGCCGGCCACACAGGAGGCGAGCGCACCTGATGATCCAGCTCCTTGAGCCGTTTTCCTACGAGTACATGGTCAACGCCATGTGGGTGAGCGCCCTCGTCGGGGCGGTCTGCGCCTTCCTCTCCGCCTACCTGATGCTCAAGGGCTGGTCCCTGATCGGCGACGCGCTCTCGCACGCCATCGTACCGGGCGTGGCCGGCGCCTACATGCTCGGCCTGCCCTTCTCGGTTGGCGCATTCCTCTCAGGCGGGCTGGCAGCTGGCGCAATGCTGTTCCTGAACCAGCGCACGAAGCTCAAGGAGGATGCCATCATCGGGCTGATCTTCACCTCGTTCTTCGGCCTTGGGCTGTTCATGGTGTCGCTCTCGCCCACCTCCGTGAACATCCAGACGATTGTTCTCGGCAACATCCTGGCGGTGACGCCCGAGGATACGCTGCAACTCGTGATCATCGCAGGCGTGTCTCTCGCCATTCTGCTGGTGAAATGGAAGGATCTTCTCGTCACCTTCTTCGACGAGAACCACGCCCGCTCGGTCGGCCTCAATCCCACGGCTCTGAAAATCCTGTTCTTCACCCTGCTCAGCGCCTGCACGGTGGCGGCGCTGCAGACGGTCGGGGCCTTCCTGGTGATTGCCATGGTGGTGACCCCGGGCGCCACGGCCTATCTTCTGACGGACCGCTTCCCGCGGCTGATCCTGATCAGCGTGGCGGTCGGCGCGCTCTCAAGCGGCATCGGCGCCTATCTCAGCTATTTCCTCGACGGCGCGACCGGCGGCATCATCATCGTCCTGCAGACCCTGGTGTTCCTGACGGCTTTCTTCCTGGCGCCCAAGCATGGACTGCTCGCCGCCCGGCGCCGCATGCGGGCGGCAACGGGGACGAGCCCATGACTGACCTGTTCGACACGCTTGTTCTGCCCTTCGCCTTTCCGTTCATGCGGGAAGCTCTCGTGATCGCCATGCTGGTCGCGATGCCGGCGGCACTGCTGTCGTGCTTCCTGGTGCTCAAGGGTTGGTCGCTCATGGGCGACGCCATCTCGCATGCGGTGCTGCCCGGTGTTGTTCTGTCCTACATCACGGGCTTGCCTCTGGCGGTGGGCGCCTTCGCGTCCGGCATGGTATGCGCGCTCGCCACCGGCTATCTGAAGGAGAACAGCCGCATCAAGGAGGACACGGTGATGGGCGTCGTGTTCTCCGGCATGTTCGGCCTTGGCATCGTGCTCTACACCAAGGTCGAGACGGAGCTGCATCTCGACCACATCCTCTTCGGCGACATGCTCGGCGTGGCTTGGCCGGACCTGTTGCAGAGCGGGATCATCGCCACGGTCGTTCTGGTTATCATTGCTATGAAGTGGCGGGACCTGCTGCTCCATGCCTTTGATCCGCAGCAGGCCCAGGCCATGGGGCTGCCGGTGCGGCTTCTGCACTACGGCTTCCTGTCCCTGCTCTCGTTGACGATTGTGGGCGCACTGTCCGCGACCGGCATCATTCTGACCATCGCCCTGCTGATTACGCCGGGCGCGGTGGCGTTTCTCCTGACGAAGCGGTTCGGGACGATGTTGATCGTGTCGGTGATGGTTGCCGTGGTGGCATCCTTCACCGGCGTCTACCTCAGCTTCTTCGTTGACAGCGCCCCCGCCCCGACCATCGTTCTACTCATGGCTGGCACCTTCATTGCAGCCTTCGTTCGTCAGCATAACCTCCGCATTCGCCGGAGTGTCCACGCTGTAGAGTGATGGCCCCACTGGCGCTGCCTATTTCCTCAAATCAGGATGGGCACCGCCCGCTCTCATCATGACCGAGCAGCGGACAACGGGTGGATCAAATGTCCTCTCCCCGCTGCTCTCCTGATGCTTTCTCGGTCGAGCGGCTCGACCAGTATCCCGCGAGGCTCGTTCCATCCCGGGAACCCCAGCCCTGCTGACTGGCCTCATCGTAGACCGAGAGGGTCCGTTCGACGACCGGCAGCGCGAAGCCATGCTCCTCGCCCTCCGCAAGCATGGTCCGCAGATCCTTGCGGAATGAGTCCACATCGAAGGTCACCGGCTGGGGCTCGTCTCCCCTCATACCCTTCGCGATCATGGCCCCACGCGCCTTCAGAATGTTGGCGCCGCCAGACGTGTCGGAGAACAGGTCAACGATGCGCTCCGGATCGAGGCCAAGATGGCGGCAGAGCGAGTAAGCCTCGCCCAGCGCCTGGTAATAGACCACCAGCGGCAGGTTGACGGCGAGCTTCAGGCTCGCCCCTGATCCGATGGGTCCGGCGTGTTCGATTCGGCGGCAGAGCTGCTCAAGGATCGGGCGTGCCCGGGCCACATCCTCCGGGGTGCCGCCGGCAAGGCCGATCAGCCGCCCCTCGCGGGCAGGCCCGGTGGAGCCGCTCACCGGGCATTCCACGTAGGCTCCGCCTTTCGCGCTGACTCTCTCAGCCAGCGCCCGTTGGGCCTTCGGCTGGACCGTGCTCATCTCGATGAAGAGCTTGCCGTTGACGTCTGCCGAGAGAATGCCCTGGTCGCCTCCGAAGACAGTCTCCAGGGCATCCGCATCCAGAAGGCACGTGATGATCACTTCGGATCGTTCGACGGCGGCCGCCGGCGAGCCCGCCAGCCCCGCGCCAGCCTCGACAAGCCCCTTCGCCTTATCCGGCGTGCGGTTCCAGACCACGAGGTCGTGACCGCAGCCCTGAAGCCGCGTGGCGAGGGCGGCGCCCATGCGGCCCAGTCCGATGATCCCGATCTTCATTGACGTCTCCCGATCCTTCGCAGTCTCTTTCCGTAAGGGTTGTTTGGAGGGGCCTCACGCTAATGCGGAGCCCCCTCCGCGCGATTCCTCAGAAGGCTAGCTCTGCCCGTTCAAGCTCCTGACGAGCTGCTCCTGCTCGCCCAGGCCTTCGATGCTGAGCCGGACGCGGTTGCCCGGGCGCAGATACACCGGCGGCTTCTGGCCCATGCCGACACCCGGTGGCGTGCCGGTCGCGATCACGTCTCCCGGCTGAAGGCTCATGAACTGGCTCAGGTAACTGACCACGAACGCGGCCCCGTAGACCATGGTCTCCGTGCTGCCGTCCTGGAAGCGCTTGCCATCCACCTCAAGCCACATGCGCAGGTTCTGGGGATCGGGGATCTCGTCGCGTGTGACGAGCCAGGGGCCGATGGGACCGAAGGTGTCAGCGCTTTTGCCCTTGGTCCACTGCCCGGAGCGCTCGGTCTGGAAGGAGCGCTCGGAGACATCGTTGATGACGCAGTAGCCGGCAACATGCTCAAGCGCCTGTGCCTCGTCCACGTACTTGGCCGCCTTGCCGATCACGATGCCGAGTTCGACCTCCCAGTCGGTCTTCTCGGCCCCGCGCGGGATTTCGATGCCGTCGTTGGGACCGCAGATGGCGCTGGTCGCCTTCATGAAGATCACGGGCTCGGGCGGCACAGCCATGCCGGACTCGGCGGCATGATCCGAATAATTCAGGCCGATGCAGATGAACTTCCCGACCTGCCCGACACAGGGGCCAATGCGTTGCTCCCCTTCCACACGCGGCAGCGTGGAGGGATCGACGCCGCGCAGCCGGTCGAGGCCCGCAGACGAAAGGACCTCGCCGGCAATATCGGGAACGATGCCGGAGAGGTCGCGGATGGTGCCGTCCTGATCGAGAAGACCTGGTTTCTCTTGGCCGGGTGAGCCGTAGCGCAGCAGCTTCATGGGACTTCCTTTGCTCCTTTGAGCCTGTGGGCGCGAAACTGAAATGAACGTGTATGAAGGACAGCCCGCATGGACGCCCCTCGGTTGATTCAGCCCAGCGGTGGATTGAATTTGATCTTGGACGAGGGCTGGATCTGCTCCTCGATGTGCCGGAGGGTGGTCTGGTAATGTTCGACGAGGCGCTCGACGGCCAACTCCGTCTTGCGGTCGAGCACAGCCTCCATGATCCCGCGGTGCTCCTCCACGGTGTTGCGGTAGCGGTGCGAGGAGGCCACGGAGATGAAGCGGTATCGCTGCGCCTGATCCATCAGGTCCTTGCAGATCCCGATCAGGATCGAGGAGCCGCACGCGCCGATGAGGGCGAGGTGAAACGCCCGATGCCGGTCCTCCCAGGCCGGGTTGGTGCTCGTGTCCTGCTCGGACAGCTTCCAGGGGGTCCGTGACAGGTGGTGGAAGGCCACGACAATGCGCTCCTCCCACGCTTGGTTGCCATTCTGGATCGACTCTTCGAGGGCTTTGCCCTCCAGCCAGCAGCGGGTCTTCACCAACTCGCGCCAGCCCTCGATGCTGACCGGCGGCACGAAGAAGCCGCGCTGATCCTTCCGCTCGACCAATCCCTCGGATGAGAGGCGGTTGAGCGCCTCGCGGACCGGGTTGAGCCCTGTCCCGTACCGCTCAGAGACGAAATCGATGAGGAGCTTCTGCCCTGGCCGCAGTTCCCCGTTGAGGATGTCCTGCCGGAGCCGCTCGTAGACGGAGGTTGCCGCCGTTATTTTTTCGATCTTGTTCATGACGCAACCTGCGCAAGTTTAGGTGGAAGCGGAATGTCCTGGCACGGGACCGCGGTCAACCGCCAGGACACCGCTCCGGCCTCTTATTGCCCAAGAGTCTCCTCTGTGACGGTTTCCTTGTGCCAGAAAACGAACCGACGCTGGGCCCAGGCCACCACCCAGAACGTCGCCAGCCCGAGCAGGCTCAGGTAGATGATCAGCGAGAACACGCGCGGCGTGTCGAGCTGCGCGGCCGCCACACGGATCAACTCGCCGAAGCCTTTACCGCCACCGAGAAACTCACCCACCACTGCGCCGACGACGGTCAGAACTGCGGCGTTCTTCAGCCCCGCAAAGAAGTGGGGCATGCCGATGGGAAGCTTCAACTGCACGAGGGTCTGCCAGCGGCTTGCTCCCATGGTCTTGAACAGCATGCGGGCATTCTGATCGGCAGCATGCAAGCCTGCCGCCGTTCCAACGATCACCGGAAAGAACGCGATGAAGGCTGCGAGCGCCACCTTGGACGCAATGCCGAAACCCAGCCAGGAAACGAAGAGCGGCGCAAACGCCACCTTCGGCATAGTGTTGATGGCCACGAGGTACGGCATCACGGCCCGCTC
>JAESFL010000813.1_pt1 | contig 16505 bp, 10 predicted proteins | sample 9269401 | NCBI WGS metagenome assembly JAESFL01 (sample SAMN14506025, study PRJNA617098) | algae metagenome | isolation source: Gloeocapsa sp. UFS-A4-WI-NPMV-4B04 and co-occurring heterotrophs from desert... | place: USA: Utah | collected 2006-10-01 | reverse complement strand
ATGACCATCAGCACATCACCCGCCTTCACGCGCTGATTGTCGTTGACGAGCAGTTTCGCGACATAGCCTTCGACTTTGGCGGCAACGGGCGTGATGTCCGCCCGGACATACGCATTGTCCGTCGATTCCTGATGCGCCCAAACCGTGTTGTATTGGTAGCCGAACCCCGCTCCCGCCATCAGAGCCACGGCGCCGATCCCGCCGATGATGGTTCGGCGGCGGCGCTTCGATTTGGCCGGAGCGGTCTCGCCCGCCGCGTCAAGGCGAGCGTCCGGTTCCGGCTTGCCCGTACGAGCGAGAGGATCGTCGGTGCGCGCCACGAGAGCGAGTTCGGCCATGTCGATTGTCCCCTGAAACGTATCTGGCACCCTCTATGGCCCTGCTCCCGCCCTTCCAGTAGATAGGCAAAGTGGGATACAGCGTTCCACCAATGGAACGGCCCCTGCGACATCTCGAGGAAATGGCGGTCTTCGCAAAGGTCGGCGAGATCGGATCGATTTCAGGTGCTGCGCGAGTGCTTCGCCTTCCCAAATCCAGCGTCAGCAGGGCCGTCTCGAAGCTCGAGGCTGGTTTCGGGGCCCGATTGGTAGAGCGGACGACCCGGCGCGTGACCCTCACCGAAATCGGCCGCAGCCTCCATGAACATTGCGTCAAGATGGTCGCGGAAGCGGAAAATGCCCGGGCCGAGATCGCCGCGTATCAAGGACATCCCTCCGGACGCCTCCGCGTCTCCTCCCCCTCCTCGATCAGCCATGTCGTTCTCAAGAATTACCTGCCGGACTTTATCGGCCGCTATCCGGATGTGGACCTCCAGCTGCTGCTGACCGACCGGACCATCAGCCCGATCGCGGATGACGTGGATGTTGCCATTCGCATTGGCTGGCTGGAGGATTCGAGCTTGGTCGCTCGGAAGATCGTCGACGTAAATGCGATCCTCGTGGCGAGCCCGGCTTATGTGGAGAAGCACGGACTTCCCACGACGATCGAGGAACTCGGCAACCACAATGTGCTGGGCCTTCCTCTCGGCGAGGTCCGGTCGTTGCGGCTGACCAGCGGCAAGGAAGAGGTGGAGGTCGGCACCTGGGCCCGCTTCTCCTGCAACGATCCGCTGACCAACCTTGAGTTCGCCGACCGTGGCTTCGCAATCGCGCCCATTTCCGCGCTGGTCGCGGCGCGGAGGGTCGCCAGCGGCGAACTCATGCACGTGCTGCCAAAGTACAGGCTGGCGGATCAGCCGTCTGTATATGCCCTCTACGCCGGCCGAACGGCGCTTTCCCCCAAGATCAGCGTGTTCCTCGACTTCCTGATCGAGCTTGCAAGGCGCGCCGTCGCGGATCCCGATCTGATCTCGATCTGAAGTCAGTGCACCTCGCGCCGCTCGCTCTCTCCTTTGGTCGCGAGCGAGAAGCGGAGCTCGGCGCTGCGCAACGTGCCGGTGAGGAGTTGAGCGGCATAAAGCCCCACTGCCGGCCCGTGTTTGAAGCCATGCCCCGATCCGGCACCTACGAGCAGAACGTTGGTGAGGTTCGGGTGGCGGTCGATCAGCAGGTCGCCATTGGCGCTATTCTCATATTGGCAGACCCGGGCCTCGGCAAGCGGCCGGTCTGCGAGCGCCGGGAAACGGCGCTTCATGAACGCTCGGACGTCGGCAAGTGCCTGCGCCGACGGCGTCCGATCTCCCCTGTCTGGATCCATGGGCGCTCCGTGCGCGTCGTGCGCGATCTTGAACCCACGAGCCTCGAGGTCGGGAAAACCGTAATAGATATCGCCGCCGTTGAAGTCGGCCCAACCCGGCAGCTTGCCGGGCGCAAAGCGGTCGTCGCCTGCCTCGGGCGCAAAGAAGAAGACTTCCTGCCGCGTTGGAAAGATGCGGCGTCCGACGGCGGCGGGGAAAAGCTTCGGAAGCCAAGGCCCGCAGGCGAAGACGAAATCGTCGGCGCCGTGTGTCGTGCCATCCGATGTTCGTACCGCCTCCAGTCTTCCTCCACTCTCCTCCGGAGGAGCGATGGAAGCGCGCTGGTAGGTGCCGCCGGCCGCAACGAACTCCGACACCAGCATTTGAACGGCTCTACGCGCCATCAGCGCGCCGAATTCACGCTCATAGAGCCCGACCGAGACGCCGTCCCAATTCATCTGGGGGAAGCGTCGCCGAAGCTCCCGCGGGTCCAGCAATTCCGTCGGGAGGCGCAGGCGCTTGTGCACTTCGAGGCTCTGCGTGACGTAAGGCTCGATCCTGGGAAAGAAGAACAGGACACCCGTTTGGTGGAAGAGCGGGAGACCGGCGCCGGCGGAAAGCTTTTTCCATTCAGCCAGCGACTCCCACGCCATGCGGGCATAGATTTCATCCGGGCCGTAGGCGCCGCGGGTCATTCGCGATTCGCCGCCTGAGGAAGCGTGGCTGTGCGCCGGTCCCCAGGCATCGAGGAGCGTCACCCGGCGGCCGATGCGTTGGAGCTGCCTGGCCGTCCAGGCGCCGAAAACACCCGCACCGACGACGATGACGTCGGAACGACCCGTGCTTATGGCCGCCGCCGGCTGGGACAAGGCTGCAGTCAGCCCGACACCGGCGACGAGGGCGCCGCGGCGGGTGACGCCCTCCACCAGATCAGAACCTCTTCCTGACGGTCACGCCAAAGGTCCGCGGCTGCCCGATGCTGTAGCCGAGTCGCGCCCGCCCGCCGCGTTCCCGGTCGAACGAGAGAATAGGATTTTCATCGAACAGGTTGTTCACATAGGCGATGAGATTGAGGCCCTGCGCCATTTCCACACCGACGCTGAGGTTTACCAGCTGGTAGTCCGGCAACTTGAGGTCGAGCGTCGTCGACGCTCCGGCAGGCGCACCACCGAAGGGCAGACCATGCACAAAGGTGCGGGGATTGTCCTCCTGGTCCGCAGGCTGAGTGTAGCGACTTCCGACATGCTGGAAGGAAGCGGCGACGAACGCTTCTCCGCCGAGGCTATCCATCGGCCAGGAATAGCTGGCATTGGCCGAGATCTGGAATTTAGGGACGGACGGCAATCGATTGCCCTCGCGAATGCCGGCGATGACGGCGCCAGTCGCGGACTCCAACGTCGAATCGAACTCCGCTTGGAGGAGGCTTCCGTTTATCGAGAAGTCGAGGCCTGGAACCGGGCTCGCAGCGAGCTCGAACTCCAAACCCATCGTATGAGCCTTTTCGGCGTTGAAGACCACTCGTGAGGAGCAGGAGCCGGCATCCGCGGTCACCTGAAGATTCTTGATGTCCGTGTAGAATGCGGCGGCGTTGAACGTGAATCCGCGGCCTTGGCTCTTCACTCCCAGCTCATAGTTCCACAACGTCTCGTCGTCATAGGTCGGGAAGCCGCCAAAGGTGCGGCGATCGGGGCCGTCCGGCGCTCCACCGTCGCAAAGCGGGAGGTTCAACGGGTCGTTCACGCCGCCCAAGCGGAAGCCTTTGGCAAGCTGAGCGTTGACGGTGACCCGGTCGGTGGCCTCGTAGCTGACAAGCAAGCGCGGCGACACGCCGTCCGACTTGGTCTTGTCGACATTGTTGTCGCCGTTCGCGAAGAGGCCACCGGACTTGAACGTGCGCTCCTCCTCGAAATCATAATAGCGGGCGCCGACCGTGGCCGTCAGCCGCTCCGTCAGATCGTAGCTCGCCTCGCCGAACACCGCGAGCTGTTTGATGTCGTACGGAATATCGGCATTGTAGGGCGAGTTGGCCGGGAAGCCGTTGGCCAACGAGGCGGAGGTGCCGGCTCCAAGGGCGGCGTCAACGGCGGCATCGTAGCCCGGGGTCGGCAGGCGCTGGCTGTAGAGGCGTTCAACGTCGGAATAGAAGCCGCCAATGACCCATTGGAACGGCCCCGACCCTGATGAGGAGAGGCGCAGTTCCTGCGTCCACTGCTTGAGATCGGTCGTATCGACGAGGTTGGACGGAAGCAGGACCGCGGCTTGGTCTATCCCAAGCGTCCTCAAATCAACCGTGACGCTGCCCGACAAGGCGCTGGCGTCGCGGCCGACGAAGATGTCGCGATTGATGTAGCTGGTGACGGACGTAAGATCCACCGCGCCCAAGCCAATGCTTGCGGTGAGATCGGCGATCAGTGTGTCGTCCTTGAAACGCTCGTCGAGCAGCAGGAACTGTTCGCGTTCCTTGAAAGTCACCGCGGGCCGGGTGGTGGTAAACGGATTTGCGTAAAGGTTGTACACCTCCTGGCGATTGAAGCCGTTGGCGCGGACTTCCTGGTAGACGACGCGCGGCGTGATCGAAATATCCTCAGTGGGTTGAAAGAGGAGAGCGATCCGGCCTCCGGTCCGGCGCCCGTCATTCACGTCCTCGTCAAAGCCGCCGCCTTCGCGCCGGGCATTGACGAAGCCGCCATATTCGGTGTGGTAGCCGACCGCGCGGACAGCCGCCGTGTCGGATAGCGGGAGGTTTATCGCGCCTTTGAGATGACCGCCGAAATCGTCGCCGTCGACAAGGTTGATATTGGCTTCGACTTGTCCCTCGAGGCGGTCGGGGTCCGGCTGGTTCGTGATGTAGCGTATGGTGCCGCCGACCGAGCCGGAGCCGAACAGCGTCCCCTGCGGCCCGCGAAGCGTTTCCACCCGGTTGAGATCGAAAAGGTCGATATCCGGTGTGAAGAGGGACAGCGAGATAACGGATTCATCGAGGTAAATGCCGACCTGCTCCTTGACCCCCGGCTGGTCGCGCACGACCTGGCCGGCGGAGACGCCGCGGACGGAAACCTGGCTTTGGCCCGGCCCGAGATTCTGGATCGAAAGGCCGGCGACATTTCGCGACAAGTCCTCGATCGTGGTGGATCCTGAGCGCTCGATATCCTCCTGGGTTTGCGCGTTGATCGAGAACGGCACGTCTTGCACGGTGGAGGCCCGCTTCGTGGCCGTGACGATGATGTCCTGCTGACCCTCGACTTCGCCGGGACCCGCACCTTGGGCTCCGGCTCCAGTCTGCGCCAATGACGGTGAGGCCGATGCCATCAGAGCGGCGGTAGACACTCCGATCGCCAGCAAGCGCTTACCCAGCACGGGTCTGTCTTTACGAGCAGGCATTGCTATCCCCTCTTTTTTGTTTCGGTGGCATGATTTTATGACTGTCCCGTCCTGACACAACAGCAGGCGCCCTGTTGTCACGCGATGGCAACATGAGTGTTGCGCTTTTGTAACACGGGGCTTCAGACATGTTACGTTGCCGAGCGTTTGGACAGTTGCTCGAAGCTGTTAGAATAGCTCGGAAAAACAGGCGGTGAGGGAGATTCGATGGTAAAGACGTGCAAAGCTTTGCTTGCGGCGGGATTTGGTGCGTGTGCGCTCGTGCTGCCCGCTTTGCCCGCACCTGCGGCGCCGGCCGCGGCGCGTGCGGAGCGACTCACGGTGCCGCCGCTCGCCTACAAGATGCGCCAGCTCGGCAATGGGCTCAAAATCATTTCCCTGCGCGATACGACCACACCCAATGTGGCGGTTTCAGTATGGTACGAGGTCGGATCGAAGCACGATCCCGAAGGCCGCTCCGGCTTCGCTCACCTGTTCGAGCACATCTTGTCGCGCAAAACGCGGAACATGCCGTTCAACATGATCGTCGGGCTTACTGAGGATGTCGGCGGTATCCGCAACGCTTCCACCTGGTACGATCGCACCAATTATTACGAGATCGTCCCTGCCCGCTATCTTGAGACAATGCTCTGGACCCATGCCGAGCGAATGGCGCTGCCGGTGGTGGACGAGCAGGTATTCGAAACCGAGCGGAACGTGGTCAAGGAGGAACTGCGGCAGCGTGTGCTCGCTCCGCCCTACGGGCGCCTTCGCTTCCTTCTCAACGAGAATAGCTGGGACAAGATGCCGCACCGGCGTCCCGGTATCGGCAGCATCGAGGATCTCGAGGCCGCGACGCTCGCCGACGCCCGCGCCTTCCACGAAGCTTATTACGGGCCGGACACCGCGACGTTGATCGTATCGGGCAATTTCGACGAAGCGCAGCTGCAGCGCTGGGTCGACAGATACTTTGCCGGCATCCGGCCGCGGGCGACGAAAACGCCGCTTGTGATCTCCCAGCGGGACGAACCGCGCCGCGCGCCGCGCGCCGTCACCATGTACGCGCCTAACGTCCCGCTGCCGGTCGTCGGGTCGAGCTGGCGCATCCCCGGTTCGACCCATGGTGACTTGGTCGCCCTGACGGTGCTCGATGCGATCCTGACCGAAGGGGACAGCTCGCGCCTTTACCGGAGCCTGGTTCATGACAAGCAGGTCGCCACGGCCGTGACCGGAGAGCTCTCGGACGTCGAGGAGCAAGGCTATTATTCCCCTTATGTCACGCTCGCCGGGGGCAGAAAGGTTGAAGAGGCCGAAGCGGCGTTGGCGGCGGAAATGGCACGGCTGCGCGACCAGCCCGTCACGGTGGCGGAGCTTGCCGAGGCGAAGACGGAGCTTGCCGCCGACGCGCTGAGGAGCCGTGAAACGTTTCAAGGCCGCGCCTTCGAACTGGGTGAGGCGCTGGTCCGCACGGGGGATCCCGATGCCGCCGACAAACGATTGGCGGCAATCCAGCGCATCACGGCGGCGGACGTTCAGCGGGTGGCGCGCACCTATCTCGGCCAGAACAGCCGGCTCGACTTTCGCTATTTGAACGAGGCGTTGCGACCCCCGGGCGAGCAGCAGCATGCGTGGAAGAATCCGGTTACGATGCCGCGCTTCAAGGCCGTCCCGCCGGCGACCCGGCCGCCGGTCGTGCCCGCGTCGGAAGCGGAGCGCCAACAGCCGCCCCCGCCCGGGGCACCCGTGCCGGTCAAGCCGCCGGTGATCGCCGAGACACGGCTCCCGACCGGACTAAGCGTGGTCACCGCTCAAACCGGGAACGTGCCGCTCGCGACGATGACGATGGTCTTCAAAGGCGGTGCGTCGACCGACCCGCGGGAAAAGGCCGGCCTTGCCGCCATGGCGGCATCGCTGGCAACCAAGGGAACGGCGACCCGCAACTCGCAGCAGATTGCCGCGGAACTGGAATCGCTTGGCGCCTCGCTCGACAGTGGGGCCGGGCCCGATGGCGCTTTCCTGTCGATGTCGGCGCCGGTCGCCAACCTCGAAGCGGCAGGCCGCCTCCTCGCCGACATGGTCCAGAACGCTACTTTTCCGGAGGCCGAGCTGGAGCGTGAGCGGAAGCAAGCGCTCGACTCCCTGTCGATCGCCCTGCGCGATCCGACGGGGATCGCACAGCTGGTCGCGCAGCCCTTGCTCTTCGGAGACGCCCCTTATGGTACGATCCCGACCGGCACCCCCACCTCCTTGAGGGCGTTGAGCCGCGCCGATCTTCTGGCGCATCGGAAAAGCTGGTGGCATCCGGGCAATGCCGCTCTGGTCGTGTCGGGCGGCATCGACGCGGCGCGCGCCTTGCAGCTTGCCGGAGCCTTGTTCGGCCAGTGGCAGGGCGAAGGGCCACCCCCCATCCCTCCGGCAGAACGTTCGGGGGGGCCGCAATCGGCGCGCACGGTCGTGATCGATTTGCCCGGCGCCGGCCAATCGACGATCCTCGCCGCGGTGCCCGGCATCAGCCGGTCCGATCCCGACTTTTACGACATGACCGTGGCGAATGCCGTACTCGGCGTCGGCTCGAGCGGCCGGCTGTTCCAAGAGGTCCGGGTCAAACGAGCCTTGAGCTACGGTGCGAGCAGCGGCATGCCGGGTCGGATGGATCGGAGCGTGCTGACGGCAGCCGCGCAGACGAAGAATGAAAGTGCGGCGGAGGTCGCTCAGATCTTCCTCGACGAGTTCGATCGGCTGGGGCGTGAGCCGCTGGAACCTGATCTTACGGCCAAGAGGATCGCCTTCCTGACAGGCAATTTCAACCGGCAGGTCGAAACCAGCGGCGGTCTTGGCACCATGCTCGCTACGCTCATCCAGATGGGAATGTCGCCGGCGGAAGCCACTCGATACGTCCAGCAGATGGAGGCGGTGACGCCGGCCGCCGCTTCGGCCGCCGCTGCGAGAATCACCTCCTCCAAATCGGCAACCCTCGTGATCGTCGGCGACTCGTCCAAGTTCGTCGACAAGCTTCGCTCAATCAGGCCGAACGTCGAAATCATCCCCGTCGCCGAACTGGACCTGACATCCTCGACGCTGCGCAAGCGGAGCTGAAGCGGAAGAAGGACCGGGGCGTTCAGCTCCGGTCCTGGCTTCAGGAAAGCGCCTTCTTCAGAAGCGCGTTGACGACCCCGGGATTGCCCTTGCCCTGCATCGCCTTCATCGTCTGGCCAACGAAGAAGCCAAAGAGCTTGTCCTTGCCGCCGCGATATTCGACAACTTTGTCCTGATTGGCCGCGAGCACGTTGGCGATGACCGCTTCGATGGCTCCGGTATCGCTCGTCTGCCTGAGGCCGCGCTCCTCTACGATCTGCGCCGGATCCTGCCCAGTTTCCAGCATGATCTCGAACACTTGTTTGGCCAGGGTGCCCGAGACGGTGCCGTCGGCGACGAGGCCGAGAAGCTGCGCGCCCTGCCCAGGCGTGACGGGGCTGTCTTCGATGCTCCTGCCGAGCCGGTTCAGACCGCCGAACAAGTCGCCGATCACCCAGTTTGAGGCTTGGCGGGCGAGGTCCTGGCTCGGCAGCGCGGCGAGCAAGCCCTCGAACCAGCGGGCGGTCTCGACCTCAGCCGTCAAAACGGCGGCGTTGTACGCCGGCAGGCCGAGCTCATTCTCGTAGCGGCGCCTTTTCGCGTCCGGGAGCTCCGGAAGGCTCGCCCGGCAATCCCGAAGAAAGGCGTCCTCAAGCTCCAGCGGGAGGAGGTCCGGATCGGGGAAGTAGCGATAATCATGCGCATCTTCCTTGGAGCGAAGCGGCCGAGTTTCGGCCTTGTCCGGATCGAACAGCCGCGTCTCCTGAATGACGCTGCCGCCGCTTTCGAGGACGTCAACCTGCCGGTTCGCCTCATATTCGATCGTCTGCATGATGAACCGCACCGAATTGACGTTTTTCGTTTCGGTGCGGGTGCCAAAAGCGTGGCCGGGCTTGCGGACGCTGACATTGACGTCCGCGCGCATCGATCCCTGTTCCATATTGCCGTCGCACGAGCCGACGTAGCGCAGAATGGACCTGAGCTTCCGGACGTAAGCGCCTGCTTCTTCGGGGCTGCGCATGTCCGGCTTGGAAACGATTTCCATCAGGGCCACACCCGAGCGGTTGAGGTCCACATAGGAGAAGCTCGGATGCTGATCATGCATCAGCTTGCCGGCATCCTGTTCGATGTGAATGCGCTCGATCCCGATCGTCTTGGCCGAACCCTCGTCTTTCTCGTCGAGCAGGATCTCGATCTGACCTTCCCCGACGATCGGATGGTAGAGCTGGCTGATCTGATAACCCTGCGGAAGATCGGCGTAGAAGTAATTCTTCCGGTCGAAGCGCGACCAGGAATTGATCTTCGCCTCCAATGCCATTCCGGTTCGGACGGCCTGACGGACGCACTCACGGTTAAGCACCGGCAGCATGCCCGGCATCGCCGCATCGACAAGGCTCACCTGGCTGTTGGGCTCGGCTCCGAATTCGGTGGAGGCGCCGGAAAAGAGCTTGGCGTTGGACGTAACCTGCGCATGGACTTCGAGGCCGATCACGACCTCCCATTCGCCCGTGGCGCCTTGGACGCGATAGCTGCTCACCACCAAGCCTCCGGTCGAGCGCTGAAGCCGGCCCGCTCCTCGAAGGCAAGGCCCGCGTTGAGAACGCCCTGCTCGTCCAAGGGCCTGCCGATGATCTGGAGGCCGAGCGGGAGTCCCTGATCGTTGAGACCCGCCGGGACCGACATTGCCGGCAGGCCCGCGAGGCTCGCCGGAACCGCAAATACGTCGTTCAGATACATGGCGATCGGATCGTCCGTCTTTTCGCCCAGGCCGAACGCGGCTGAGGGCGCCGTGGGAGTCAGGAGCAGGTCGCACTCGCTCCAGACGTTCTGGAAGTCCTGGGCGATGAGCGCCCTCACCTTCTGCGCCTGATTGAAATAGGCGTCGTAAAAGCCCGCGGAAAGCACATAGGTACCGATCATGATGCGGCGCTTTACCTCGGCTCCGAAGCCGGCGGCGCGGGTGGCGTTGTACATGTCGGCCAGGCTGCCATTTTCCGGTTGCTCGCGAAGACCGTATTTGACGCCGTCGTAGCGCGCGAGATTGGACGAAGCCTCGGCAGGGGCGATGATGTAATAGGTCGGGAGCGCATAACGGGTGTGCGGCAGCGAAACCTCCACGATCTTCGCCCCGGCATCGCGCAGCCAGGCAATGCCCTGCTCCCACACGCGGTCAATCTCTTCGGGAACTCCCTCGATCCGATATTCCTTCGGAATGCCGATACGCTTGCCGCGAACATCGGCCACCAGTTCGGCCTCCCATTGCGGCACCGGCAGATCGAGCGAAGTGGAATCCTTGGGATCGAAGCCGGCCATGGCTTCAAGCATGATGGCGCAGTCGCGCACGTCCTTGGCCATCGGGCCGGCCTGGTCGAGCGAGGAAGCAAAGGCCACCATCCCATAACGGGAGCAGCGGCCGTAGGTCGGCTTGATGCCGGTGATGCCGGTGAAGGCGGCCGGCTGGCGGATGGAGCCGCCGGTATCGGTGCCGGTGACGCCGGGGGCGATGCCGGCAGCCACCGCCGTCGCGGAGCCGCCGGAGCTGCCGCCGGGCGTCAGCGGCGCATTGCCGCCGTCCTTGCGGCGCCAGGGTGAGAGGACGTTGCCGTAATAGCTGGTCTCGTTGGACGAGCCCATGGCGAACTCGTCCATGTTGAGCTTGCCGAGCATGCCCGCGCCGGCCCGGAAGAGATTGCCGCTGACGGTGGAGTCGTAGACCGGCTCGAAGCCGCCGAGCATGTGGCTGCCGGCGGTGGTCTGGTAGCCCTTCGTTGCGAACAGATCCTTGATGCCGAGCGGCACCCCGGACAGCGGCTTCACATCACCCGACGCGCGCGCTTGATCGGCAGCGTCGGCGGCGGCAAGCGCATGCTCCGGAGTTTCGATAACGAAGGCGTTGAGCCCCCGCGCTTTCTCCACGGCCGAGTTGAAGGCTTCCGCCACTTCCCCGGCGGCGAACTCGCCTTTGCGAAAGCCGTCGCGGATAGCCGCGACCCCAAGATTGGTGAGGTTGGTCATGCGTTGAAAACCGTTCCGGTCGAGCCTTCTGTAGCCCTCCCCTCATCAGAGGCCTGAAGAAGCTGATATAACCGTTCGGCAGGCCCAGGACGAACGAAGCCGATCAAGGGTCGGCGCTTCACTCGATCACCTTGGGGACCGCGAAGAATCCATGTTCGGCAATCGGCGCATTGGCGAGCACCTGATCGCGAATCCCTCCGTCGGTGACGACATCGTCACGCAGGCGCAAAATGTTGGGAATGACGGCCGTCATCGGTTCCACCCCGGTGACGTCCACCTCCTGCAATTGCTCGACCCAGCCCAGGATGTTGTTGAGCTCGGGCACAAGCGCCTCGACCTCGGCATCGCTGACGGCGATGCGGGCAAGCTTGGCGATGTGGCGGACGGTCGCAGTGTCTACGGACATGGCGCGCCGCTAGCACCGGGCTTGCAGCGCTTCAAGGACGGCCTCTTTCAGAAGGCTCCGGAAACCGGCTGCCCGTCCAGATAGACCTGGCGGCGCACGACCTCGCGCAGCTCCACGCGTCCCGCCGCCAAGGCGCGGCGTTGCGCCTCCGCTTCAGATGGGCCGGAAGATCCGTTCGGCCTCGCGAGGGCGGCGATGTCGCTGGCGAGCGGCACCCATTCACCCTTGGGGCCGCGCACGAGTCGGGTGACGCTGGCGAGACATTGGGGGCAGCCGAAGCCGACGGCGATCGCTTCTTTGGCGCCGCTCTGCCAGAAGAGCGTGCACTCGTTACTGGCACAGATGCTTCCGGTCGCGAGGGCAGTGCGAAGATCGTCGGGCAGCGGCACCGGCTCCGGCACGACCCGGATCACGCGCTGGATCTGCTCGGCGCGCGCAGCGACGGCGGTTCGCTCGCTCAGCATGCCGCGCTCCTTCGCCTGGAGCGCCTGGGTCGCGAAACGGCGAACCTGCGGCGGGCCCTGTCGCTGCAATCGTTCGAGCGCCGCGCGCCCGCTGGGGCCGAAGTCGAAGCGAAGCGCCGCCCAGTCGAACTGATCGGGTCTGATTCTTCCCGATTCGAGTCGGGCGAGCTGATCGCGTGTCGAGATGGCGCCGAAGTTGATGAGCGGCGTCGCCAGCAGGAGCGCGAGCGCGCATATGCTTATCGCCAGTCGGACATTGGTCGGGCGAACCAGCGGTGCCCAACCGACACGGCCGCGGGCGAGCGCCCATAGATAGGCAAGGGAAACCGCCAGCACGACCAGCACGAACACCAGCGCCCAAAGCCGTTCGGGCGTGAAGCCGTGCTGATCGATGCGAAGCCAAGTCGAGATCGCCGCGACGGCTGCCAGGGGCGCCATCACCGCGCCAAGCGCCATCGAACTCAGGCGAAGCGCCCTACCCTTCGCCTCTTCCTCGGCTGAGTTCCCAATAACGGCGTTGGCGAGAAAGAAGGCACCCGCGATCGCGCTCAGCAAGATTGGCGTGGTCGAGCTGGTCTTGCGCCAGAGCGGATCGAGCCCGGTGAAAGGCAATGCCAGCACGAACAGGACGAGCCCGGTGGCAAGAACCGGCGCGAGCACGGAGAGCACCGTCGTCACGACACGCTGGAGCAGGCCCAGCACCTTGTCCCGGTCCCGCAGGAGGCCGATCGCGGCGCCAAGCGCCGCACCGACGATCATCCAGTTGAACCAGCTCTCCCGCAGCGCCTGGCGCAGAATGTCGATGCCGATGAGGTTGAAAAGTTCGGCCAGCAGCTGCGCGAGCAGCCAGGAGATGAGCACAAAGGCCCAGGAGGCGGTCCAAAGCACGAGGTTCGTCCATGCATGAGCGTGAACCTCGCCGGGGCGGAGCTTCCAGCGGCCCTCGTCGCGAACGGATTGAAAGAGAGGCGCAGCGATGGCGATCGCGAGCAAGGCAGCGAACAGCCGCCAAGGCTCACCGGCGCTTGCCGCGCGCGGATCACCGTTCCAGTAGAAGACCAGGGCGACGATCAGGCCGCAGCCGAGGGCAAACAGCAACGACCAGAACCAGCGCAGCCGCTCCAGCGTGAAGGCAAAACTGATCCCGCCGACGGCAACGAACGAAGCGGCGCTGATCCGGAGCGGATCGTCCGTGGCTCGGGTCGCGCCCTCCACGAGAAGGTCCATGACGATGCCAAGGATCGTCCCCAGCGCCGCGAGCCCCGCGGCCCGTGCCGGCCAGGGGCCATGATCGACGAGCCGGTTTTCGGTCTCTTCCATTCGCTTCCCCTGCCCTTATTTGAATGCCTGTCTCAAACCGGCCAAGGGCGCAATCCCGCGGCCGCCCCAACCGCCTAGCATGCTGCTGTGCAGCTTCGATGCACGTCCGGAGGAATTGAATGCTCGCACGCCGCTTTCTTTGGGTCGTGGCGGGCCTCGTCGTGCTCGTGCTGATTGCGGCGCTTGGCTATCGCCTGTTCGAACGGCAGCTCCTCAGAACCGCAATGGTCCCGACCGTGCAGTTCAAGGAGGCCGATCTGCCGGTAGCGGAAGGGCCGACCTATGGCGAAGCGGCATTTTGGATTTCCCGTCCTGACATAGCGAACCATCCGGCCTTATGGCTGCCGGCCGGTTATTCCGAGCCGCCGCTCGCTGAGGATGCGGAGCCGCTGCCACAGGCAGCTGTGTTCTTCATTCACCCGACCTCCTTCCTCGACCGCTCGCATTGGAACGCGCCGCTCGACGACCAGGATTCACAGCAAAGAGCGCGGCTCTTCGTCAGGCACCAGGCGAGCGCCTTCAACGGCGTCGGCGAAATCTGGGCGCCGAAATACCGGCAGGCGACGTTCGGAGCCTTTTTAACCACCAAGGCGGACGCCGAAAAGGCGCTCGCCTTCGCCTATCGCGACGTGCTCGCCGCATTCGAGACGTTCATCGCAACGGTGCCCGAGGACCAGCCGATCATCCTGGCCGGGCACAGCCAAGGCAGTCTGCATCTGACGCGCCTGCTGAGGGAGCGCGTGGCCGGCAAGCCGGTCGCGAAGCGGATCGTGGCGGCCTATGTCGTCGGCTGGCCGATTTCCACGACCGCCGATCTGGAATTGCTCGGCCTGCCCGCTTGTGCAACCGCAGGCCAATCGGGGTGCATCCTTTCATGGCAAAGTTTTGCCGAGCCGGCCGATCCGCAGATGGTCACTGACGTCTACGACGCCTCGGTTGCGCCGAACGGAAAGCAGCGGGCAGGCTCGCCGATGCTGTGCGTCAATCCATTGACCGGCATGAGCGGCGGTGAGGCGTCCGCCTCCGCCAATCTTGGGACCCTGATCCCCAATGCGGAACTCACCGAAGCGGAGATGCGAGTTGCCGCGGTGAGCGCCCGCTGCGACGTCGGCGGGTTCCTGATGATCGGCGAAAAGGAGCGTCTCTCCGATCTTCCGCCCTACGTGCTCCCCGGCAATAATTACCACGTGTTCGACTACGCGCTCTTCTGGGCCAACATCCGGGCGGATGCCGCTGCGCGGCTTCGCGATTTTACCGATCGATGATCACGACCCGCGCCGCCGATTTCCGGGAGGCCCTTTCCGAGGGAGGGCGCCTCCTCGGCCTCGACGTCGGCACCAAGACCATCGGGGCGGCCCTGTGCGATGCCGGCTGGACCATCGCCACGCCGGCGGAGCTCATCAAGCGAACCAAGTTCGCTGCCGATCTGCAGCGGCTTAAGGGGCTGGTCGCGGCGCAACGCGTGGCCGGAATCGTGATCGGCCTTCCACTCAATCTCGACGGCAGCGAAAGCCCCCGCACGCAGTCTACCCGCGCCTTTGCTCGGAACCTCGAGCCGTTGAACCTCCCGATCCTGTTATGGGACGAGCGCTGGTCGACGCAGGCAGTGACCCGGACGCTGATCGACGCCGACGCCAGCCGCGCCCGGCGCGCCGAACTCGTCGACAAGATGGCGGCGGCCTACATCCTTCAGGGAGCGATCGATGCACTGACGATGAGCTAGCCCAGCCAATGTTGCCGAGGGTTCAGCGAAGCCCTTGTAGCGACAGAACAACAAGTTGCTGCCGATCGGCTAAGCTTTCGATCGAATCCGGAGAGATAGAATGAAGCCCCTTTTTCTTGCAGGCGCAGCCGCGCTTGCGCTTGGAGGTTGCACCAGCATGAATGAAGGAATTGGCACGGCCCCGGCCGCCAGGGCAGAAGCGGACGTTTCAGGGCCCGCGTCCGCGCCCGCTCTTCCCGCCAACCTCCTCCTGGCAGGTTGGTCCGGCCCCTTTGGCGGCGTTCCGCCCTGGGACCAGGTGAAGCCGGAGCTTTTCCCCGAAGCGTTTGAGTTCGCGCTCGACGAGCGCCGCCGGGAGGTAGCCGGCATCGTCGGCAATCCGGAGCCGGCAAGCTTCGCCAACACCGTGGAAGCGCTGGAGCGGTCCGGCCGCCGGCTCGGACGGGTGCTGGCCGTCTACGGCGTCATGACCAGCAACATGACCGACCCTCAATATCAGGCGCTCCAGAAGGAATGGAGCCCGAAGCTGGCCGCCGCCACGGACGAGATCATTCTCAATCCGCTCCTCTTCCAGCGGATCAAATCCGTCTACGATGCGCGGGAGACAGCCGGGCTCGATGCGAAGCAGCAGCGGCTCGTGACGCGACTCTACCAAAGCTATGTGCGTCGCGGCGCCAATCTCGACCAAGACCGAAAGCAGCAGCTATCCTCGCTCAATCAGCAGCTCGCCAAGGCTTTCGCGACCTTCAGCGAAAAGGTCTTGGCCGACGAGAGCACGCACATCGCCGCCAACGACAAGGAGATGCGCGGCGTCGCCGAAGACGTCAAAGCGGCCGCCAAGGAAGCGGCGAAGGAGCGCGGCCTGCCGGCCGACGTTTACGCGATCGTCAACACCCGTTCGGCGGTCGATCCGGTGCTTACTTTCGCCGACGACCGCGGCCTGCGCGAACGCGTCTGGAAGGCCTTCGTCAATCGCGGCGACAATGGCGATGCCAACGACACGGATCAGGTGATTGCGGAGATCGTCAAGCTTCGTTCCGACCGCGCCAAGCTGCTCGGTTTCCCCACTCATGCCCATTGGCGCATGCAGGACACGATGGCCAAGGAGCCGGCGCGCGCGACGGAGCTGATGATGCGCGTCTGGCCGGCGGCCGTCGCCCGCGTCAAGGAGGAAGTGCAGGAGCAGCAGGCCATGGCGAAGAAGCTCGGCCAGGCGATCACGATCGAGCCCTGGGACTATCGTTATTATATGGAGAGGGTTCGCAAGGAGCGCTTCGATCTCAGCCAGGACGAGATCAAGCCCTATTTCGAGCTTTCAAACATGATCAACGGCATGTTCTGGGCGGCGGGCGAGCTTTACGGGTTCGACTTCAAGGAAAATACCGGCACTGTGCCCGTCTGGCATCCGGACGTCCGCACGTTCGAGGTGAAGGACCGCCGTACGGGCGAAACTATCGGCCTATTCTA
>JAESFL010000812.1_pt1 | contig 16508 bp, 12 predicted proteins | sample 9269401 | NCBI WGS metagenome assembly JAESFL01 (sample SAMN14506025, study PRJNA617098) | algae metagenome | isolation source: Gloeocapsa sp. UFS-A4-WI-NPMV-4B04 and co-occurring heterotrophs from desert... | place: USA: Utah | collected 2006-10-01 | reverse complement strand
TGGCGGCTGTGGGCTTGGTCCTGGCCTGTCTCGTGGGTCGAGGGAAGCGCGGGACGTGAGGCGACCTCGCCGCTCCAGCGGAGCGCGCAAAGGTTAAGTTCGGGACGGGAGTTCCGCCCGGACGGGAAGCAGCCTTCCTCCCGCGCCCGGCTTTTCGGCCTCAAGCCTTGCGCTTCAGCCCGTCAGGGACGAACCCTCAGAGAGCTTCACGGCGCGTCTCGCGCAGCCCCGGGTGCACCGGTGCCGGCAAGGCTTGGGAGGAGCGGAGACAGGACCTGCCCGAACAGGTCGGTCTTTCTGCCTCCTCCACGAAAGGACCCTGACCGCCCGAGGGTGCGACGTCCCGGGCGGGTCAGAACCGGATCCTGTCTCCACAACCGACGCCTCGGGCGCGCCCCTCGTGAGACAGGACAGAACCAGCTATAGCCAAGGTTAGGAGGATTGTCAAGAACAAAGAGGGAACAAGGCTTCATCCCTCCCCGTCATGGCCGGCCTTGTGCCGGCCATCCACGTCTTCGAAACCGTGCCCTGCAAAGACGTGGATCCCCGGAACAAGTCCGGGGATGACGGTGAGGGTGGCAGGACGAAGGAGCGTCAGCAGAGGTGCCGCTGCGGAAGTTGACCTTCCAAGGAACGTCCACCCTCATAGGCGGGTGCTCAAGCTGAGTCGGGATGCCTGCGATGAATGTGCTTGTGGTCGGCGGAACGGGGTTTCTGGGTGGGGCGGTTGCGGATGCCGCGCTCAAGACCGGCTACAGGGTCGCGGTCTTCACCCGCGGCCAGACCGCCAACCCGGCGGTCGGAGCCGGTTTCGAGACGATCGTCGGCGACCGGCACAGCGACCTTTCGGCCCTGAGCGGCCGCAGCTTCGACCTTGTCGTCGACACCTGCGCCTTCGCGCCCGGCGCCGTGGCGGGCCTGCTCGATGCCCTCTCCCCGGATATCGGCCGCTACGCGCTCGTGACGAGCGCTTCGGTCTATGCGGATTTCGCACAGCCCGGCCTGACGGAGCAGGCGCCGACGAGCCGGGCGAGCCCTGAGCAACTGGAGCTCGCGCGATCGCTTCCCGTCGAGCGCCGCTCCAGCGCGGCATCCTACGGCACGGCCTATGGCCCGCTGAAACGCGAATGCGAGCTGGTGGCGCTCGAGCGTCTCGGCGACCGGGCGCTCATTCTCCGCGCGGGGCTTCTGGTGGGGGCCGGCGATTATACCGACCGCCTCACCTCCTGGGTGCGCCGTGTGGATCTCGGTGGACACATTCCGGCTCCCGGCGATCCGCAGCGGCTCGTCCAACTCATCGATGTGCGCGATGCCGCGCGCTTCATCGTCGAGGGTGCCGAGAAAGGGTTGGGCGGTGTGTTCAACCTCACCGGTCGCCCCCTTCCCATGAGCGTCCTCCTCGAAGCGTGCCGCGACGTTGCGGCATCGGATGCGCGCTTCGTCTGGTGCCCGGATGAGGCAGTCCTGGCCGCGGGCCTCGAGCCCTGGAGCGAGGTTCCCCTCTGGCTGCCGCGCTCGGACGAGCCGTTCCGCCATTTCCTGGAGATCGATACGGAGAAGGCCTTCGCCCACGGGCTTCGGCCCCGGCCCCTGGCTGAGACGCTCGACAACATCCTGGCCTGGGACAGGACCCGCCGTGCGACGCCCCTGAAGGCCGGGATGCCTCCGGAGAAGGAGGCCGCGCTGCTGGCGGCGGTTCCGGCGGACGTCCCTGCCTGAACCCGCAGCGCCTTCCTTGCGTGTCTATCGATCCGGCATGATCGGGCGCGCACTGCGCAGCACATGGGTCAGGGCATCGGTCATCTGCCCCAGCACCACCCGGTCGACGTTCTCCGCATTGTCGCAGGCCTTGTGATAGCAGGGATCGTAGGGCTGCCCGGCCTGGCCGCCGAAGCGCGCGGCATGCTCGTCGCTCTTCGGATTGCCGGCGCCGGTGAAGAGACCGATCGTCGGGATGTTCTTGCCCGCAAAGGCCGCATCGTCCGAGCCGAAGCCGCGCTGGTTGCGGGCCCGCTCCTCCACGGCAAGGTTTCTGGACGCGAAGGTGTCGATGAAGGCCTGGATGATGCCGGCGGTCTCGGCGGTGCGCTCCGTCTGCGACAGCTGGATGAAGCGTCCGGGATTCGGCGAGCCGACCATGTCGAGATTGATGTAGAACCGGATCCGGCGCCGCTCCTCCTCCGAGAGCGCATCGACGTGATGGCGCGAGCCGATGAGGCCGCGCTCCTCCGCGCCCCAGAAGGCGAAGCGGACCGGCGTGGCGGACGCAGGCTCCTTGGCCACCCGCAGGGCCGTCTCCAGGATGGCGGCCGTGCCGCTGGCATTGTCGTTCATGCCGGGTCCCTCGGAAACACTGTCGAGATGGGCTCCCACCATGATGAGGCGACCGCTCGCCTCGCCGCGATCCGCCAGAACATTCCGGGTGGAGCGGGTGCCCGTCTCGACTTCGACCTTCAGGCGCACCCGGCTGCGGGATGGCTCACGAGCAGCCTCGGCAAGCTTGCGCCCCACCTCGGTGGTCACGCCCAGCACCGGGATCGCCGCCTGTGTGGAGAGGCGTCCGCCGAAGGTGCCGGTCTGGTCGCCGGTGCCCTGGTTCATGATCACGAGGCCTGCGGCACCCGCCGCCTGTGCCAGTTCCGCCTTGGTCTGGAACGGACAGGTGCCCCGCCGCACGAGGGCAATGTGACCTGGATTGAAGCCCGCAAAATCCTCAGTCTCGCAGCCGCTGGTCGATGTCTGCAGAGGCTCCTCACCCAAGCCGAGATCCACAGCCTGGACCGGCGCCGTCACGTCGCCGGAGCCGGAGCTCGCCAGGGTGCGCAGCGCCTCGCGGGGCGGCGTGAACGCATTGGGGCTCTCGGGTTCCGCAACGAGAACAGGCGGGGACCGCTCATCGAAGAACGGAAAGGTGAACTCTTCGAACCGCACCGTGTAGCCGGCGGCGCGCAGCTGATCGGCCACATATTCGGCGGAGCGGTCATAGCCGGGCGTGCCGGCCGCCCTGTTGCCGCCGTTCGCCGTGGCGATGTCCTGCAGGGCCTGAACATGGCGGAAGGGGTCGGCCGTCGCCAGGCCGACATCGGCATGGGACGATCCTGCGCCCGTCAGGATGACAAAGGCCGCAAGAGCGGCGCGACAGGGGTTCGGATGCAATCGGGGCACGCGGCTCTCATTCCACTGGCTGCACGTCGCTGTGCATCCAAGGGACATCGGGTATGCGTGCCTCGCAACAAGTGCGGCAGCCTGTGCCCTCACACAGACGTGAGACTTGCGGGCCTAATGCGCCGCCGCTTCGAGCAGGCGCGCGGCGGCCGCGCGGGCTTCCTCGGTGATGGTCGCGCCGGCGAGCATGCGGGCGATCTCCTCCCGGCGCGGGGCGGCCTCGAGCGGAACGACCCGGGTGGCGACCCGGTCCTTCTCGCCCCGCACGCCCTCCTTGGCGATGAGGAAGTGGCTCTCGGCCTTGGCGGCCACCTGCGGGGCGTGGGTCACGGCCATCACCTGGACCTTGCGGGCGAGCCGCGCGAGGCGCTGGCCGATGGCGTCCGCCACGGCGCCGCCGACGCCGGTGTCGATCTCGTCGAAGACCAGGGTCGGGGCCGAGCCCTTGTCCGCCAGCACCACCTTGAGCGCCAGCATGAAGCGGGAGAGCTCGCCGCCGGAGGCCACCTTCATGAGCGGTCCGGCGCGGGTGCCAGGATTCGTCTGGGCCCAGAACTCGACGCGCTCGAAGCCGCCCGCGTCGCGGCTCGCCTCGTCGGTGGTGATCTCGGTGATGAAGCGCGCCCGCTCCAGCTTGAGCGGCGGCAGCTCGGCCTGCACGGCGCCGTCGAGAGCCTGGGCGGCCTTCCTGCGGCCGGCGGACAGCGCCTTGGCAGCCTTCACATAAGCGGCGTCGGCTTCGTTCAAAGCCTTCTCCAGGCCGGCGAGCTTCTCCTCGCCGGCATCGATGGCGGCCACGTCCTCCTCGAAGCGCTGGCGCAGGCCAGCGAGTTCGTCGGCGGGCACGTCGTATTTGCGGGCGGCGGCGCGAAGGGCGAACAGGCGCTCCTCTGTCTGCTCCAGCTCGCGGGGGTCGTATTCCGTGGCGCGGATCGCGTCTTCCAGGGCGGCGCGCGCCTCGTCGATGGCGACGAGCGCGGCATCGAGAGCCTTGACGCTCGGGTCCACGAGGGCCGGCGCCTGGGCGCCGCGGCGCTCGAGCTTGCGCACGGCGGCGGACAGCTCAGTGACCGGGGATGCGTTGCCGGCGACCACCTCGTAGGCCTCGTTGAGGTCCTGGGCCACCTTCTCCGACTGCATCATCACCACGCGGCGCTCGGCGAGGCTCTCCTCCTCGCCGACCAGCGGGTTGAGCTTCGTCAGCTCCTCGACCGCATGGCGCAGGAAATCGGCCTCCTTGCGGGCCTTCTGGATTCGGTTGCGGTGATCCTGCAGGGCCGTGCGCGCCTCACGCACCTTGCGCGCGGCATCGGAAACGGCCTGAACCTCGGGCGACAGGCCGCCGAAGGCGTCGAGAATGGCCCGGTGGGACACGGGATCGACGAGCGCGCGGTCGTCGTGCTGGCCGTGGATCTCGACCAGGGTCGCCCCGATGGCCTTGAGCACCTGGACGCTCACCGGCTGGTCGTTGACGAAGGCGCGGGTGCGCCCGTCGGCCACCTGCACGCGGCGCAGGATCAGGTCGCCGTCGATGTCGATGTCCGCATCCGACGCGATGCGGCGGGCGGGGTGATCCATGGGGCAGTCGAAGACGGCCGTGATCTGGCCCTGGTTCTCGCCATGACGCACGAGGCTGCCGTCGCCGCGGCCGCCGAGGGCCAGGGCGAAGGCGTCGAGAAGGATCGACTTGCCCGCGCCGGTCTCACCCGTGAGGACGCTCAGGCCCTCATGGAAGTGAAGCTCAAGCCTGTCGATGAGGACGATATCGCGAATCGCCAGCTGGATGAGCATGGATGGTGAGGCTTAGCCCGTCCGCTGACCGACCTGGGGAACGCCGCGGAAAGCCTTGCTGATCCAGGACTGGGAATCCTCGCGCGGCTCGACGCCGCCCCGGGTCAGCAGGGCGTGGGCATCCTTGTACCAAGGAGAGTCGGGGAAGTTGTGGCCGAGAACGGCGGCGGCGGTCTGAGCCTCGCCCACGATTCCCATGGCCATGTAGGCCTCGGTGAGGCGCTCGAGAGCCTCTTCCACGTGACGGGTCGTCTGGTACCGGGAGACCACATTGCGGAAGCGGTTGATGGCGCCCGCGTAGTTGCGCTTCTGCAGGTAGAAGCGGCCGACCTCCAGCTCCTTGCCGGCGAGCTGGTCGCTGGCGACCTGGATCTTCTTCTTGGCGTCGGACACGTACTCGGAGCTCGGATAGCGCTGGACCAGCTCCTGAAGGGCCAGGATGGCGCGCTCGGACTTCTCCTGGTCGCGGGTGATGTCCGGGATCTGGTCGTAATAGGACGAGGCCATCAGATACTGGGCGTAGGCCGCATCCGTGGTGTTCGGATAGCTCTGGAGGTAGCGCTTCGAGGCGGTGATCGCCTCGTCGTAGAAGCCGCCCTCGTAATTGGCGTAAGCCTCCATGATCAGGCCTTTTCGGGCCCAGTCGGTGTAGGGATACTGCTTGTCGAGGCTGCTGAACTTGGTGACCGCGCCGTCGAAGTCGCCCTTCTGCACCCGGGCGAGACCGTCGTTGTAGACCTCCTCGGCCGGCGCATTCGACACGATCTCGGGCTTGTAGCTCGTGTCCTTCTCGAACGGGTTCAGCGACGAGAGGGTTTCGCACCCCGCGAGCCCCAGGCTGCAGACGCCAAGGATCAGGGCGCGGGCAGCCGCGCCTTTCATACCCGAATAAGCCTTCGCGAACGACATGCTTCGCGGTCCTCCAAAAACCGTGCCCGATGTTTCAACGGTGCATCAAGGGTTCTTTAGCCCAAGCACAGGGCAAGAGCCAAGCCCATAGCACAGGGTTTACCCAATAGGAATTAAGAAAGCCTGCATGAAATCATGCGGCCAATGGGCGCCTTGAAGCTGAAGGTACCGTAGCGGTGCTCTAGGGAATGATTTCAGTGCACTTCCGGAGCGAACACGGACGCGACCGCATTGCCGATTTCGGCATAGCCCGTCTCGCGGCGCGGCGTGGCGTCCACGATGGCGTAGTTGGAGCGGCTCGAGAACAGGGCTTCCAGCACGGAGAAGTTCATGCGGTGACCGCCGCAATAGGAGCGGTAGGTGCCGAGCAGCGGCAGGCCGGCGAGCGACAGGTCGCCGACGGCGTCGAGGAGCTTGTGCCTGACGAACTCGTCGGCATAGCGCAGGCCCTCGGGGTTCATGATGCCGTCGTCGCCGATGGCCACGGTGTTGTCGAGGGAGGCGCCGAGCGCGAAGCCGGCGCTCCAGAGCTTCTCCACGTCGCGCATGAAGCCGAAGGTGCGGGCGCGGGAGATTTCCCGGCGGAACACGGAGGGAGACAGGTCGATGGCCTTGCGCTGGCGGCCGATGACCGGAGTCGGGAAATCGATCTCCACATCGAGGCGGAAGGCGCGCTCGTTCGGGAGAAGCTCGGCGAAGGCCCGGCCCTGCGTGACGCGGACGGGCTTGAGAACCTTGATGTAGCGGCGGGTGACGCCCTGCGCCGCGATGCCGACCTGGTCGATGGCATCGATGAAGGGAGCCGAGCTGCCGTCGAGGATCGGAACTTCCGGCCCGTCGATCTCGACGAGAACGTTGTCGATGCCCAATCCGGCAAGAGCCGCCATGAGGTGTTCGATGGTGGCGACCGCGCCCGAGTCGCGGTCGCCGATGACCGTGCAGAGCTCGGTGGCGGTCACCGCCAGGTGCCGAGCGTCGATCAGCCGGTCCAGGCCGCCCGGAAGGCCGGTGCGGAGAAAAGCAATGCCATGGTTCGCTTCAGCCGGGTGAAGGATCATCTTCACTTCATCCCCGGAGTGAACTCCGGTTCCGATGAGGGTCACGGCGGCGCGAAGCGTGGTTTGCTGGCTTTGCTTCATAAGTCCTGGACCTCAACTACCCTTGTCGCCTCGCAGAGCCCGTTGTGCCGAAGGAAGGTGCATTGACTGCGTTCTGCTTCCGTCGGCAGGCTTCTTGTGAGCACTGCCCCTTTTGATGTGCTGGCACCATAGTCTCGCTGTCAGGCTAGGCCAAATCACGCTTTCTTACCGTGTGTTACAAAGGGGATAAGTCTCAAGCCATTGATGTTAATACTTTTTTAACGAAGAAGGCCCCCAGCCGTTTGCGGGCTGGGGGCCTTCTGTAACAGGTGTAACAGGCTTGGTTAGTTGGCCTGGCGGCGGAGGAAGGCGGGAATCTCCAGCTGATCGTCCTCGGAGGCCGCGCGGGGAGCCGGAGCCGGCTGACCCTGCGGCGGCCGCTGCGCCTGGGCCGGCGCAGGCCGGCGGGCGTATTCGGCATGAACCGGGGACATGGGCTGGCGCGAGGCTTCCTGACGGGGCTCGGCCGGAGCCTGCTGCGGCTCCTCGCGGCGGCCGAAGCCGATGGTCGCGAGACGCTGGATCAGCGAGGGCTTGTGCTCCGGAGCCGGCTCCTCGCCGCGGCTGGCGCGCAGGGCGACTTGTCCGGGCATGGGCAGCTCGTCGATGCGCGGCATCCGGGCCGGGCGCATGGCGCGCTCGGCCTGCGGCGGGATGAAGGCGCCATGATCCATGGGCTCCTCGTAGACAGGAGCCTGAGGCGCCGGAGCCTCATAAGCCAGTGCCTGCCGCGGCTGGGCCGGGGTGAGAACCACGTCGTCGCGCACGATCGGCTGGGGAGCGGGCTCCACAGACTGGGCCGCGGCCACGGGAGCCGCCATGGGAGCCGGAGCCAGAACGGGCGAGCCCTGGGTCAGGATCTGGGCCGCCTTCACCTGTTCGGTTTGGGCGGCGGAGCGAAAGGTCGGCGTGGCCTGGGTGGCGCGGGCGCGGGCCTCGGCCCGCAGGCGCTCGGCAACCTCGGAGATGCGCTGCTCGGTGGCCGTGAGGTCGCCGCCGTTCTCCATGATCGCGTGGTCGATGCCGGTCGCCACGACGGAGACGCGGATGATGCCTTCCAGGCTCTCGTCGAAGGTGGCGCCGAGGATGATGTTGGCGTCCTGGTCCACTTCCTCACGGATGCGGGTGGCTGCTTCGTCGAGCTCGTAGAGGGTGAGGTCGTTGCCGCCGGTGATGGAGATCAGCAGGCCGCGCGCACCCTTCATCGACACGTCGTCGAGGAGCGGGTTGGCGATGGCCGCCTCGGCCGCACGGATCGCGCGCTTCTCGCCGGAGGCTTCGCCCGTGCCCATCATGGCCTTGCCCATGCCGCGCATGACGGAGCGCACGTCGGCGAAGTCGAGGTTGATGAGGCCTTCCTTGACCATGAGGTCGGTGATGCAGGCGACGCCCGAATAGAGCACCTGGTCGGCCATGGCGAAGGCGTCCGCGAAGGTCGTCTTCTCGGTGGCGACCCGGAACAGGTTCTGGTTCGGGATCACGATGAGCGTGTCGACGGCCTGCTGCAGCTCGGTGATGCCGGCTTCCGCCAGCTTCATGCGGCGCACGCCCTCGAACTGGAACGGCTTCGTCACGACGCCGACCGTCAGTATACCGAGCTCGCGCGCCGCGCGGGCCACGACAGGAGCCGCGCCCGTGCCGGTGCCGCCGCCCATGCCGGCGGTGATGAACACCATGTGCGAGCCTGCGAGCTGATCGCGGATCTCGTCGATCACCTCTTCGGCGGCCGCGCGGCCGACTTCCGGCTGCGAGCCGGCGCCGAGGCCTTCCGTGACCTGGATGCCCATCTGGACAACGCGCTGGGCCTTCGAGGAAGCCAGCGCCTGCGCGTCGGTGTTCGACACCACGAACTCGACGCCCTCCAGACCCGATTCAATCATGTTGTTCACGGCATTGCCGCCGGCACCGCCGACGCCGAAAACCGTGATATGCGGCCTGAGTTCCCGGATGTCCGGAGCTTGCTGATTGATAGCCATGATCTGTGCCTCTTCTGGCCTTATAGTGATGAGCGTTTGGCGGACGCTGACCTTTGTTTACTTGAACTCTTCACGATGGCCCGCCGCGCCAACGCGTTACTCGTCTTAGAAACTGTCGCGAATCCACCGGCCCATTCGTGAGAAGTAGCCGTCGGTTCCCGTACTCTGGAACAAGCCGCTGGAGCGCGGCTCGAAATACTCGATGTGTGCCACCTGCGGATAAACCAGGAGGCCGACCACCGCCGAGAAGGCAGGGCCCTTTGCCGCCTCAGGCAGGCCCTTGATGCCGAGCGGACGCCCGACACGAACCTGGCCCTGCAAGATGCGGCGCGCCGTTTCCGGCAGCCCGACGAGCTGGCTTGCGCCGCCCGTCAGCACGACCCGCCGTCCGGCCTGGGCCGCAAAGCCCGCGCCTTTCAACCGATCGCGCACGAGTTCGAGAACCTCCTCGACCCGCGGCTTGATGATGCGAACGAGGTGCGACTTCGGCAGATGATTCGGAACGTCCCGTTCGTCCTCATCGACCTGCGGCACCGCGATCATGTCCCGGTCATCCGCGCTCGAAGCGATGGCGGAGCCGTAGAAGGTCTTGAGCCGTTCGGCAGCGGACACGCGGGTCGTGAGACCGCGCGCGATGTCCATGGTCACGTGGTGACCGCCGACCGCGATGGCATCGGTGTGAACCAGATGCCCGTTGGAGAAGATGCCCACGCTGGTGGTGCCGCCGCCCATGTCGACGACCGCGCAGCCCATGTCGGCCTCGTCGTCGACGAGAGCGGACAGTCCCGCCGCGTAGGGCGTGGAAATCACCGCCTCGACGCCGAGATGGCAGCGCTCGACCGCCAGCATGAGGTTGCGTGCGGCCGCGGCCTCGGAGGTCACCACATGAAGGTCCGCGCCGAGGCGCTCGCCGATCATGCCGGCCGGATCGACGATGTGGTTCTGCGCATCGAGAGAGAAGCCCGTGGGAAGAGCGTGCAGCACTGTGCGGCCGCGGCGCAGGTCGTAGCTCGACGCCGCATCGAGCACGCGATGCACGTCGTTCTCGCTGACCGCACCACGCACGGGAACATGCGCCTCGAAATGCTCGGACGCGAGACGTCCGCCGGTGAGGTTCACGATCACCGACTGGATCTCGACCTTCGCCATCCGCTCGGCCGCATGCACCGCCTGGCGGATCGCGGTCTCGGCGGCTTCCAGATCGACGACGACGCCGCCCTTCAGGCCCATGGAACGCTGATGGCCGATGCCGAGGATGCGCGCCACATGGGTGCGGCTGCGCAGCGACTCGGCTTCGTCGGCCGGCTTCAGTTCCGCCACCACGCAGACGACCTTGCTCGTTCCCACGTCGAGCACCGAGAGAATGGCGCTCTTGCGTGCGGAGAGTGGCTTCAGGCGTGGCGTCAAACCGTGACCCGAGAGACTCATGTATCGACCCCCTTGCCGCGCATTGGTTTTTTCTTGAGAGCCTCGGCGCGGGCCAAGGCGGCCTCTTCCGTCAAGCGGACGACGACGCGATCCGCCATGCGCAGATCGATCGCCAGCACGTCCTTTTCCAGAATCTTCTGCTCGTTTTCGAGCTTCACGAGACGGGCCAGCGCATCCGCGGCTCCGATCTCCGGCAGGCGCACGTCCATGCCGTTGTCCATCTTCAGCGTCCAGCGCCGTCCGGCCACGAGCGTGCCGGCGCGGATGCGGCTCTTGAGAGGGCCGGCCGCCTCGATCAGCGCGAGATAATCCTTGCTGCGGGCGTTGGCGCCCTCACCCACCACGAAGGGCAGATTGAGGTAGCGCTCGTCCTGCATCAGGTCGATCACCGTGCCGTCGGCCGCGATGACGAAGAGCTCGCCGTTGTTCTGCCAGATGGCATGAGCCTCGCGCTCGGCGAGGGTGATGACGAGTTCGTTGGGATAGAGCTTGCGGACGGTCGCCGACTTGACCATCGGCACGCGCTCGAGGCGCTCGCGCAGGTCGTTCACGTCGAGGAAGGCGAGCGACAGCTTGCCGTTGATGCCGGCAGCGGCCAGAACTTCGTTCTCGCCCATCTGCGAGATGCCGGAAATCGTCACCTGATCGAGACTGAGGCCCACGGCCCGAGCCAGCGCATGGTGCGGCTCGCCGTGCTGGCGGATGAAATCGTCGATGTGGCCGCCCTGCCAGAGACCGTAGCCGACCACAGCCGAGAAGAAGGCCAGGGTCAGGCCGGTTCCGAGGAAACGCGGGAGGCGCTGCTCGATGGGAGCGGCCGAGGAGCGCCGGCGCACGCTGCCGGAGGCGCCGAACAGCTTTCTGATTCGGGAGGGCTGCTTGAACGAGGAGGCGGGCCTCCGGCCCCCGGAGGCAGCGCGCGCAACGGCATGACCGGCCGGGTAGGCCGTCATCGGTTGCAGGTAGCGTCCTCCACCATCCATTGCACAAGCTCACCAAACGTATAGCCCGCATGGGCTGCCAGTTCTGGCACCAAGCTCGTCTCGGTCATGCCGGGTTGCGTGTTGACTTCTAGAACGACGAGTTCCCCGGTTCCCCCAGGAGTGTCGTCGTACCGCAAGTCGGCGCGGCTGATTCCCCGACAGCCGAGCGCTTGATGCGCCGTTAACGCCAACTCTTGGACCTTTTGGTAAATATTCGGTTTAATTTCTGCCGGGAGGACGTGAATGGAGCCCCCCTTCACATATTTCGCATCGTAATCGTAGAAGACCCCGGTGGCGGGCCGGATGTCGATGACCCCGAGGGCCTTGTCGCCCATGACCGCGCAGGTCAGCTCGCGGCCCGCAACATATGATTCCACAAGGACTTGGTCGCCGAACGACCAGTCTTCGCGCAGCAGCTCCTGGGGCGGATGGGAGCGGTCCTCGCGGACGATGATGACCCCGTAGGACGAGCCCTCGCTGATCGGCTTGATCACATAAGGAGCCGGCAGCACGTGGCTTTTCGCCGCTTCAAAACGGTTAACGACCATGCCGTTCGGAACCGGCACGCCGGCCGCCGCCATGACGATTTTCGCCCGGTCCTTCTGCATGGCGAGCGCCGAGGCGAGGACGCCGGAATGGGTGTAGGGAATTCTTAAGAGCTCCAGCAGACCCTGAATGGTCCCGTCCTCGCCCACGCGCCCGTGCAGCGCATTGAACACCACATCCGGGGCAACCGCCTGGAGAACGGTCGCAATATCGGATTGCACGTCGATGGGAGTGACCTTGTAGCCCTGCTCTTCGAGGGCTTTGCAGCAGGCCCGGCCCGACGCCAGGCTGACCTCGCGCTCCGCCGACCAGCCGCCATAAAGGATGGCAACGTGCTTCGCCATGGGTCTCTCCTGTGATGTGCCCCCGGCAATGCCGGGTCAGAAAGTGATTCGAATCAGTGCTTAGGTAACCCGACCCGCTTGATCTCCCATTCGAGCTCCACGCCCGACGTCTCGCGAACGCGGCGGCGGACCTCTTCGCCCAGGCCTTCGATGTCGGCGGCTGAGGCGGAGCCATGGTTGATCAGGAAGTTGCAGTGCATCTCGGACACCTGGGCATCGCCGATGCGCAGCCCCCGGCATCCGGCGGCATCGACCAGCTCCCATGCCTTCCGGCCCGGCGGGTTCTTGAAGGTGGAGCCGCCCGTGCGGGTGTTGACCGGCTGGGTCGAAGAGCGCGCCTCGGTGATGGCGTTCATCTCGGCCAGGATCTCTTCCGGATTGCCCGGACGGCCCTCGAAGAGAGCCTCGGTGAAGATCACGTCGTCGGGTACGGAAGAGTGGCGATAGGTGAAGCCCATCTGTGCGTTGGTGAAGGTCACGGCCTCGCCGGTGCGCGTGATGCCTTTGGCCTCGACGAGCACATCCTTGGTCTCGCCGCCATAGGCGCCGCCGTTCATGCGCAGGGCCCCGCCGATGGCGCCGGGAATGCCGCGCAGGAAGGACAGACCCGCAATGCCGGCCTCGGCCGCCGCGCGCGCCACCTTCACGTCGGGAGCGCCGGCGCCGGCGCGCACGCGCAGGTTCGGCTCGATGGACACTTCGGCAAAGCCCTTGCCGAGGCGAATGATGACCCCTTCCCACCCGCCGTCGCGGATGAGCAGGTTGGAGCCGAGGCCCACGACGAGAACCGGCACCCTGCGGTCGAGGCGCTGCAGGAAGTAGGCGAGATCGTCCGCATCCGCCGGCGTGAACAGCACCTGCGCCGGGCCGCCTGTGCGGAACCAGGACAGGGGCGCCGTCGAGGCATTCGCCTCCAGCTTGCCGCGCAGCTCCGGCATGCCGGCCTTCAGGTCGGCGGTGATGTCGGCAAACATCAGGCTGCCTTCTCGCCGAGATGTTCGAGTTCGCCCGGCAGGGCATAGGCCCATTGGGTGATGTTGCCGGCGCCGAGGCAGATCACGTAGCCGCCCGGCTTCGCCACGCCCTTGACGAGGTTGGCGAGGTCTTCGGACTTCTCAAGTGCCATCACGTTGCGATGCCCACGTGCCTTGAGGCCCGACACGAGACCGTCACGGTCGGCACCGGGGATCGGCTGCTCGCCCGCCGCGTAGACCGGCGCGACGATGACCGCGTCGGCATCGTTGAAGCAGGTGCAGAACTGATCGAACAGGGACGAGAGACGCGAATAGCGGTGCGGCTGCACCACGGCGATCACTTGTCCGTCCGTGGAAGCGCGCGCGGCTTTGAGCACCGCGGCGATCTCGATGGGATGGTGGCCGTAATCGTCGAACACGGTGACGCCGTTCCACTCGCCCGTGCGGGTGAAGCGGCGCTTCACCCCGCCGAAGCCGGCAAGCGCCCTGCGGATCGCATCCGGCGAGACGCCGAGTTCATGCGCCACCGCGATGGCCGCCGTGGCGTTGAGCGCATTGTGCGCGCCCGGCATCGGCAGCACGAGGTCTTCGAGTTCGAGGCGAAAGCCCGGACGCCGGTCGCGGATCATCACGCGGAACTTGGTCTGCCCGCCGCGCGGATCGACATCCATGATCCGCACGTCGGCCTGCGGGTTCTCGCCATAGGTGATGATGCGCCTGTCCTCGATGCGGCCCACGAGGTCCTGCACGGTCGGATGGTCGATGCACATCACCGCAAAGCCGTAGAACGGGATCGAGTTGATGAAGGAATGGAACGATTCCTTGATCGCGTCGAAGGTGCCGAAATGATCGAGGTGCTCGGCGTCGATGTTGGTGACGATGGCCACGTCCGCCGGGAGCTTCAGGAAGGTGCCGTCGGATTCGTCAGCCTCCACCACCATCCACTGGCCGTCGCCCATGCGGGCGTTGGTGCCATAGGCGTTGATGATGCCGCCGTTGATCACGGTTGGATCGAGGCCGCCCGCGTCGAGCAGCGTCGCGACGAGCGAGGTCGTGGTGGTCTTGCCGTGGGTGCCGGCCACTGCCACGCAGGACTTGAAGCGCATGAGTTCGGCCAGCATCTCGGCGCGGCGCACCACCGGCAGGCGCTTCTCACGGGCGACGACCAGCTCCGGGTTGTCGCGCTTGATCGCGGTCGAGACCACGACGATCTCGGCATCCTCCACGTTTTCGGCCTTGTGGCCGATGAAGGTTTTGATGCCCTTTTCGGCCAGGCGCTTGACGTTGTAGTTGTCGGCGGCATCCGACCCCTGAACCGTGTAGCCCAGATTGTGCATGACCTCGGCGATGCCCGACATGCCGATGCCGCCGATGCCGATGAAGTGAATGGGTCCAAGCTTCGGCGGCAGTTTCATGGGCTTTTTCCGTTATGATTCGCAGAAATGAGGGTGAGGACGGCCTGAGCCAACCGCTCCGCCGCATCCGTGATGCTGGCGCTATGTGCGGCGGCGGCGGCTCTGGTCAAGCGGTCAGGCTCTTGAAAATAGGCTTGAATCTCGCCGGCCAGCCGCTCAGGGGTGAAGTCCGATTGCGGGCAAACGATGGCGGCGCCGAGGTCTCCGAGGGTTTTGGCGTTGGCCGCTTGGTCCTGATCGAGGGAGCCCGGCAGGGGCACGAGGATCGAAGGGCGGCCGATCACGGCCAGTTCCGCTACGGTCGAGGCGCCCGAGCGGGAGACCACGAGATGGGCCTGGGCCAGCCGGTGCGGCAGGTCCTTGAAGAAGGGCTCGGCCTCGAATTCCACATTCAGCCGCTGGTAATGGGCGACGACCCGCTCCAGGTCCTCGCCCCTGGCCTGCTGCGTGATGACAATCCGCGAGCGGAGTTCCTGCGGCAGAGCCTCAATGGCGGGCGGCACCACATCGCTCATCACCCGGGCGCCCTGGCTGCCGCCGACCACGAGGAGGCGGAGCTTGTCCTGGGGCCTAAGCGGGGCATAGGACCGCTTCGCCGCCTCCAGCACCGCGGGACGAATCGGGTTGCCGGTGTGGATGACCTTTCCCGGCACGTTGGCCGGAATGCCCTTGATGCCAGCAAAGCCCGTGGCGATCACGGTGGCCCGGCGGGCGAGCAGGCGGTTGGCCCGCCCCATTACGCCGTTCGCCTCGTGGATCACGGTCGGGACCTTGAGAAGCGAGGCGGCGATCACCGGCGGCACGGTGGGATAGCCGCCGAAGCCCACGACCACGGCGGGCTTCATCCGGCGGATCGCCACCATGGACTTCAGGGTCCCCTGCCCGAGCATCAGAGCGGCCCTCGCCATCTGCGGGATGGAACGGGCTGAGGGCGTGGCGGAGGGGATCTCGACGATCTCGTCGGCCGGGAACGAGCCCGCATAGGCATTGGCGCGCTTGTCGGTGGCGAGCGCCACCCGCGCACCGGATGCCTTCAACGCATTGGCAAGGGCCTCGGCCGGAAAAAGATGACCGCCGGTGCCGCCGGCGGTCAGGAGGATGAGAGGAGCCTTCATTCGTTACGCCCGATCCTGGCCGAAATGGTCCATCATCTCGGCGCGCGGACGCCGCCGCGTGAGCGCGATGAGAAAGCCCATGCCGAGCGCCAGCGAGAGCAGCGACGAGCCGCCATAGGAGATGAAGGGCAGCGTCATGCCCTTGGCCGGCATGAGGTGCACGTTGACCATCATGTTGATGCAGGCCTGCAGGCCGAACATGAAGATGAGGCCCGTGGCCGCAAGGCGGCAGAAGGTGTCCTCGCTGCGGCGAGCTAAGGAGAGGCCGCGCAGCACGATGAAGGCGAAGACCATGAGCAGCGCGATGCACACCACGATGCCGAACTCCTCAGCCGTGACGGCGAAGATGAAGTCGGTATGCGCGTCGGGCAGGATGCGCTTGACCGAGCCCTCGCCCGGGCCGCGCCCGAGCCAGCCGCCGCGGGAGAACGATTCCATGGCCGTGTCGACCTGGAAGGTGTCGCCGGATTCCTTGTCGAGGAAGCGCTCGATGCGGGCGCGCACGTGCGGCAGGAACTGATAGGCCGCGCCGATGCCCAGAAGTCCGGCGCCGCCGAGGCCCATCACCCAGAACCAGTGCAGACCGGCAACGAAGAACAGGCCGCACCACACGATGGTGACGAGCATGGTCTGGCCGAAATCCGGCTGGAGGATAAGCGGGATGATGGTGGCGGGCAGGAGCAGGAACGCCATCAGCGTGCCCGGCACGTCCTTGCGCCGCGC
>JAESFL010000811.1_pt1 | contig 16518 bp, 18 predicted proteins | sample 9269401 | NCBI WGS metagenome assembly JAESFL01 (sample SAMN14506025, study PRJNA617098) | algae metagenome | isolation source: Gloeocapsa sp. UFS-A4-WI-NPMV-4B04 and co-occurring heterotrophs from desert... | place: USA: Utah | collected 2006-10-01 | reverse complement strand
TTACATCGACGGCTTCTACAATCCTGTCCGGCGTCATTCGACGCTCGACTACGTCAGTCCCGTTCAGTTCGAGAGGTTGGCGGCGTAGAGTGCACAATGCTCTCCACTAAAGCGAAGCAAGACCAGGGTGCTCAAGGCAGTAGGTATCGCGAAGCTTAGTTTGTAGCGGCAGCAGTTTCAGCAACCAGCTCCTTAGCTGCCGGGACCTGGGCCTGATAACGATCGAACACCCGCTTGGCGAGCTGCGCATAGAGTTCGCGGGTCTTCTCCGACTGAGCTACGAAGCCCTCGTAGGCCTGCTTGGCATAGTCGGTCTGCACCTCAACAGCCTTGTCGATGGAGCGCGCGCCAGCGAGCTTCTCGAAGGTGGTGCTGCTCTGCTCCAGAGACTTCGTGACGTAATCTGTGGTGTGAGCTGCAAGCGCCTGAGCCCCTTCAGCGAGGGCTGCCAAGGTCTTCAGGTTGGCTTCGAAGCTGTTCTTGCCGAACTTCTGAATGGTCTCAAACTGCTGGTTCATCATCTACCCCCATGCGCTGCGCCGAAGCAGGCTGTAGCATCATTGCTGAGCCCGCCCGGTGAGAGCTGTCCGACTCGTCAGAGTTTTATGTTGCACTGCACAAAAGCAGTCAAGCACGGGTGAGTTGCTCACCAGTGGTTGGCCTTTTGTTGACCTGAGGGGGCCGCTCGCCTAACGTTCCTGATATGTTCTAGCGCATAGGCTTACTGCCCTGCATGAGCCGGTGAACAGCGACCAGGGAGCATCTGCCAGGGCGATGAGCCAGCCATCAGCATCGCGCACGCTGTTCTTTTTCGAGAAGCCCTCGGCGATGCGACAGCTGCAGCGCTTCTTCAAATCGCCCACCACAATCTGCGTCTCAGCCGAGGGCCACCTCCTGACCACTCAGGAGCCTGGGGACATTCAGGCCCAGTGGAAGCCCTGGCGCTTCGATGCGCTCCCCATCCTGCTCGAGCGCATTCCGGTCACCTACGGCACCAGCCGCTCAGGTCAGTCGCATAAGCCCAAGGTCGAGGAGATCAAGAAGGCCCTGCAAGGTGTCGAGCGCGTGATCATCGCGACCGACCCGGGGCGGGAAGGTTCGATGATCGCGTGGGAGGTGCTCGAGCATCTCCGCTACAAGGGCCGGGTCGATCGCCTCAAGCTCGGTGCGCTCGACGATGTCTCTATCCGGCGTGCCTTTGCTCAGTTGGGCAAGGAGCCGGATTCCGGCGAGCGCGACTACGCGGCTTACCTTGAGGCTCTCTGCCGCCAGTTTGAAGACTACCACCTGGGCCTCAACGGCACGCGGGCCATCTCGCTGCGTCTGAGGCCCTCTGCCCTGCGGGAGCCCTGGCGTTTTGGTGGGGTGCAGACCCCAACTCTGGCAATCTTGGCGGATCTTGAGCAGCGCATTCGCGAGTTCGCTCCGCAGGACTACTACAAGATTGCCCTTCTGGTCAGGACGGAGAGCGGAGCTGAGATCACTCTCTGGCACGCACCAAAGGACAAGATCCTCGACAAGAAGGTCGCCGAGACGATCCAGCAGGCTGCCTGCGACTGGTCAGGTCCGCTTGGGGTCGAGCAAAAAGACGTCCGCCGCTCCCCTCCTCGTCTGTTCTCGAAGGACACACTAGCGCGTCGGTGCGCGAAGCGGTTCGGCTGGGATCCTCAGCACACGGCTAAACTCGGCCAGGACCTCTACGATCAGGGCTATCTGAGCTATCCCCGCACCGAGTCCGAGCACCTGCCGGAGAGCCAGACCGGTGATGCTGGCGTCATCATCGGGAGCGTGGTTGGGGTTCTCGCAGAGCTGGCAGGCCTCGCTCCGGCTGAAGGCAAGCTTGTGCTCCGCAAAGGTGCCAAGGGGCACTACGTCAAAGATCCGGGCGAACACCACGCCATCGTGCCCCTTCGCAAGGCGCCTCAGAGAGGCAGCATCAGCAGCGACCACCTTCGTCTGTGGGAGCTCGTCGCTAAGGGCTTCCTGGCTGCCCATCTGCCGGACGGCATTGATGCTCGCACCACCGTCTCGGCCCAGGTGCCAACGCCGCTCGGTGCGAAGCGCTTTGCGGTGAGCGGCAGCGTCATCAAGGCCCCAGGCTGGCGTGCCGTCTATGGAACAGAAGCAGATGAGGAGCCGGACGTCGTTCCGGGTAGAGCGAGGCCGGATGACGAGCCCACGGCTGGCCGCCTGCCCCTAATCCAGGATCGGGAGCCTGGGACAGTGACAGACGCAAGGATCGAGGCGGCTAAGACCGAGCCGCCGCGGCGGATTACCCGTGGTGAACTGCCCGTCGTCATGGGCAAGCTAATTGACCAGGTGGATGATCCCCAGCTCAAGGCGGCCCTCGAGAACCCTGCTAACCCGAACGAACCAAAGGGTCTCGGCACGGCGGCCACCCGTGACACAATCCTGCCGAAGCTGGAGAAGAGCCGCTATGTCGAGCTGCTCCGGGGCAAGGATCCGCCGATCCAGGTGACGGAGATTGGTCTTGCTTTCATCGCTGCCGTGAGGCGTGTGTTCCCGGCCTATGGTGACCCTGTGGGTCGGGCAGTGTTCGAGGCAGAGCTGGCTGAGATCGGACGCTCCTCAACGCGAACTGAAGCGCTAGGCCGGGCTCGTGCATTTCAAGAGCGAACTCAGATCCGCGTGCGAGAGCTGATTAGTGCTATCGCTCAATCCAAGGCGGTTGCCGTTGATGCCTCCAGCATACCAGCATCCACTGCCACAGCTGACGACAGGCCGCCGACGCAGGCCATGGTAGCATTCGCGACATCGCTGGCCGCGCGGCAGGGACTAAAACTGCCGCGAGCACTGAGGAGCAAGAGCTCCGTGTGCCGAGCCTTTCTCGATCAGCATGCGCCACAGCGGGTATCCGCGCCGGGAGAGGCCCTAACTCAGGGCGGCCCTCGCTCCCCAAGTGAGGCGATGCTGCGGTATGCTCGGTCGTTGGCCCAAGGGCGGGGGGTCGAACTCACTCCCGTTGTGACAACGGACTTCGCGGCGTGTCGGGCATTCCTGGATGAACACGCGCCAAAGCTGTCGAGGAGCAAGCGAACGAGCGAAGCAGAGGATGGTGGAGAACGCCGGCTTCAAGCATCAACGAGCAGGAACAGCACGGACCGGCAGCACGTCAGAAAAGCTGCAGAAGCTGCTGCCACTGGATCACGTCACCCGTCTCGATCCCGGTCAAGCGCGCCAAAGCAGCGGACTAGGCCTGCACGCAAGACGTCCTGAAATACCCATGATCAAGGTTATCGGCTAGCACACCTCCGCCCCTTCAGCCGCCAAGCTCGGCAGAACGCATGGGTGTGACAACTTGGGGTCGCTACTTGATCCCAGCCGGCGGACCAAAAGAGGACGAACCGGCCCCTGGGCGGAGCCGGCTCCGAGACGAGTTCGAGCCGGTCTATGGCGTTGGCCAGGGCATGGCGGCGTTGACCGAAGTGACGGGACCGATACCCTTGTGGACGAACCGCTGCAGGCGCTTACCCGTGTATGTTTCGGTCGTGTAGATGTTCCCCTTGGAGTCTACAGCAATGGAGTGCACGCCGAGGAACATGCCGGACTGACGGCCGCCATAGCCAAAGTTGTAGAGCTCCTCCATCGTCCGGCGGTCGAATACACGCACATGCTCGTTCACGCCGTCAGCGACGTAGAGATAACGCTGCTCGGAATCATGGGAGAAGTCGATGTCCCACACCGACCCGTCAGCTAGGGTCTGAGTGGCAACGAACACTTCCCTGACGAAGGTCCCATCAGTCCGGAAGATCTGGATGCGATCGTTTGGGCGGTCGCAGACATAGACCGCCCAATGCCTTGTGGTTCCCGCCGCTGATCGAAACACTCGTTGCAACCTCAATTCTCTATATGGCCCTAGAGAACATTGTCGGCGTCAAGGCTGAGCGCCGCTGGCTCGTCGCCTTCACATTCGGCCTGGTGCATGGCTTCGCTTTCTCCTTCCTGCTTAGCGAGCGCCTGCAGTTCGCCGGCTCACACCTGATTACCTCACTTTTGGCGTTCAATGTCGGCGTAGAGATTGGCCAGTTAGTTGTGTTAGCAGTCGCGGTGCCAGCCCTTAGCCTCTTATTCAAGTATGTGGTCCCCGAAAGGATTGGCACCATCATCCTGTCGGCCCTGGTGGCGCATACGGCTTGGCACTGGATGACGGAGCGTGGCGCAGAACTCACGCAATATCCCTGGCCGGTGATGGACGCTGTGATGCTTTCGGCGGCGCTGTGGTGGGCGATGGCGGCGGTCGCTATGGCAGCCGCACTCTGGTTGCTTTCCGGCTTGGTGCAGCGCTGGCAGGCGCCCCGCCGTGCAGAAGGCGATCCAGCTCCCCCACCACACGTTTCCTGAATCTGACCACCGCAGTGTAGGGATTGAAGGTAAGACCTTGCGCCCAGCTGCTCCGCTCGCCTAGCGAGCGACTCTAAGACTCAACAGCAGCGCAATCTTGCATCCCGCAGGCACTAAGGCGCCCAGGGTCCGCAATGCTTCTCTAACTAGAAGCCCTGCCTCCGCGAGCAGCCTCATCCCCGAGAGTCCATCGCCCATGCAACGACTGTAGTTATGGAGGGCAGGCGCGAAAGGCTCCTGCACGGCCCAAGCTCAGCCAGCCTCACATGAGCGACGGCAAAATCAGCGTTGGCGGCATCTAGCCTAGATAGTCTTGAATGGGTTCGCTAACCCCAAACATCGCGCAACACCCTCATCCAATTGCCTGACATGATCTTATCCACATCCCCAGCGGAGTAGCCCCTGCGGCGCATGCCATCGGCTATCCGCGGTGTATGAGCAATCGATGAGAAGTCCACGTTCAGCCTAGTATCCCATTCATACCACGAACCAAGAATGCCAGTGATGTTGGGATATAGCCCTCGTGGCCCAAAAGACTTCTCCCATTTCTCGAGGTAAGGCGGGAAACCCTCGGCAATGTCACTTGCGAATGCGACATGCTCCACACCAGCTATCTTCACCATGTAGTCAACATGATTGAGATAGTCATCGAGGGTCGGTCGAGTCTCATGCTTAACCGCAGGAGACCACATGACAGCGCCAATAAGACCACCGTTCTTAGCAATGCCGCGAAGCAAATCATCCGGCTTGTTGCGCGGACTGGGGCAAACTGAAAAGGCATTAGCATGGCTGAAGACGACAGGCTCCTTAGCCTCCGCCAAGTAATCGGCGCTCGTCCGATGCCCGCAGTGTGATAGGTCAATCAACAACCGATTGTGGTGCATTTCAGCGACCCACGCTCGACCTGCTTCCGTTATCCCTTTGTCAGCATCACCCATGTCGGGCGCGCCCTGCCCGAAGATGCAGGGCTCGTTGTAGGTAGGCTGAAGGATTCTCATCCCCAGTCGCTTGAAAGCAGCGAGGAGCTTTACGTCACTCTCGACCATAAGCGAGTTTTGTGCCCCGATGATGACACCGAGCTTTCCCTCGCGATGTGCGAGTTCGATGTCGTCGACCGTGCGAACGATAAGCGCAATGTCATCCATCGCCTCTATCGCACTGAGGCTTGCCTCGAGCTCCTTGAGGGTGCTCGGCAGATCTGACCATGGCTGAACAGCAGTAAGGTTGATCGCTGTTATACCACCTTCGAGTGTGCGCTCGAACTGATCGCGGGTGACAGCAGCGCAATTTAGTCCATCAATCACTAACGGCTGCGTTTGCTGTTGCGGTAGCCCTACAACCTGTTGCGTCATTTGTCCTCCCCCCAGACATGCTCCAAAGCGCTCACCGTTCAGCCAGCGCGATCCCGATAGTTGACCCACAGAATCCGTGCTGGGCGTGACCCGGCATTCAAGAAGCGATGAGGACGGCCACTCGCAAACCGGAATGTATCCCCCTCACCGAGCACATGCCTGCGGCCATCGACGATCAGTTCCATGCCACCTTCGAGGACTAGTCCAGCCTCTTCCCCCTCATGCACATACGGTTCGTCGCCCGAGCTTCCGCCTGGATCAAGCACGATGATATAGAGATCGAGGCGAGGCGTCCGATCGAATGGTGTCAGCCAGCGCTTTTCCGCACCGGTGCTACGCATATCCAGCGTCGTATGTTCAGACGGACGGGATACAATTCGGTGAAGCGAGTCGATGTCGTCGTGTGCAGGGCCGAACAGCTCGCCGATACTGACATCAAGCGCGTCTGCTAACCTTGCAAGTGTTCGCACAGATGCTGAAGACAAGCCGCGCTCAATCTGACTGAGGAAGCTAATCGAGAGATCAGCATCAGCTGAAAGATCCTTAAGCGACTTCCCGCGCGCCTTTCTTAGATGGCGAATCCGCGTGCCCAAGCACGTGTCAGCCGGGTCACTGATTACGGGCTGTGCCCGTCTAAGCGCTCCTCCAGGCACCATCGGCTCCAAGCAGTCTTGTTAGAACCGAGCCTAGTGTGAAAAATCCGTTTGTAAATTCACTCCTCGTGCGTATCATCGAAAAAAGTTCAGTCGACCGCCATTTCAGGCTGGCAGCTACCTTTCAGTGTTTCAAGGGGAGAAGTCTGATGAACCGCGCTCGTCGTTTACTACTAGCAGCCACCGCATCCTTGGCACTCAGTAGCCTTGCTGGGTCTCTCATTGGTTCGTCTCCGGTCGCCGCACAGGCGGGCAAGGTCGTAACGATCGCCCAAGGCTTTGATCCGCAGACCCTCTGGCCCAACGGGACTACTGCATCGGACAATCTGAATGCCGGTGGCGCAATCGTTGAGTCGCTGCTCTGGACCAATCCAGCGACTGGAAAGACCGAGGGCATGCTTGTCGAGAAGTGGGAGCAGGCGTCGCCAACGTCGATGAGGCTCACGCTTCGCAACAACGTGAAGTTTAGCAACGGAGAGCCGCTTAACGCAGATGCTGTCGTTCACAGCTTCAAGGTCTTCATGGACCCAAAGCAGGCGCCGGCATATGCCAACTATGCGAGTGCGCTTGACCGCGTAGAGAAAGTCGATGATATGACCGTGGTGGTGCATACAAAGCACCCGTATCCACCATTTGAGTTGATGCTGACCCAAGTCTACGTCACCCCGCCAGCCTACTGGACCAGCGTCGGGCTCGATGCGTTCGGTCAGAAGCCAATTGGCACGGGACCGTTCAAGCTCACTGAATGGATCAAGGATAACCGAGTCGTGATGGACCGAAATCCCAATTACTGGGGCAAAGGGCCAAGCGGAATTGATCGCATTATCTGGCGGCCGGTGCCTGACGATAGCTCTCGCGTCGCCGGTTTTGTCACAGGTGAGTATGACTTAGCAACGAACATGCCAATCTCTGCCATTGACGAGATCAACAGCCAGCCTGATAGGAAGGTCATCGAAACACCAAGCTACCGGATCTTTCAGCTCATCCAGTCGTCACTTGATGAGCACGCCAGTCCTTTGAAGGACAAGCGTGTTCGCCAAGCCCTGAACTACGCTGTCGATAAGAAAGCCATTATCGACAACCTATTTGCCGGGCGAGCGTTTGCGCTCAATGGTCAGCTCCTTCGCAAAGAGCAGCTTGGCTATGATCCTTCGCTCAAGGACTATCCTTACGATCCTGAAAAGGCGAAGGCGCTCCTGCGCGAAGCTGGTCACCCGAACGGGATAGAGATCGTCTTCAAGTTCCCGTCTGGGCGCTACGCACAGGATCGGGAGGTCTCGGAGGCAATCGCCGGTATGCTGACCAAAGTTGGCGTTCGCACCAAGATGACGTCGCTTGAGCCTGGTGAGTTTCTCCGCCAACTACGAGCCCGGGAACTTTGGCCGCTTGCCTACCTCGGGCTGGCCCCTCTTGATGACCCTGACTTCCAACTTGCTCAGTATCGGTCCACCTGGCGTTACTCATATGTGCGGAATGCCGCCCTCGACGAGCTCATCGACGCCGGAGCCAGGGAGGTGGACCGCGAGAAGCGCGCTGAGATCTATAGAAAAGCTGCGCGCCTGATGCACGATGAGGCGCCTGTCGTCTTCCTCTTCGGTGGCTATGACTTTTACGGGATCAGCAAGAAATTAGAAGGGGTAGTGCCCCGCGGCGATCAGCGGTTCTTCCTACAGAATGCCTCGCTGAAGCCTTAACCGCCCGCACGTCTGAGCGGCATCGCACCGTTCGACGACGGGCACCTTGGTCCAGCTGACTGGCCAAACTCCTAGCCGGTCAGCTGGGATGCCACCTTCGGCGGAGCCGCACCCATGGGAGCGTATATCGCTCGACGTCTCCTTCTAACACTGCCGGTGATGGTCGGCATTCTTGTGATCACCTTTCTTCTCACGCGGCTGAGCGGGGATCCCACCGACCTAATGCTCCCGCCAAATGCGACGGACGAGGCACGAGCGGCATTCCGTACCGTCAACGGGCTTGATCAACCCCTTTGGGTCCAATTCTTACGGTTCTCAACGAGTGCGCTCGTCGGGGACTTCGGCAACTCACTACGCTTCGGCCAGCCTGCAATGAGCCTCGTGCTCGAACGGCTACCGGCAACCACCGAGCTAGCTGCAGCAACGATGGCGCTAGCTTTGCTGTTTGGCATTCCAGCTGGGGTGATTGCAGCGGTATGGCGGGGTGGCGTGCTTGATGCCTCCATCCGTCTAGTGACCCTCCTTGGTCAGGCTGTTCCCTCCTTCTTCCTTGGCGTCCTGGCGATCATAGTTTTCGCGGTCTGGCTCCGATGGGTGCCGACTGGAGGACGTGGTGGCTTGGATCAGCTTATCCTCCCGGCTGTGACACTTGCCTTCAACCTCGTTGCCCTCCTTGCACGTGTCACACGCTCTTGCATGCTGGATGTCTTGAAGCAGGACTATGTGCGCACGGCTCGAGCCAAGGGCGTCTGGGAAAGCAAAGTTGTCTGGCTTCACGCGCTTCGAAACGCTTTCATTCCCGTCCTGACGGTAATCGGCCTCCAGGTTGGCCTGCTACTCGGAGGTGTAGTTGTCACTGAAACCATCTTCTCCTGGCCAGGAGTGGGTCGCCTAGCGATCCAAGCCATCTACGCCAGAGACTTCCCTGTGGTTCAGGCCGTGGTTTTCGTGTTCGCGACGATATTCGTGCTGGTGAACCTTGTTGTCGATCTTCTCTATGCCGCCCTCGATCCGAGGATCAGTTACCGATGAAAGCAATGCTCGCACGAACCTGTGTTTCGCTCCAAACTCTAGGCTCGGATCTGATTATCAGGTGATATGGCTGAGTTAATCGCTTCATCCCCAACACCTGCACCAGCTGATGTGCCGATCAGTCGGCTGCGCTCCGTCACGATCAAAACTGTCAGCTCGTGGCCTGCTCGTATCAGCGTTCTGGTCCTCGCGATGGTGGTCCTATGCGCACTAGTCCCCGGTCTCATCAGTCCTCGGGACCCATTTGCACAGGATCTTACGCTTCGGCTGTTACCTCCAGCTTGGGGTGAGAGAGGTGTTGCCGGCTACTGGCTCGGAACGGATCAGCTTGGACGGGATACGCTATCGCGCATCATCGAAGGCACGCGCGTCACAATCCTTCTAAGTCTCTTTGCCGTGATTGTCTCTGGCGTGGTCGGTGTGGCGGCAGGTCTCTCGGCCGGATTCTATGGCGGAAAAATCGATGCGGTGATCCTCCGGCTCATCGATATCCAGCTCGCTTTTCCCCTTATCTTGCTGGTCATCGCGATAGTGGCTGTAGTGGGACCGTCACTCCTCAATCTAGTTGTGGTCATGGGCCTCTCCGGCTGGCCGCGGTTTGCACGCATTGTGCGTGGATCGGTTTTGACCGTTCGGCATCTTGAGTTCGTCGATGCCGCTCGTTCAATTGGCGCGAGCCGCACGCGAATCATGACTCAGCACATCCTACCTAACATCCTGTCGGCGATTATCGTCTATGCCAGCTTCGAGATCGCACGGATGATCCTGTTAGAAGCAACCCTGAGCTTTCTAGGTCTTGGCGTGCAACCACCGACGCCCACCTGGGGCGGAATGATTAGCGATGGACGCAAGTATATAAACCAGTCGTGGGCTGTGGCCGTCGCTCCCGGTGTCACGATCGCACTTGTTATCCTGGCCTTCAACATCCTTGGCGACACCCTGCGTGATGCGCTCGATCCTCAGCTGGACGAGCGTCTCTGAGGAGCACCCTAGAAGCATTTCCGTCTACTCGAAGGGGAGAGAGCAATGGATGGTTCAGCTGCCGCGACGACTTCAATTGTTGTTGACGGACTCAATTGTGCACCAGTCACACGCGATCAAATGTTGCGCACGCTTGAGGGCGGTGTAACAGCGATCAACCTGACGGCCGTCAGACCACCCCATGATTTCAACACGGCGATGTCCGATTTGGCGCGCACCCTCTCCCATATTCAGACCAACTCCGACATCGCAGTTATACCCTTGTCGGTGCGGGACATCGAACATGCACGGGCAGAAGGGAAGCTCGCCATCATCCTCGGGGCGCAGAACTCCGTTCTAGTCGAAGAGGATGTCGAACTTCTCCGGATTCTTCAGCGGATTGGCTTCCGAATCCTGCAGCCGACATACATGGAACGCAACTCGCTTGGATGCGGTGTTCTCGCTAAAGGCGGTGACGATGGACTGACTGATAAAGGCCGGCGCTGGGTCGAACTTATGAATGAGCTTAGGATGCTCATTGACCTCTCCCATGTCGGCTACCGCACGGCAGCGGACGTGCTCGCATTGTCGAAGCGCCCAGTTATTTTTAGCCACTCGAACGCGCGGGCACTATGCAACAGCCTTCGCAACATTCCGGATGAGCTGATTCAGGCAGCGGCTCGCACGGGTGGAACAGTCGGAGCAACCTTGTGGCCACCTATGGTGCGCCACGAGTCGAGGCCAACCGTCGACGATTGGGCCGAGCAGATCGCCTACATGGTCAATCTTGTTGGTGTTGAGCACGTTGCATTCGGAAGCGATCTCTCGGAGAACAAGTACAAGTCGGAAGCTGAATGGCAGAGTAGCTTTGGCCCAAAAGGGATCTACCCAGAAGTGACTGCCGTGCTCGGGCCATGGTTCCAGTTCAATGCCCGCCTTACGGAGGGCTATGAGAGCTTGGCTCATACTCCTCGCCTGGTGGATTCACTCCGCCGGCGTGGCTTATCCGACGATGCCATAGAAAAGATTATGGGTGGCAATCTCATGCGTGTTTACCGTGAGGTTTGGGGCGAATGACGGCGATCGCGCCTGCCAGGCAATTGCATCACCTCGAGGTGCAGGTGGGTGGTGATAAAATCCTGCAAGTTGAGAATCTCAAGGCTCACTTGCATGTTGGGAACTCTGCGGTCAGGGCGGTTGATGGTGTCTCCTTCTCGATCGGCAAGGGAGAGACGCTCTGCATTGTCGGCGAATCTGGCTGCGGGAAGAGTATGACCGCGCTCGCAATCATGGGTCTACTGCCGAAGCCTGCCGGACGTATTGTTGAAGGGCGAGTGCTTCTCGACGGCGTCGGAGATCTCGCAAAGCTCTCGCCTCAGCGGCTCCGGGAGATTCGAGGTCAGGCCGTCTCGATGGTGTTTCAGGAGCCCATGACGTCCCTGAACCCGGTGTTCCGCATCGGATGGCAGATTGAGGAGGCGATCCGAGTTCATGAGAAGATCTCGCGCGAGGATGCTCGCGCGAGAGCCATTGCGATGTTGGATCTCGTCGGAATCCCCTCACCTGAGGAGAGATACCGCACCTACCCCCATCAGCTCTCCGGGGGCATGCGCCAGCGTGTGATGATCGCGATCGCACTTGCTTGTCGACCGAAGTTGATGTTGGCAGACGAGCCAACAACCGCTCTCGATGTCACGATCCAGGCCCAGATCCTACGCCTGATGAATAGACTCAAGGCGGAAACAGGCGCTTCGCTTCTCCTGATCACGCACGACCTTGGTGTCGTTGCTAGAATGGCGAAGCGGGTCTGTGTCATGTATGCAGGTGTAGTGGTTGAAGAGGCTGACGTCAGCGATCTGTTCAGCCGACCTCTGCACCCATACACGCGGGGCCTGCTGGACTCGGTTCCAACCGTTCGTGGTGGCGGAAACAGGCGGCGCCTCAGCACTGTCCCAGGCATCGTCCCGAGCTTAGCGAAACTCCCACCTGGGTGCCGTTTCGCAGACCGCTGCCCACATGTCTATGAGCACTGTCGGCGGGAGGAGCCACCTCTATCTCCTCCGGCCTCAGGAACATTTGCGGGAGCACCAGGTAAAGTTCGATGCTGGCTGCACCTTGAACAGAAGCTTCATTAGGAGGGCCGATTTGGCTCCAGAGTCGGCCGCATCTCAACAGCCCAGACATCTTGAGAAGGTGGCGTCCAGTGATGGGCGGGGGACGTCAGGCTCGGACAACAGGGATATCATTTTGGAAGCCCGCGGCATAAAGCGACACTTCCCCTTAGCTGGCGGCTTCTTCAAGAAAGCCACCAAGAGCGTCAAAGCCGTCGATGGTGTTGACTTAACTATTCGCGACGGTGAGACGCTCGGGCTCGTTGGGGAAAGCGGGTGCGGAAAGTCAACCCTCGGCCGGCTACTCGTGCGTTTGGACGAGCCGACGTCTGGAGAGATCATCTTCTGCGGCCACAACATCTCGGAAATTGACGAGGGGCGACTCAAGGATGTGCGTCGCAACATCCAGATGGTGTTCCAGAACCCCTTCTCATCGCTGAATCCGCGCAAGACGATTGGGGACACGATCATGGAGCCGCTCGTTGTCCATGGTGTCGGCGACGCATCAAGCCGGCGCCAACGTGCAATGGAGCTCCTCGACATCGTTGGCCTCCGCCGAGAGCACTACAGCCGCTATCCGCATCAATTTAGTGGCGGTCAGCGGCAGCGCATTGGGATTGCCCGTGCGCTAGCACTCGAGCCAAAATTGATTATCTGCGATGAGCCGGTCTCGGCCCTTGATGTCTCAATCCAATCCCAGATTTTGAACCTCATCGATGATCTCCAGCGATCATTTGGAGTCTCCTACCTGTTCATTTCGCATGATCTACGCGTGGTAGAGCACGTCAGTGACCGCGTCGCTGTCATGTATCTCGGGCGCATTGTCGAAGAAGCCAGCGTTGCAGATCTCTATCGATCACCGCGGCACCCTTACACTCAGGCCCTTCTCGCGGCAGTTCCCATTCCTGATCCGTCGATTGAGCAACCCGACATTGTGCTGGAGGGGGGCGTGCCGAACCCTATTAGCCCCCCAAGTGGCTGCCATTTTCATCCGAGATGCCCGCTCGCAACCGAGCAGTGCCGGTCACAGATGCCTGAGTTGACGGAAGGCATCCCCGGCCACAAGGTCCGCTGTTGGGTAAATGGCCCCTAGTCTAGTCGGCACAGTTCGGGTCTGTATGCCATCGAAGAATGGCACCCTTACCCAGTGCAATCAACCGTTTCACGCTGGTGGTCGCTGTTTATCAAACTAGACCGGGGTAGCACCATCCTCAGAACCAATGATGAATTACCTCCCCTTGTGGTTGATGCGGCGTCGCAATCTTGATGACGCCGATCAGCGTAGGCGCTATCTCAGCTGCCAACTAGTGCGCCATGATCACGGGAAGGGTGGCGTGCTCGAGGAGATAGCGTGTGGTGCCGCCAAAGATCATCTGCCGTAAGCGGCTCTGGGTGTAGGCGCCTTTCACCAGGAGATCAGACCCCAACATCTGGGCATTAGTCAGGATTGACTCCCCAGCCAGACAGCCTTCATCCTCTACGTCCAGGGCCTGAGCGAGGATGCCGTTGATCCGCAGGGTGCGAGCAATCTGCTCGCTGGTGGGACCAGGCACGGTCGCTCCCTTGACGGTCAGAACCGTGACCTTCTCGGCCTTGTAAAGCAGCGGCATAGCAAACGAGACCGCGCGGGCCGTTTCCGTGCTGCCGTTCCAGGCGATCACCACGTTGTGCCCCATCGCAGCGGGCGGCAGGGGTGGCGCCAACAGAACAGGCCGGCCACTCTCGAAAAGCGCCTGCTCGAGCGTAGCCTGCCGGGGTCCCCCTGCACCGGATGTTGGTCGCGCCACAACCGTGATGTCGAAGGCACGGGCTAAGTCTCCAACAGAAGTATCCCCCTGCAGGGCATCACCCTGCCAGCCGAAGCAGGCACTGGCGGGTTCGCCAAAGCGCTCCGGCATCTGGTGCTCGTGCATGAAGCGCTCAAACTCATGGCGCGCACGCGTTGCCATCTCACGCCGGTTATCCTCGTCCAGGATGGGCGGCACAACCATCATGGCATCAACCGCATACACGTTGGGAATGTCAGGCCCGAGCGCAAAGCCTTCGATGTAGCTGCGAAAGGTCCGCGCCAGGAGAAACGCACTGTGCAGGACAGAGCTCAGGTAGGAGTGTGTCTCCACAGGAGCAAGAATGGCCCTCATGGCGGTCATCACCAGTTGAGTGTCACCTTAGGACAACCAACATAGCACACTTCGCCGGTCAAAGGGTCCGGGGTGAGCTGAAGGCTCATTGAGGCGCCTGCGCTCGATGCCTGTGCCAAGACGATGCCACGATCTCAGCAGAAGATTGAATGATCCGAGGTGGATAGGAGAGTGACCATGTCCCTCTTTGATGCGGCGCAGGATCGGCCCTGGACCTTCGAAGCCGTTCAACAGCTTCATGAACTCGCCCGCGAGCGCGTTCCCCCCTCCGTGATGAGCCTGAAGCTATGCCGCAGCATAGGAGCCATTCACGCGAAGCTCGCAGAGTTAGGTCTCACTCCAGGTAGTGAGCTCACCTCTTAGCGCTTCGTCCATTGCAGATACGCTTGCCTACTAGCCTGTTGCTCATCCCGAGGCGCTTCGGATCACACCTGAGATCGGCGATACTGCTCCGGTGGCTGCGGGTTGCTGGCCGGGTTGGTGTCGTGCTTGGACACGCGTGTAATCAACCCCTCGTCAACCAGCGGCAGCAACTCCGCCTCAAGCGCGTCTGCTGCTGCCTTCGGGTAAACTTCTTGCCCGTTGACGTGGAGAGCAAAGGACTTGAGGTGCTTTGCCTTTTTTGCAGGATCCTCGATGGTTGCCTTCGTCCAGGCGTGGAGAGGATAGCTTTCGATTCCCTGCTGTTCAGCTTCTGCAACATAGTCGGCAAAGGCATCGTATTGGCACCGCATCGTGGCGTGATGCTTCGTCAGGATCCCGGGTAGCGCACCAAGAGCTTCACTATCTGGATGGCGCCGGGCGGTCTCAGCAAGTGTGTCATCAAAGTAGACCCGCACTTGATACTGCCACTGATCATTCATGCCTCAGCTCCCTGTCTTGGGAGAGATTAGGAGGGTGCGCGCTCGGCCGGACCGGGCGGGGCATCGATCTCAATGACACGCTCGACGACGTGTTCCAGATCCGTGTTCTCAGCTGTGAGTGTCATCCGCAGTTTCAAGCCGCGACCCGGGGCCCGCCCCTCTCGAACTACTCGCTCAATTTCTCGCTGGGAGGTCACGCCCACCTCCTTAAGGAACTTGCGCACCTCCATGTTGAAACGATCCTCGTCCATAGCCGTCTCCTAAGCGGGCAAAGCTCTTCAGCTTACCACAGCTACTTGGGCGCTTCAGACTTGCGGACAGCCTCTTTGATCCGGGGTAGGCCGTCCGGTCTGGCAGGATCGATCCTCAAGATGAGGTGTTCACCGGCGGAGTAGCGGAGGGAGAACACCAGCTTTACGTCTCCCTCTCCTTGCAGAGGAAGAAAGAAGGCGGCCCTTCCCTCTCCTTGGAGAAATGCTGCAGCTGGGATTGAGAACTCCTCTTCAAAGCCGGTCAGCGCGTTCCGGATCGCAGGATGGATCACCAAGGTGATATCCCGCTCCTCACACACCTCTTCGACCATGAGCTGATCCGACATGACACAACCTCACGCGAACACTGAGTCAGCGGGTCAACGTCCGGCGAACAGTTAAGGTCCAGCGTTCTCCACAACCCTCTTGCATCCACGCAGGCTGAGGCGTATCTCGTTATTTTAGCACTCTCGCCTGCTGATTGCCAACACCAGCTCCTTCGGGAGCGGGCGCCGGCGGGCTTGTGCCCACAATCAGAGTAGGAGGATCAGCCATGAATTTTCGTCCGCTTCACGACCGTGTTGTCGTGCGCCGCATCGATGCGGAGGAGAAGACCAAGGGGGGCATCATCATCCCGGACACCGCCAAGGAGAAGCCGCAGGAGGGCGAGATCGTCGCCGTCGGCCCTGGCGCCCGCGACGAGAGCGGCAAGGTCGTGGCGCTCGACGTCAAGGCCGGCGACCGGGTGCTGTTTGGCAAGTGGTCCGGCACCGAGGTGCGCATCGACGGCCAGGATCTCCTGATCATGAAGGAGTCCGACATCATGGGCATCATCGAAGGTGCCGCCTCGGCCAAGAAGGCCGCCTGACGCTCGCTCCCGGTCCACCAAGCAACAGAGGCGTGAGCGAGGGGGTCTCGGCCAAGAAGGCCGCCTAAGCCCTTTCCTCGCACAACAAGAACAACAGGAGACATACCATGGCTGCCAAAGACGTCAGGTTCTCATCCGATGCCCGCGAGAAGATGCTGCGCGGTGTCGACATTCTCGCCAATGCCGTGAAGGTCACGCTCGGTCCCAAGGGCCGCAACGTGGTGCTCGAGA
>JAESFL010000810.1_pt1 | contig 16548 bp, 18 predicted proteins | sample 9269401 | NCBI WGS metagenome assembly JAESFL01 (sample SAMN14506025, study PRJNA617098) | algae metagenome | isolation source: Gloeocapsa sp. UFS-A4-WI-NPMV-4B04 and co-occurring heterotrophs from desert... | place: USA: Utah | collected 2006-10-01 | reverse complement strand
AGCGGGTGCGGTGCTCCATCCTTTGAACACTCCATAATATTTGCCCATCCATGGCCAGACCCGCAGATAATATTTCGCGATGTTCTCCGTACTCGCCAGAGTGAAATTGATGCCGTCGCGCGATTCAGCCACGCCGCTCCATTGTTGCGCCGACCCAGCATATATATCCGTGCTGAAGTACATGCGGACCCGGTCGGGGTTCCTGAGAACGAACACATCCGGCGACGAGATGGTCTTGCTGAACGGAGCGACGTCGGTATCTTTCAGCGACCCGGGGGCGTAATTGGTCCAGGGGCCGATCGGGCTATCCGCATAAGCCAGCCGAATATAGTGGCCGTTATGCGCCGCAAAATACATGTAATAGTTGCCGAGCTTGTTCGGCAGCCAAGAGGGCATTTTCACGACGCTCGGCATCGCGATGTTGTTGCCGATGCGGGGGTCCGTCGCTGGGGTAATCAGCGGGGCATCCGATTTCACCACGCTGCACAGCATTACGTGGGGAGTGGCAGGTCCGCTGCATGGAGTGGGAGCGGACGTCTGAGCCGAGACGAGCGCCCCGACTTCCTGCACGGCCGCCCACTGGCCGAGAAACTCGCTCCAATCAACGATCTGTTGCTCAGGCGGCGGCGCGACAGTCACCGGCGGCGGCTCCGGCGTTCCGCCCTGCCCCGCGGCAAGCGCCGCGCCCGCGGCAAGCCCGAACATCATTCCCAGCAGTCGGCCTGACATGGACGGCCTTCCTCGCTCTCGTGAGCGAACTGCACTTGAGCGCTGACTATCGCTGGCAGCAGGAATGCAGCGATGCCGACGCAAAAAAAGGAGGGCTACGCCAGGTAGCGCATCTTCCGGCAACAATAGCTTTCGGCTGAATACGTTATCTCAGGCACTTAGCCGGACGCAACTCCTGCCCGATCCTCCCCACTCATAAGAGCGGATGCTGGGTGAAGCAACGCCAACATATCTATGTCAGGCCGTCACCAGTTGATCGCGAGCACAACATAGCGCGAAAACCAGAGGAGAGCCCACAGAGCGATCATGGAGAGGCCGATGATCCAGATCACCTGCAGAAAGAGCCTCAATTCACATAGCCACGCACGGCCGACACCCCGAGGAAAAAGCGGGAAATAGCGCGAACGCCAACGGCAGGAGCAGGCAGTGGACCAAACAGGCTGTCGAGGCAGCGATGCCCAGAAAGTCAAGCACGCCAGTCACCCGATCCTTCTCGCCGCGCTCAAGCGCGCTGCGCGGCGGTGACGAATTCTTCTGGCTCACGACGACACCCGACGCACCACGCGCCCAGTCCGGGCATCGACATCAATCCAGAGGACTTGACCCTGCCGAAGGAACTTCAGGCGGTAGAGTTGCACTGCTGGGTCGAACTCCGCTCCGATATACACATGATCCGGCAAACGCTGGAGCAAGCGCTCACGGATTTGCCAAAGCGGCACGAGGGAGCCCGCCGCGACAGCTCGGGGCAGCTCCGAATGCTCTCGTTGAGCGATGGCAGGCGCCGTACCCATCGTGAGGACGAGCAAAGCAGCTGGGCAGGTTACGCGCCGCATTGTGCCGCCTCCATAGATTGGCAAGTTCGACAGCGACCCTCGCACTCGATGCAGCAGCGGCGTCGGCTGAACCTCCGGTCTGCAAGCATCAGATCGAGCGCGTCGCTTTCCGGCGTCAGGTCGATCACAGAACACGACCGGCAGCTTCGACAGAGCAGAAGGCCCCACAGCTCCGCCGTTGGGTTCGGCGAGAGGAGGTACCGGTTCCATGTAACGATCGGCAGCACGAGGCCGGCGTGCTCGAAGCACTGGACGTCCACCTCCCCCGGTCGTGCCGGCAAGGAACTAGACGAGCGGCGGCTCTAGCAGTGGACTGAGCTCGCGAGTTGCCATCTTAGCCTCGTCTAACGGCCTGCTGCCCATATCATCAGAGGCCTCAGGCGGTGAAAGTCTCGGCTCCACAGGCAGCATAAAGCCGGCGAGCTGGACGGCGGCCGCATCCGCCAACGTGCCCTTCTGGGCGATTCGCTTAGCCGCGGTTTCTTCGTTCCGCGCCTGTCTCGCGACTCCCTCGACCCCGCTATAGAGAGCGGACGAATGAGCGCGTGCATCGGCATGCTGACATACCGCTGCCGCCACGCTGGCCCCGTTCGTGAGAACGAGCGCGAACATCATCAGCAGGGCAAGCAGCCGGGACACGGGGTATGTAATAACGTTCTAGTCGGAGCCTGCGCAACCTCTTCCCGAAGCGCTCGTGCGCATATCATCGCGCCTTCTGCACGGACGGGGCGCTGGGTCACGCGAGACCAGGTCCAGTTTGGTCGCTTCTCGCTGGAAGCTGACCGTCTGGAACCGGCCAAAAGTTGCCATTCAAGTTGTCTAACGGGCTCCTCCGCCCTTGCGGACGCGACGGCACCGCTGCTTGAGTGCCTAACTGATCTAAAGCCGTTTGCCCGCCCAAACCACACGCCCGAATATTTGGATCTCATCCGGATGGCAGTCGTACGGCGAATAGAGGCTGTTGGCGGTGTGCAAGGAGCTCGCCCGAATCCTCGTACACGCTGCAACGTCGGCGGAACCTGAAGGCAGGCCACTGGTGTTTTCACCTTATTGCGCACCGATACGCAACAACGCTATGTTCGGTCTATGTTCCGCGCATTGCGCCTTATTGATGCGTTCGAAAGCCTCGCCACGCCTGAAGAGTGGAACTGGTTTGGCCCCATGGCGGCGCGCAGAACGATGCACTTTGGCAACGATGGTTGGCCGTTGTTCGAGTTCTGGAAGCTTCAAGCTTTTCCTCGCCTTTGGAAAAAGCTTTCAGATAAGGCGCTACAGAAGCTCCAAGACGGCGAATGGGTTGCTGAGGGGATCAGCCCGTCATTCGGGCCGCAGCCGGTCCAAATCGACACAAACCTTTGGGACTATCTGCAGATCATAGATCGTGCGGAGCAGGCGGAGGGAGCAGGATTTCACTTCATTGCCCTGACTGTGACGGAGGTTCGGTGTCCTAGAATAACCGCGCCCCTAGCTGAGCAGCCCCGTTTACGTCGCCAACTTGCAGATTGGATCAAGGCGCAAGCGTCGTCCGGTAGAGGCCCAGTCAAGAAAGCGGATCTACTCGAGGAGGCACGACGCGCATTCGAGGGTAAAATCATCACGCAGAACATGTTTAGAGACGCGAGGCGCGATGCGGATCTTCCAGCATCATTCGTAGTACAAGGTCGTCCAAAAGCCTAAGGGTCAGATCCATAAAGTTGTCGACTGCTTTTCCCCCAGTTTTACTAGCCGCAAGAATCCTCATCCTTCGCTCCAACGCACATCATCGCGAGGAGCTTAGACATGCCTATCACGCACTTCCATCAAGTCGAACTGGCACGCCGCTGGAAGTTAAGCCCACGCACCCTGGAGCGCTGGAGGTGGCTCGGACAGGGGCCGCAGTACCTGAAGATCGGCGGTCGCGTCGTCTACCGCGTTGAGGACATCGAGGCTTACGAAGCCGAGCAGGTGCGCAGCAGCACGAGTGCTCTGCCTACGAACTCCGATGGCAGGTGAGGCGGCCGTGCGCTCCCGCATACTTGAAGATCCAATCGGCTTATTCATCCCTGGCTGTAGCGACGACGAGCGTCGTCTTCGCGAACGGCTGCTGAAGGCTCGGGAGATCGCGACCAGCCGAGTTGTGGGCCTCCGATCTTCAAATGCGCGGATCCTGCTCTGGTTGCTGCTGGAGACGGTGACAGACCATCTCTACGCAGCTTGCTCTCAGGAGCAGCTTCGTGACGCCGCTGACCACTGCGTAAGGTTGTTCATGTGTGCAACCCACGCTGAGCGGCTGGAGCGGATGTGATGGACCAGGCTTGTGAGATGGCTTGGTCGTCCGGCAGAAATGAGTGGATCACAGCTCGCGAGCTGATGACCCGGAGGTTCGATCCCATCAACTGGATCGTGCAGAGCTACATCGTCGAAGGACTTACGGTCTTCGCCGGAGCTCCTAAGATGGGCAAGTCATGGTTGATGCTCGGCGTCGCAGCCGCGGTCGCGGGTGGAGGTACTGCCTTGGGATCAATCCCCTGCGAGGCGGGCGACGTTCTTTACCTGGCGTTGGAGGATAACCACCGTCGCTTGCAGTCAAGGCTGCTGCACATGCAGCTGCAGAACCCGCCCGACCGTCTCACCTTCGCGACCCGATGGGCCTCTCTGGACGACGGATGCGTCGACCAACTCGAGGGTTGGCTCGCCGGGTGCGCCAAACCCCGTCTAATCGTGATCGACGTGTTCGCCAAAGTGCGTGGGGTTAATGCCGGCAGGGAGACACAGTACGAGGCTGACTACCGCTTCGCTGCTGCTCTGCAGGAGCTTGCCGGCCGCAGAGCGATTGGCATCGTTGTGGTGCACCACACGCGCAAGATGGACGCTGAGGATCCATTCGATGCGGTCAGCGGCACGCGCGGTCTAACAGGCGCTGCGGACAGCGTTCTCGTCCTGCAGCGAGAGCCGGGATCGACAACGCCAGTCCTGTACGGTCGCGGGCGGGACATGGAAGAGGTGTCGACAGCGCTCGAGTTTGTTCGTGACACCGGGACTTGGGTAATCTGCGGTGATGCCGCAGACCGCGCGAAAACTGCGGAACGCCAGGCAATCCTCTACCTCCTGGCACGCAATGCTGAGCCGATGACCCCTACGGAGATTGCCATGGAACTTGGCAAGGATCGTTCGAACGTTAGCCATCTGCTCAAGCGTCTCTCGGACGAGGGGAAGGTCACCAAGGAATCAAAGGGCCGCTATACCCCTGTCACTCCGTTCACTCCGTTCACTCAGGTCGAGTAAATGGCGGAAAACCATTCGTGACGTAGGAGGATGGCTGGCAGCTGGCGTTCACTCTGGTCACCCAAGACCAACCGCGTGAACGCTGCTGGATAGATCTGCTGCGCCTCGACCCTCCCGGGTGAACGCAGTGTATGGTCCTCGAAGGCCGTTCACTCTCAGAACTGGCAGATAACCACCCTTTTCCATTGGCAGAATGAACGGAGTGAACGGGGTGAATGGGTTGAGCGAGCGTGCAGATTTACCTATCCTTCCGCTCCGGAACGGAGCTGGGGTGTTTCATCGAAGCAGCTTCCGTTTCATAGCCGTGAAACACGCAAGCCGGCGGGAAACTTCGGAAAACGACTCTTGTTTCGTTGTTTCACCGCTTAGGGTGTGAAACGGTGAAACGCCTTGCATTGTTGGATCGAGCGGGTGTTGTCACAGCCGTTTGCGCCGCCATCGTATCCCTACTTCAAAGGGCGGAGCATTGGACGGCGCTTCGCTTTTGTGGAAGCTAAGAAGCAGATCCTCTTCAAAAACGGTACGTTGACTGCTGTGTCGCCCCGCGAATTCCTCGAAGTCGTCGTTTTGCCGAACCGAAGGGAGCTCCATGAAAACTGCGCCGATTTGCGCCGTGCTTATAACGCTATCGCCTCGATCGATGCTCTTGCCGCGCATGTATACTTTTGGCTGACAACCAACGCGCCTACAACGGTGACGCACCTAAAGTCCGACAGCGCATATCGCGAGGAGCTCGCCGGAAAAGACCCGAACTTCAGACTCCTCAGGGACATTGCCAAGGCTCAAAAGCACGTTGTCCTTAATCGGGGTAATCCGCAGGTTACCGAGGCATCACAGCTGACCTCTCGGCCAACTGGTTGGGGTCACGGGCGCTTCGGCCAGGGTCGATTTGGTGGTCCACCTCAAGTTGTGGTGGAGATTGGGCCCGGCAGCTTTGAGTATGCCGAGACCATTCTTGATCAAGCGCTTGGGCTCCTGATCGCGGAGATGGATGCTGCGGGGATTTAGTGCCTTTCAGCCGAAGGGTTCGCCGAAGGTGGCCGCGCGGCTGAGGTGACCGCCGGGGGGGGCGTCAGAAGGCTAGCGGGGGGTATGGGAAACCGAACGGGTTCCTAATCTTTCTACAAGCGCGAATTTGGACAGGGGGGTGGTCAGCGCCCGTACGGCAGCTTTGCGCTAGCTGCCGCCGCTCAGCGGCCGATCTGCTAACTCCGAAAGCGGAGGTCTGCGGGGCACACACCATTGGCCGACGTGCGCCCTGAGCTGCCCTCCTCTTGGGCGCGCCGGAACGACTGCTAAGCGCCCAGCACCGGACATCGATGGCTGGAACATGGGAGCCCGTAAGCAGGCAGACGCATGAACTCCGGGGTTGCCAGGATTTCTGCATCCGTTCCAATCTCACTCGGCAGGGGCGTTGATGGACGGCGGGCTGGAGCCAATCCGCGGACCGTCCCTTCTGATCCTTTCAATCCCCTTGCTCGTCCAGGCGTGGTAGACGACGAGAAGCATGAAGATGGCGATGCCGAGCCAAGGTGACACGAACGCCCCGACGCCAATCGCAACAGCATAGGAGATGACCCCGACCCATGGCCGGCTCTGCTGTGCCGCGAAAAATCCTTGAGGAACATCCGGAGCAAGCCTCGCCCGGTGGCGCTCCAAATATGGGAAGATCGGGATCCAAGCCGCCGACATCATGGCCGCGAAAAGTCCATAAAGCGCCACTGCCGCGCGTTGGTCATAGGGGTTGCCGCCCTGCAGAGCCTCGGCAAGGACACCGGTTGGAAACGGGATCAAGGCGGCCGTGCCAAGCACGCCCAGGTTGATCCATTGGAGCTTATTGTCAACGCGCTCCACCCGCCGAAACAACTCGTGATGGTTGAGCCAGATCACGCCGATGTAGATGAAGGCCAGCGCAAAGGCCGCGTAGGATGGCCACGCCTCGACAAGGGCATGCGCCAAACCACCAGGCGGCGCTTCGGGCACGTGTATCTCGATCACGAGGAGCGTGATGATGATCGGGAAGAAGGCGTCGCTGAACCCGACCAGGCGCGTCAGTTCTGCGGTGTCGGAGACATCGGGGACCTTCTCTGCCGATCTCATTGATTCCGCCTTTCTGTTCCTGAAGGTGCCGCGGAAGAAGTCGCCGGGACGCGCCGCCACAGATCGTCGAAGGCGATGCTGTCGAAGAAGGCGTTCGCCCCAACGATCCGCCCGTTCTTCATCTCGAGGAACCAGGCGTAGGTATTGACGTAAGGGCGTCCATCGCGGGAGGTGCCAGATGCGTCGAAGAAGGCGATCACTGTGTCGCCTTCGGCGTACAGCCGGCGAACCTTCGGCACCAACCGCGACTGCATCCGCGCGTTGAACGGGCGGATAACCTCACTCATGAAAGCCTCGCGGCTCGGATAGGTTTTGCCCGCAGCCGAATTGCCTGTGATCGTCCAGCTCGCGTCGTCGGCGAGCAGGTCATAGGGGCTGCCCGTCCCCGCCGCCCACGCTTCGAAGCTGCGCGCGATCGCGGCGCGGTTCGCTTCCTCGGTTCCCGCGCCTTGCGGGGCGGCCGGTGACGCGGCCACGATCAGACCTGCGACGGCAAGAGCTGTAACGACGCTTCGTGCTCTTCGGGCGAAGTGATCGACCATGTTGCTCCTCCTGCACTCTGTCCCGCGGCAGCGGCCACACTCGCGACTTGAAAATCCTGCTCCACGCTCCCGCCCGACACGCCGACCGCCCCGATCAATGTTCGATCGGGCCCGTGAAGCGGGATGCCGCCTGCGAACACGACGAGACCGCCGTTCGTGGCATCCAGCCCGGGCGACGTTCCACCGGGCTTGCAGAATTCACCGACGGCCTCCGTGTTCATGCCGAACAAGGCAGCAGTCCTGGCCTTCCTGAACGCGATGTCGACTGATCCAAGCAGCGCACCGTCCATCCGCAGGAAGGCCTTCAGGTTGGCCCCGTTGTCGAGCACCGCAACGTTCATCGGCACGCGGATCGCGCGCGCCTTGGCGACCGCCGCTGCAATGACCGCCTCAACTTGAGCTTGGCTGATCTCCATGGTACTTCCCCGGCATCAAGCCTGCTGCAGCTCCGGGCGGATTTCGGCGACGACCAACTCGTCGGCCTCGATGCGGTTCTCCCATGCCTGCTGCTGGTGAACCTTCAGCATGTCCTCGATGACCTTCGGAACGACGTTTCGGAACTTGCCGGTGTCGGCCGGCACGATTTCGATCATCCGGTCGATCATCTCCTTAGGGTTGAGGCGGCCTTCCTGGGTCGCGAAGAAGTCATCGAAGCCTTTGCGGAGATCCGCCCGCTTGGTGAAGTTCTTTGCATCGTCCAGCCAGCGGAAGGCGTTGTCCGCCATCGTCTCGTTATAGCCGGTATAATAAGCGCCCGGATTGATGGTTTGCACCAGCACTCCGTGGGGGCGGAGCTCCTGCTGTAGTGCTTCGGCAATCGCCTCCAAGGCGTGCTTGGTCGACACATAGGTACCCCAGTTTGCCGGCGTGAACAGGCCGCCCATGGACGAGGTGAAGACCACCTTCTTCCCCTGGCTCCGGCCTTGGCGCACCCATTTCTGGACCACTTTCTGCGTGAGGACGAGCGGCAGGAATACGTTGATCTCATAATTGCGGCGGACGAGATCGATCGGGATCTCCCAAACCGGTCCGCTCTCGCCCTGACCCGCATTGTTCCACAACACGTCGAAATCCCACTTCACCGCTTGGTCGATGTCATAGGGATCAGTGAGATCAAGGCGCTCGACGCGAAGGTTGTGAAGCCCGAGTTCCGCGGCCTTCGCCCGAAGTGGCATCACTTGAGGAGAAACCTGCACAGTCGCGATCACAGCAAGGCCGTTTTTGGCCATCCCGATCGCAGCCCCTTCTCCTAAGCCGGAGCCGGCCCCGGTGATGAGGATGGTCTTGGGCATGGTTCCCTCCCTGCGAATGCATGTGAAGGCAGACTCATGCCTCATCCCGAAACCTTTTTCCGTCTGCCGATTGCCCTGACTGTCGCTGGATTGCGCTTCCGTAAGGAGTTATGGCTGGTGAGACCGCTTAGCTGCCGCTTGACGTGATGGGCGCAGGGCAGTCCCGTACCGCGTGACTTCTCATGCAGCTGGATCGCAGCTGCCTCTCAGGGACGCCGGTCGAGACAGTGGGAGCACGCTACGCAAACACCCTGGAGGAGATTACCCGCATTCAGCGGCGTCGACCCCCCATGTCTCCAATCCCGCTCCTGAGCGACACGATGGTATCGCAACCATGGGTGAACGATCAGATCCACGATTACGTGGGGCCTATGGAACACCACGTTATCGCGCCGACGCTCCGCGGGGACGGCCACTCAACCGTTCGCTTCGGCTCCAGCATGATCACTAGCCCCTCGATCACAGGCGGTGTCACGATCGCTCCTCGAGGATTCAGTGGCCACTTTGACTGCGACGGTCGGCCGGTAGCCTCGAACGTGTTCCTGAGCTGCCTCCGTCTCCAGAGATGCGCGGATGAGCTCCAGCACGGCCAAGCACCGGAGCTCCTCCCCAGACTCCATTTCGAGGACGGGAAACTATTCGCCATCCTCTCGCTGATATCGGCAGAGACTGAGAAACCGGGCCGACATGAGCGGCTCTACCTCGAACAGCTGATCGACCTTTTGTGCTTTCAGCTCCTGCGCGAGCATTCGGCGTTTCCGCTTCTCGATCATCGTGAGCCAAGCGGACTGCGACCGTGGCAGGTGCGGCGAGTGACCAAGTATATGCAGGAGCATCTCGATCAGCCGATTGGGCTGCAGGAGCTCGCCGATTTGCTCGACCTTAGTCGTTTTTACTTCTGCAGGGCGTTTCGCAAGACGACGGGCCGCACGCCACACCAATGGCTGTTGAATCTCCGTTTGGCCCGCGCGCGCCGCTTGCTCGCAGAGACAAGCTTGAGCGTTACTGATGTCGCACTGACAGTAGGTTATCAAACGCCGTCCGCATTCACTCACGCTTTTCGCTCCTGCTTTGGACTGACTCCACGGGAATTACGACGAAGACTGTAACAACCATCGCGGCGGTTCTCGGCGACGTCACATCGTCGGAAGTCCGCTGCCTCCTGGGGCCGCTTTGCGCCCCTAGCTGTCGTTCACGGCGAGTGACGGGAATGACCGGAGTTGGCCGGAAGCGGACCGTCTGCGTCTAGGCGGCTGGTGCAGGAAAGCAGTCGTTCGTTGTGAGCCATCTTGCCTGAACGGTTTAGCGCTCGGTCGCCGGGGCCATGCCGGCAAGTGACGATCATCTATCGCTGCTTTGTCTCCTTGCGCGCCGTTTTGCCGCGCTGGCCCAATCATGCCGAATACCAGACGGCAGCGGCCTTCCCTCGGCGGACCGTCACCGATGACCTAAACACCTCGCAATCGGCGTTGAACGCACCATATGGTCGATATCACCCGGCCCCTTTTCGCAAGCGTCCCGTGACCGAGAGACCCTTTGCGCTCCCGCTTGCCGAGATGGGCAACAGCCATGATCCTCAATCAAGAACCGACTCGCATCAGCGGCGATCTTCAGGCTCCGTTGGATGCAGCCGTTGAATTGACGAGTTACACCGGCTTCAGCTTTCAGGTCCGAAGCGCCGACAAGTCAGACGAACCCGTGCTTGCCGAGTTTTTCACACACGTAACGCAGGACGATCTACGGTTCCGCTTCCTGTCTGCCATTCAGAAGATCGGGCGCGCTCAGTTATCCCTCCTGACGCATGCCGACGATCGCGATGTGCAGAATTTCCTCGCCTTCGACATGGTCACCGGCTGCATGCTTGCTAGCGCGATCCTCGCGATCGACGAGGGCCATGAGCGTGCCGAAGTGGCGATCGTCATCCGATCCGATTTCAAGAACAGGGGCATGGGGTGGAGCCTCCTGCAACATGTCTCCCGGCGTGCGGCGGCTATGGGCGTCAAGACGCTGCAGTCAATCGAGAGCCAGGACAACCGCTCGGCGATCCAAGTCGAGCGCGACATGGGTTTCACGTCCCGCCCCTATCCCGGGGACCCCACTCTTACCCTTCTGGAAAAGTCGCTTGCCGAACCGAGCTTGGAGGAGGCCGAGAGGTCTGCGGCATGATGCTCGCCAGCGTTGCAGAGGACAGACGGTTCAAGCACTCCGCCTGGCTGACGCAGCCGTTCCGTTTCTACCGCCAGAGCTATGCCGTGGCAGAGGCCTGGGGCGAGGCGCTTGCGCTATCCATGCCATGGGTCACGCCGGACAGGCGGCCACGCGCTGCCTTCCAGGCGCATCAGTGGCTCGATCTCTTCTCCCCGAGCAACGCACCCTGGGCCAATCCGGAAATTCTGGAAGCAACAAGAGCCCAGCGCGGGGGGAACCTCGTTCGCGGCTTCCAGAACTATTTGTCAGATCTCGGGGAGGTCGTTCAACCCTCAGCCGCTTACACGCCAGGCTTTGCGCCTGGAGACGATGTTGCCACAACCCCTGGCAAGGTCGTCTTCCGCAATGCGCTCATTGAACTCATTCAATATGCGCCGGTGACCGCCAAGGTGCGGGCGGAGCCGATCCTGATCGTGCCCGCCTGGATCATGAAATATTACATACTCGATCTGTCGCCGCACAATTCGCTGATCCGCTACCTGACCGAGCAGGGCTATACGGTCTTCTGCATCTCGTGGCGCAATCCAGGCCAGGAAATGCGGGATCTGCCGTTTGACGCCTATCGGAGCGAGGGCGTCATCGCGGCGCTGGACCAGGTGAGACTGATCTGCGGCGACGAGAAGGTCCACGCCTGCGGCTACTGCCTCGGCGGTACTTTGCTTGCGCTCACGGCCGCCGCCATGGCGCGCGAGAAGGACGATCGTATTGCCAGCCTGACTCTCCTCGCCGCGCAGACCGATTTTTCGGATCCGGGCGAGATCGAGGTGTTCGTCAGCAAGGATCAGGTGACCTCGCTGGAGCAGGGGATGGAAAGCAAAGGCTATCTCGACGGCCGGCAAATGGGCGCCGCCTTTGCGCTGCTGCGTTCGCGCGACCTCATCTGGGGGCGCGGCATCCGCAACTACTGGCTGGGGGAGCGGGATCGGCCGAACGACCTCATGGCGTGGAACAGCGACACGACGCGCATGCCAGCCAGGATGCACTCCGAGTACCTGCGCTCCATGTTCCAGGGAAACGACCTGGCCGAAGGGCGCTACGCTGTCGAAGGAGCCCCGGTCACCCTGGGCGACATCAGCGTGCCCGTGTTCGTCGTCTCGACCGAGACCGATCACGTCGCGCCCTGGCGGTCGGTCTACAAGCTATCCCACCTGACGCCGGCCGAGTTCACTTTCGTGCTGACCTCGGGCGGGCACAATGCCGGTATTGTCAGTGAGCCCGGCCATGTTCGCCGGCACTTCCGCCTTTCGGAGCGGGCGGAGGCGGCCGCATCCGCACTGCCCGATGACTGGGTCGAAGATGCCGAGTTCCGCGAAGGTTCCTGGTGGCTCGCATGGACGCAGTGGCTGGACGAGCGGTCGACTGCCAAGCTCGTCAAGCCGCCGAAGATGGGGGGCAAGGGACGGGCGCCAGATTCCATGGAGGCCGCCCCCGGCAGCTACGTGATGCAACGATGAACGTCATGGCGCCCATGCTGATCGAGAACCGGACCTTCGACGAGATCCGCGTTGGAGAAAGTGCCAGCGTCACCCGCACGCTGACCGAACAGGACATCCAGCTTTTCGCGCTTGTCTCAGGCGACGTAAACCCGGCTCACATGGACCGCGCCTTTGCCGAGGGCGACATCTTCCAGAAAGTCATTGCTCACGGCTTGTGGGGCGGCGGCTTGATCTCCAGCGTGCTGGGAACGGAATTGCCTGGCCCCGGAGCGATCTACCTCAGCCAAAGCCTTCGGTTTCTTCGCCCGGTGGTGCTCGGGGACAGTATCACCGCCTCGGTGACGGTGACGGAGAAGCGCGCCGAGCGTCACGTCGTCCTGCTCGACTGCCGCTGCGTGAATCAACGCGGCGAGGAGGTGATCCTAGGGAAGGCCGAGGTGAAGGCTCCTACCGAGAAGGTCCGGCGTGCACGCATTGCGCTTCCGGATGTCCAACTTGCGCGCCACGAGCGCTACCACGCGCTTCTGGCTGCAGCCGAGGGTGGCGTGGCGGTACCCACCGTCATCGTTCACCCGTGCGATGCCGCGTCAATCGAGGCTACGAGCGAAGCCGCTGCACTCGGCCTGATCCAGCCCATTCTGGTGGGCCCTCGTCAAAAGATCGAGGCCGCTGCCGCCGCTGCCGGCATAAACATTTCGTCGTTCACCCTTGTTGAGGTTCCACACAGCCACGCGGCTGCCGCACGATCAGTGGAGCTGGTCCGGGCAGGCGAAGCGCAGCTGCTCATGAAGGGATCGCTGCACACGGACGAGCTGATTTCCGCCGTCATCGCTGCTGAGACCGGGCTGCGCACCGAGAGGCGGATCAGCCATGTCTACCTGATGGATGTGCCATCCTACCCCCGGCCGCTGCTGATCACAGATGCTGCAATCAATGTGGCGCCGAACCTGGAAGAAAAAGCGGACATCATCCGAAACGCCATCGATCTTGCCCATGCCATTGGCATCGACACTCCGCGTGTCGCCATCCTGGCAGCGGTTGAGACCGTAAACCCGAAGATGCGCTCGACGCTCGACGCGGCCGCTTTGTGCAAGATGGCGGACCGAGGACAGATCGTAGGGGCGCTTCTCGACGGTCCGCTCGCGTTCGACAACGCCATCAGCCCGGAGGCCGCAAGGGAAAAGGGCATCGTATCACCGGTGGCGGGCATCGCGGACAGCCTGGTCGTGCCGGAGCTGGAAGCCGGCAACATGCTCGCCAAGCAGCTGAGCTTCCTTGCCGGCGCGGACGGCGCCGGCATAGTGCTCGGCGCGAGCGTGCCGATCATCCTCACGAGCCGGGCAGACAGCCAGCGCACTCGTATCGCCTCCTGCGCCCTTGCAGTGTTGGTGGCGCGCAATTCCTTCGCCCGCCCCGTGCCAGCCTCCTGATGCGGGAGGCGGTCCTCAGCATCAACGCCGGCTCATCCAGCATCAAGTTCGCTCTGTTCGGGCTGGGCACGGACGACGCGCTGGAGGCGATTTCTGCCGGGAAGATCGAGGGGATCGGCTCGTCACCACACTTCATTGCGCGCGATGCTGCCGGCCGTGTTCTGGCGGAGCGGCGTTGGGAGGATCCATCGCTCGGGCATGAGGCGTTTCTGGACGATCTGCTGAGCTGGACAGACACCGGCGCCGGGAGCTGCCGACTCGTTGGCATCGGCCACCGCGTCGTTCATGGCGGTGTGGAATTTGGATCTCCGGAGCTTTTAACGAAACAGGTGATCGAGGCGCTCGCCAAGCTGGTGCCGCTGGCGCCCCTCCATCAGCCGCACAATCTGGCCGCCATCATCGCAGCCAAAATGGCCCGCCCCGGTGTTTTGCAGGTCGCCTGTTTCGACACCGCCTTTCACCAGACACAGCCCCCGGTGGCGACGCGGTTCGCGATCCCGCAGGCATTCTTCCAGGCGGGAATTCGCCGATACGGGTTCCACGGCCTTTCTTACGAATATGTGGCGAACACCCTTGAGCAGCTTGATCCGAAAATGGCTGGCGGGCGAGTGGTCGCGGCGCATCTCGGCAACGGCGCCAGCCTGTGCGCAATGGCCGGCGGTCGAAGCATCGACACGACGATGGGCTTCACCGCTCTCGATGGCTTGATGATGGGCACGCGTTGCGGGGCAATCGATCCCGGCGTGATCCTCTATCTCCAGCAACAGAAGGGCATGAGTTCGGAGGAGGTCGAACACCTGCTCTACGAGCGGTCGGGGCTCCTCGGCGTGTCGGGGCTGTCCGGCGATATGCGCGAACTGCAGGCGAGCGAACAGGCTTCAGCCTGCGAGGCGGTGGAGCTCTTCGTCTATCGGGTGGCGCGGGAAGCTGGAGCCCTCGTCAGTTCGCTCGGCGGGTTGGATGGCCTGGTGTTCACCGCCGGCATTGGAGAGAATTCTCCAACCATTCGTGCACTCATATGCCGGCGTCTCGCCTGGCTCGGTCTGGAGATTGACGCCGAGGCCAATGAAGAAGGCGCACCGACGATCAGCACAGCGGCGAGCCGCATAACCGTCCGTGTCATTCCGACCGACGAAGAACGTCTGATCGCGATGCGCACTCTGGACCTCGTCCGGCAGAACCAGGAGCTCAGAGTGGCATGACGCATCTGGTCGATCTTCGGGGAAAGCGCGGCCTGGTGGTGGGCATCGCCAATGAGAGCAGCATCGCCGCAGGCTGCGCCAAGGCGTTTTCGCACGCCGGCGCGTCGCTGGCCGCCTCCTACGTCAACGCAAAGGGAAAACCATTCACGGAAGCCGTCACGGATCGGTTGAAGATGGACTGGACCTCACCGTGCGACGTACGCGTCTCCGGAGAGTTGGAAGCCCTCTTCGATCGGGTGAAAGAGGAGTGGGGCGGACTGGACTTCCTGCTTCACTCGATCGCTTTCGCACCGAAAGATGACCTTCATGGCCGCGTCGTTGATTGCTCCTCCGAGGGCTTTGCAATGGCAATGGACGTGTCGTGCCATTCCTTCATCCGGATGGCCAGGCTGGCCGAGCCGCTGATGCCGAACGGCGGGTCCCTCCTGACGGTCACCTTCTACGGTTCCGAGCGCGTGGTGGAACATTATAACCTGATGGGTCCGGTCAAGGCTGCGCTGGAGAGCGCCGCCCGCTACCTTGCGGCCGAGCTCGGGTCGAAGCAAATCCGGGTTCACGCAATATCCCCCGGTCCTATCAGCACGCGCGCCGCCAGCGGCATCGACCGCTTCGACGAACTTCTCGAGCGCGCCGCAGCTTCTACCCCTCAGCGGACGCTTGTGGACATTTCGGACGTCGGTTCGCTGGCGGCCTTTTTGGTGAGCGACGCTGCCCGCCGGATCACCGGGACGATCATCCCGGTAGATGGTGGACAGCATCTAATGGCGTAGAACCGATCGGAAATAGATAACTGGGCCAAGAGTAGTGGAGGCCGGAAGCTGCGAAGGGCAACCGCGATCAAAACGAGGGTTGGCTCCGAGCTCGTGCTTGGAAACTGATTCCACCCGCTACCCAGTTTGCCAGCTTTTCGGCCACTTTGTCGCGAGAACCAAGATTGCGGCACCACACGTAGCGCCCTGCTGGCGAACATATCCAGACACGACCATGTTCGTAAGGGCCTTTAAGATCGAGTGCCCTGTTCAACGCCTTGGTCAGACGACTTTGCTGAGAAGCTTCCGTTACTGAGACTTAGCGGCGGTGTAAGGGAGCAGGGCCGTAGTCATCGGGGTCCAGCCATTTTCCTGAGCGTTCGATACTTACAAGTACGGCATAATAGATCACTCGGCCACGGCGTTCGGAGAAGCCGTGGAAGGCGTCTTCGACCTCGTAAAAGCGAGACTTGCCGTCCAGCTTGAGCATGAGGGAGCTGCCGATCTCCGGAGCAACGTCAAACTCGTATTCGCCGCCCTCAGGCCCGTCGCCCTCAGGCATTATGAGGTGAACGACGGGCATCAGGCCTGCTTATCGTTAGGCGGACGATCGCCCGAGGTGTCGCGGTTTGGGGGCGAAGGCGTCTTCTCTCTTATCAGCGCCTCGCCCTCGCGCATGGTCTCGACCCCGTGTTCCGTATCGACGCTTCCCTCATGCTCTAAAACAACCTTGTAGGGTTTCTCTTCCGTCGGCGTCCGTACG
>JAESFL010000809.1_pt1 | contig 16554 bp, 4 predicted proteins | sample 9269401 | NCBI WGS metagenome assembly JAESFL01 (sample SAMN14506025, study PRJNA617098) | algae metagenome | isolation source: Gloeocapsa sp. UFS-A4-WI-NPMV-4B04 and co-occurring heterotrophs from desert... | place: USA: Utah | collected 2006-10-01 | reverse complement strand
GTCGCGCCGTCTTGGCCGCCTACATCTATGGCGGTCTGCTCGCCTCGATCCCGGTCATGCTGTTCGTCGGAGCCGATCCGGACGGGCGCCTGCTCATCGCCGCCAGTTGTGCAGGCCTCATCGCGACAGGGATGAGCGCCGCCGTGCTGCCGCGTGTCGCCATCGGCTTCTCTGGCCTCATCATCGCCGGATCCTTCTTCGGGTTGGCGGCGACGGGAGAGCGCTTCTACACCTACGTCGCGATCCTGCTCTTGTTCTACGCGGCCTTTGTCTGCTTCACGATCCTGCATCTCAGCCGCCTCCTGAAGATGCGCGTCGTCGCACAGGTCGACTTGGAGAGGCAGCAGGAATTCACAAATCTCCTGCTCAACGAATTCGAGGAGAATGCGAGCGACTGGCTCTGGGAAACGAACGCCGAGCTTCGCCTCCAGCATGTGTCGCCGCGGTTGGTCGAGGTCGCCCGCTCCTCGGAGCGCCAGCTCCTCGGCCTGCCTCTCGAGCAATTGCTGTTCCCCGCGGTCGCTCCGCCCGACGGGCATCCGAGCACGGTTCTGTGGACCTGCATCGCGGAGCGCCGCACCTTCCGCAACCTCGTCCTCCCGCTCAACATCGCGGGCGAGCAGCGCACGTGGCAACTGAGCGGAAAGCCGATCTTCACCAACGGTGTCAGCTTTTCAGGGTATCGCGGCGTCGGGTCCGACGTGACGGAGAAACGGCGGTCGGAGGAGCGCCTGTCCTATCTCGCGCTGCACGACTCGCTGACGGACCTCCCGAACCGGGTCCAGTTTCAGCAGCTTCTCGAAGCAGCCCGCGAAGAGCTCGGACCGGACGGGCGATTTGCGGTGCTTGCGCTGGATCTCGACGAGTTCAAGAGCGTGAACGACACGTTCGGGCACGCGGCCGGCGACGGGCTCCTGCGGGCCGTCGCCGAACGGTTACGGCGCTTCGCGTCCTCCGACGTGCAACTCGCCCGCCTCGCAGGCGACGAGTTCGCGATCCTCGCGAGAGGGGCGGCGGCGAGCGATCGCCACGCGATCGCGTTGCTGGCCAGCGACATCGTTGCGGCGGTCGCATCCCCCTTTTCCATCAGCGGCATCCGGGTGAGTGTCGGCGTGAGCATCGGCATTGCCGTCGCGCCCCAGGACGGCGGCGAGGAGATCATGCGGCGGGCCGACCTCGCGCTCTACCGAACCAAGGGTGAGGGCCGGAACGGATACCGCTTCTACGAAGCCGAGATGGACGCGCGGATCGAGGCGCGGCGCGCATTGTCGACGGAGCTGCGCGGGGCCCTCGATCGCAACGAATTCCTCCTCTACTTCCAGCCCATCGTGACGAAGGAGGGCCGGATCCGGGCCTTCGAGGCGCTCGTGCGCTGGGATCACCCGAAACGCGGCTTCGTCTCGCCCGCCGACTTCATCCCGCTGGCCGAAGAGACGGGCGTGATCATCCCGATGGGCGAGTGGATCCTGCAGCAGGCCTGCATGATCGCCGCGGCCTGGCCCAGCGACATCAGCGTCGCCGTCAACCTGTCACCCATCCAGTTCCGTCACTCAGACCTGGTGCTTCTCGTGAATTCCGCGCTGCAGGAAAGCGGCTTGGCCGCCTCGCGGCTGGAGCTGGAGGTCACGGAGTCGGTGTTCCTCGAGGCAACGCCTGCCATCAAGACCGCCCTGGTCAAGCTGCGTGAACGGGGGGTGCGGCTCTCCGTCGATGATTTCGGAACCGGCTATTCCAGCTTGAGCTACCTTCGCCGACTGGCCTTCGACAAGATCAAGATCGACCAGTGTTTCGTCCGGGACCTCCCGCACGAGCAGAGCGGCGCGGCCATCGTCCGCGCGATCATCGATCTGGCGACAAGCCTCAAGATGACGGTCATTGCCGAGGGCGTCGAGACCGAGGCGCAGCGCCGGTGCCTCCTGAGCCTGGGTTGCCACGAACTCCAAGGCTATCTGTTCAGCAAACCCGTACCGGCCGAGGAGGCCAATGCCCTGGCGAGCCAGCAAGGCCTCCGGCGGGGAAAGATCCAGGCCGCCTGAGGCCGCCGAGAGCATCGATCCGGATACCGGATCCGGGACGATGCTCTCTGGTCTTTCTCTTGAATCGTCCTCGTCCGAAGACCGGCGACCGCCTCGTGGAACGATCCTTTCGAGGGTCTCGCGAGATTCCCGTCACAGACCGCTCTCGCTCTGGCGGCAACGCGCGACGGGAGTTTTTTCGAGGGCCGCTCAGACGCCGATGCTCCCGGCGCCCAACGGACCCGGAACGGTCGAGGCCGCATGCGGAGAGCTTTTGGGCCAGTAGGGAAGAAAGCCCTCGATGATGGTCCGCGGGATGTCCAGCGGACGATACTGGACCGTGTCCACGAACATCAGGGACTGCTCGCCGCGACCGAGCAGACCGTTGATCCCGCTATGGATTTCGTGCGCGAGCGTCACGAATTTCCGGTTGTGGCTGGCGATGCGGACACGAACGGTGATGGGCTCGAACTCGGCGGCCTCGCGCCGGAAATCGTGCTGGAACGATTTCGTCAGCACGTAGAAATCCGTCGATTTCAGATCGAAGTCGGGCATGCAGGTGTTGAAGAACAGCTCTCGCGCCTTGCCGACCCAGCGGACGTAGTTCGCGAAATAGACGTTCCCGACGGAATTGGTGTCGTCGTAGGTCGGGGTCAGATTCAAGGTGAACCACTCCCCGTCGAAGCCGTGCGAGGCGATTGCCTCATCCCGGGGTACGGCGACCACCACCGTCCTCGTGGCAGGCTCGTCCGCGGGCACCGGTGCCGGCGTCGCCGACGCGGCCGGCCGGTCACTGAAGCCGAGCAGCTCCGCGATCATCGGCAGCGCGCCGACGAGCCCGATGACCGGCGCCAGGGTCAGATACGCCGCGTTCGGCTCGATGTAGCCGGTCAGGAAGACGAGGCTCGCGGCCAGACCGATCATGTAGCTGAGGACCGGGTCGTAGCGCCGGGAGGCTCCGAGCGCCTCGCAGACGAGGCAGGCGGCTCCACCCACGAGGAGCGTCGCGAAGGGCACCATCAGGTACATCAGCGAGAGATTGAGTTGAATCGCAACGACCGCGGCCGTGAAGGCGGCCATCAGGATCCAGATCGGCGACGACACCATTGAGGCCGGCACGAAGGCGAGGAGCGGCGAGTTGCTGCGCGTCGTGATGGCCGTCATGAGCCAGCGCGTCGCGCTGTAGAAACCGTCGATCGTGGTGGCCGCCGCCACGACCGTCCAGATCAGGAAGGCCGCCGTCACGCCCGCGAGGTGCGTCCGCTCCGTGGCCTGCGCCACGGCGGCGTAGGCTCCGGGCAGGCCGTCGAACGACACGACCGGCTCGCCCAGGCCCGCCGCGGATGCGAGCAGGGCATTGAGGGTCAGCAGGCCGACGAAGAGGACCGCCCCGATCGCATAGGCCGACCGGACGGAAGCGCCCTCGCGGTGAATCTCGACCGCGCGCTGCCACTGCTGCACGTCCATCCAGGGGCCGAGCAGAAAGCCGACGAGCGAGGGAAGCACGAGCCCATAGAAGCGCTGATCGAAGGAGGACAGCGGGACGCCCGGACCGCTGGATCCGCCCGCCAGCCCGGCGACCGCCGCGAGGCCGGCGCACACGCCCAGGATCAGGACGACGCCGTGCAGGACCTTGATGCGACGAAGTGGGATCGCATGTCCGATCGAGCAGGCCACGAGGATGAGCGCGATCGAGCCAATCACCGCGTCCCGCCCGAACAGGGGCATCCAAGCATAGGCGATGAAGCCGAAGATCGTGATTGCAACCGCGAGGAACTGACAGGCGAGGAACAGAATCGCGTAGGGTCCTTGGATGGCCGCCATAATCTTGTCGGGGCTTCGTCCCCGTGCGCCGAGGATCCAGCCAAATAAGGCAAGGCCGACTGCATTCGGCAAAGCAAAGGCAAGGAAGCCGAGCCATCCGTATGTCAGTGTGACATGGATCGCATAGAAGAAGCCGAGCCCCCAAAACCAGGATAAGGCGATTGTTGGTGCCCACGTTGCTGAGCGAAGGAGCTGATTTAGCATTCTGCTTTGCGATTCCGTTGTGCCGGCCCAGACATAGCGAACCTAATCCGTTGCGGGAATATGGAAACGTCCGAGGCGACCTGATGGGGGCCGAACCCTGATACGCCGCCCGGCGGACCCACGCCACAGCTTCTGGCTGCGAGTGACCCTCCCCTGTTCGTCCCCGTTCAGAACCGGAATCCGTTCCGGGGCCTGATCCAGCCTGGACAGGCTTGCCAACGCGTTCGGGATGAGCCCGCCGAGGCTTGTGTGAGGGCCGCCGGTCCTGTGCGCGGCCCGCCGCGCCACGATGATGGTCCGGGCCGTCGGCAGGGTCCGAAGCCGCCCTCATCGCCTTCCGGGGCTGATCGAGCCTCGACGCGCCGCAACAGCTCATCAACCATGCGTGGCGGCATCTCGAGGATGGATATCGCCGCCGATCCGCTCGCGGAGCCATTGCCGGCCTTGCTCTAGCGAAGTTCCAGGCCAGGATCGATCCGCCGTGTAACAGTTCGAGCCGCGCGTGACCGATCGAGACGGCTTCAGCACGCTTGCGCCGGCGTCATCAATACGGAAGGTCGCGCTAGCATACGTATGGAGACTATGAGAGAGATTTTTCCTTATTTCAGTCTATCAACGAATACGTATGATGATTTTAGTAGAGCAGTTGTTGCAGGAGTGCAACGTTGACGATGAATTGCTGAAAACCATCGTGATGAAACATCAATTATGGTAAACAAGGGCCAAGGTTATATTGGCAGATAAAAATGGCCTTCGCCCAATTCACTGCGACACATAGCAGTGTAAAAAATTCGTTAAGATTACACCATGCGGGTGATTTGATACGTCGGCGCAAGGACATTGCGCTTCGCAGCTTGCTGCGTGACTGCGTCCGGTTGGGCGTCTCGCTGCTCGCCCTCAGCGTCGCCATGGCGGCATCGGCCGCGCGTGCGGGCTGCGTTGAGAACACGAGCGGCGGGAGTTCCGTAACCTGCAGCGGAACGACGCGCTTCAGCGAGAGCGAGTATGCGGGGTTCCGCGCCAGTGGGACCCCGATCACTTCGCTCACGGTCGCGCCGAACGCGACCATCGACAGCGACGGTACGGCGATCAGTCTGGGCGACAACGCCCAGATCACGATCGGCGTGGGGGCGACCGTCAAGAGCAACAGCCAGGGCAAAGGGCCGAATGAAATCGGCGCCAACACGATCGAGGTCGGAAGCCGTTCGACCATCGACATATTTGGGACCGTCCTGTCGCAGGGTCTGGGGGCGAAGAACGACCGCGGGGGCGATGAGGCCATCAATCCACTCGGCAACGGGAACACGATCACCATCCATCAGGGTGGCCGCATCGAGACTCTGGAGGACGGAACCCCGGCCATCTGGTTCGAGGCCAAGCGGGACAATGGGCTCATCAACACCGTACTCAACAACGGCACGATTCGGGCCGGGGCCTCGGGAACGAGCCCGATCATCGGGAACGGCGGTGCCGTCGTCGTTAAGTTCGAGAACGGCCCCACGGGCGTCGTCGAGGGCGATCTCACCCTCGGTGGCGGCGAGGACATGGTGGTGCTGCGCGGCGGCTCGCGATTCGTCGGCAGCATCGCGACCGGCGGCGGCAACGACAACGTCGACATGTACAAGGGCGCCGAGTTCACGGGCAGCGTCGATGGCGGGGATGGTTCGAACACGCTGTCTCTGCAGGGGGATGCGGGCGATGCCGGCTCCGCCGCGCTGATCCCCGGAAGTGTCAGCAACTTCAACGCGATCAACAAGGCCGGCACCAGCACCTGGACCATCTCGGGCAGCGTGAGCCAGCTCGGGTCCAGCGGCGTCGCGATCAACGTCAACCAAGGTACGCTCGTCCTCTCCGGCGACAATAATGGTTACCAAGGGGCCACGACGGTCGCCGCCGCAGGAACGCTGCAGATCGGCGAGGGCGGCGGCCAAGGCAGCCTGCCCGGTGCCATCACGAACAACGGCGTGCTGACCTTCAACCGCACGGGCCGCCTCGTCGTCTCGGGCGCGATCGCGGGTACCGGCTCGGTGCGGCAGATCGGTGCCGGCGAGGTCACGCTCGCGGGCGCGCTCTCCGGCGTCTCGCTGCGGGTCGAAGCGGGCCGCCTCGCCCTTGCCGGCAGCAGCACCCTGACCACGGCAGGCGCCCCGGCCGTGCCCGGCGGCTTCGCGACGGCGGCCTACGTCGCCGGAGGGACGCTAGACAATGCGGGGACGATCACGGCGACCCAGACGGCCAATCAGGACGGTGTCCGGATCGATGGGGCCACCCTGATCAATTCGGGCACGATCACGGCGAGCGGACGCGGCGTCTTCGTTCCCGCGGGCGCCACCCTCGTCAACACCGGCTCCATCACGGGCCTCACCGGCGTCTTCTTCGGGAACGGGGCGGCGAATGGCGGGCTGAGCATCACCGGGAACGGCTCCATCACCGGGACCTCCGGCGACGGCATCAGCGCCTTGAATGTCGCAGGCAACGTGACGCTCGGCACGTCGGCGAACCCGCTCGGCGCGGTGACGGGTTCCGGCGGCAGCGCCCTCACCATCGTGGTCAACGGCGCGAATGCGGTCGGCATCGTCACGGGCGGACCCCTCACAGGCGGAGACGGGCGCGGCATCTCGACCTCGACCGTGGACGGTGCGACCGGCATCGTGCAGGCGGCCGGCACGATCCGCGCGACCGGAGATGGGATCAAGGCCGGCTCGTCCGGCATCGGCGCGATCAGCATCGACACCTCGGGCGGACAGATCGGGACGAGCGCGAATCCGGTCGGCAGTGACGGGATCATCGCCACGCGCGCCGGCGCCGGCAGCATCACCGTCACGAGCGGGGTGATCAATGCGACGGGCGTCGGTGCGAGCCTCCAGACCACCAGCACCGGCGCCGGCGATGTCGCGTTGACCGCCAAAGGCAGCATCACGTCCGCCAACGGCGGCGCGATCGTCGCGCAGAGCGCCGGAACCGGCAACGTCACGATCACGACGGGGGGCGGGACGACACTTACTGCCGGCGGCCGCGCCGCCGTGCTGGCGGCGGGCATCGGCACCGGTGCGGGCTCCGTTCAGGTGGGCAACAACGCCACGGTCACGCGGGCCGGTGCGGGGAGCGGCGATTTCGGTCTCGACGTCCGCAACAACGACGACGGCAGCAGCGCCGGACCGACCCCGTCCCCCGGAGCGGCGCTCAACGGTGCGCTGACGGCGATCGCCGTCACGAATGCCGGAACGATCACGAACAGCTTCGCTGTCGCCGGCATCCGCGCCCGCGCCAACAGCGACGGCGTGGTCCGCGTGACCAATTCCGGGGCCATCGGCGGCGGCGCATCCGGCATCGTCGCGCTCAATGCCGGCGCGGGTGGGGTCACGGTCGCGAATACCGGCTTGATCTCCGGCGCCGCCACGAACGGCATCACCGCGCAGGCGACCGGTGCCGCCGGTGGCGTGAGCGTGTCGAACACCAACGCGATCGGGGCCGCGGGGGCCGCCGTGTCCGGGGCCGGCGTGACCGCCCTGATCGGCAACGCGGGCAATGCCGCCACCCTGTCGATCGACGGCGGCGGCGCGATCGACGCCGCGGGGACCGGTATCGACGCGCGCACCCTCGGCTCGGGCGCCGTCACGCTCGGCGGCGCGACTCCGCTCGGAGCGATCACATCCGGAGGGGTCGGGATCAACGCGGTGATCGGCAGCGCCGCCAGCACCGCCGGGCTCGGCGTGACGAGCGCCGGCCGCATCATCGCCGGCACTACGGGCATCAACGCGGTCACGACCGGGAACGGCACCGTCACGATATCCGCCGGTCCGGTGACCACGACAAACGGCTCTGGCTTGGTCGCGACCGGCCGGGCGGGTCCCGTCGCTGTGACCGCCAACGACGCGATCACGGCCGGCGGCGCCGGCGCTGCCGGCATCTTCCTCACCGGCAGCGGCGTGGGCAACACGGTCACGGTCGGGGCAAGCGGCAGCGTCTCGGGCGCGATCGGCCTGCGCCTGGCCGGCGGCGGCACCACGGTCCTGAACAACGGCGGCAGCATCGCGGCGAGCGCGGCCGGCGGCAACGCGATCCAGATCGACGCGGGCAGGCTGGCCCTCGGCCCGAATACCGGCACCCTCACGGGCAATCTCGCCATCGCCGGGACGGCCGGCGCGCTCGCCGTCAACCGCGCGACGAACTTGACGCTCGCCAACACGATCACCGGGACCGGGACGCTCGATCAGAACGGCGCAGGTCTGCTCGCCCTCACCGGCGCGAACAGCGCGGGCTCGGGTCAGTTCACCGGCACGGCCAATGTCAACGCCGGCATCCTCGCGATCAACGGCACCTTCGGCGACACTGCGGGCCGGTCCGCCCTCGTCAACGTCAACAGCGGCGGCACCCTCCACGGCTCGGGGACCATCGCCGGCTCGGTCACCGTCGCCGCCGGCGCCACGGTCTCGGCCGGCAACTCGCCCGGCACGCTCACGGTGGCCGGCGATTACAGGCTGGCGAGCGGCGCGACCTCGCTGTTCGAACTGGGGATGCCGGATATCGTGGGCGGCCCCACCAACGACCTCATCGAGGTCGGGGGCGACCTGACGCTGGCCGGCACGCTCAGACTCGTGAACGCCGCCGACACCGCCGCCTCGCCCGTCGCGGGCACGTACCGGCTCTTCAATTACGGCGGCACGCTCAGCGGCCGCTTCGATGCGGTGACCAGCCCCACCCCGATCTTGGCCACGGTCTACACGACGATCCCCAATCAGGTGAACCTGTTCCTGGTCAATGCCGGCCAGGTCGCGCAGTACTGGGACGGCACCGACACCACGGGCGCGGGCGCCGGCGGCCAGGGCGGCACGGCCGTCTGGAACGGGGCGAATACGAACTGGACCGGCTCGCCGACCAGCGCCGTCAACGCCGCCTGGGCCTCGGGCGTCGGCATTTTTGCGGGGACGGCGGGGACCGTCACGGTCGCGGGCGCGCAGAACGTTCAGGGCCTGCAGTTCGTGACGGACGGCTACCGGCTCGCCGGGGCGGGCACGCTCAACCTGGCGGGCGATCCCTTCTCGACCCCGAACCAGAGCTTCGTGACCGTGGACGGCGGGGTCGGCGCGACGATCGCCAACGCTCTCACCGACGCGGGCGGGACGATCGGCCTCAACAAGCTCGGCGCCGGCACGCTGACGCTTGCGGGCGTCAACACCTACGCGGGGGCGACCAGCGTCACCGCCGGCACGCTCGTGCTGGCGGCGGGCGGCTCGCTGACCTCGGACGTGTCGGTCGCCGGCGGTGGCACTTTCGCGAACGCGGGCAATCTGGCCGCCGGGCTGACGAATGCGGGCACGACCACGAATGCCGGCACCATCGCAGGCACGGTCACCAACAGCGGCCGCTTCGCCAACACCGGCACCGTCGCCGGGCGCGTCACGAACACCGCCGGCACGCTGACGAATACCGGCACGCTCGACGGCGGCGCCACCGTCACCGGCGGCACCCTGGCGCTCGATGCCGGCAGCCTCGTGAATGGTGCGCTCGCCAACAGCGCGACCGTGACGGCCCAGGGCCGGATCAACGGCACTTTGACGAACGCGGCCAGTGCCGTCTTCACCAACACCGGAACGCTCAACGGCGACATCGGCAACGCCGGCACGGCCTCGAACGCCGCCGCCATCCTGGGCGCTGTCACCAATACCGGCCGCTTCACGAATTCCGGCAGCGTCGGCGGCCTGCTCACCCAGAGCGCGGGCACGAGCGCCAACACCGGCACGCTCAGTGCCGGCGCCACCGTCACCGGCGGCGCCCTGGCGCTCGATGCCGGCAGCCTCGTCACCGGCGCGCTCGCCAACAGCGCGACCGTGACGGCCCAGGGGCGGATCAACGGCGCCGTCATCAACGGTCCCGGCGCCACCTTCACCCTCACCGGCGCGCTCACCGGTATCACGGGGGTCAGCAACAACGGCACCCTGGCGCTCGGCGGCAACGGTCTCGGTGTCGGCACGCTCGGCGGCAACGGCACCGTTCGGAATGTGAGCACGACGGCGGCAACGCTGACCGTCGGCACGGGTGCGGGGGGCGACAGCACCTATGGCGGCCTTCTGCAGGACGGCGCGGGCGGCGGTGCGCTCGGCCTGACCAAGGCCGGATCCGGCACGCTGACGCTGACGGGCGCGAACACCTATACCGGCGCGACCACGATCGCGGCCGGCACCGGGCTGCGGCTCGGCGACGGTGGCGCCCTCGGATCGATCGAGGGCACGGCGGGCGTGGCCGCCGACGGAAGGCTGACCTTCAACCGTTCGGACGCGATCGCCTTCGCGCCCGCGATCTCGGGCTCCGGCATCGTCGATCAGAACGGCAGCGGATCCGTCACCCTGACGGGGGCCTCGACGGCGTTTACCGGTACGGCCAACGTGAATGCCGGCACGCTCGGCATCAATGGCACCTTCGGCGACACCGCCGGCAACACGGCGGTCGTCAGCGTCAACAATGGCGGCACGCTGCAGGGCGCCGGCACCATCGCCGGCGCGGTCTTCGTCAATAACGGCGGGACCGTCTCCACCGCCGTTGCACCCGGTCAGCCGCCGGGAACGCTCACGGTCGGCGGCAACTACACGGTCAATGCCGGCTCCAACCACATCTTCCGGCTCGGCACGCCCAACGTCGTCGGCGGTGCCACCAACGACCTGATCGACGTCGGCGGTACCCTGGCGATCAATGGCGGCACGGCCACCCTGCAGAACGCCAACGCCAGCGGTCTCTACCGCCTCTACAATGTCGGCGGCACGGTCACGAGCGCGGGCGCCGCGAATGCGGGCTTCGCGGCGGTCACCACGGCCAACGGCACCGCCTCGATCTACACGGTCGCGCCGGGCGCGGGCGGGCCGAGCCAGGTCAACGCCCGCGTCTCTCTCGGCGGCCAGATCGTGCAGTACTGGGACGGAACCGATATCTCCGGCTTGGCCGGCGGCACGCCCGGCGCCCAGGGCGGCTCGGGCGTGTGGAACGCGACCAACGCGAACTGGACCGACGATCCGGCGGGCGGGCAGGTGAACCAGAACTGGCTGGGCCGGTTCGGCGTCTTCACCGCGCCGCGTGCGGGTGGGGCGAGCACCGTCACCGTCCTGGGTCAGCAGAACCTGCAGGGCCTGCAATTCGCGGGCGACGGCTACACCCTCACCCCCGGCGGCGCCGGCAGCCTGAACCTGACCGGCGATCCGAACGGAACGGCCGGGTTCAGCACCCTGCGCGTCGATCGCGCGGTCACCGCCACGATCGCCGCTCCGATCACCGGGCTCGGCCTGAACAAGGCGGTCGGCTCCGGCACGCTGGTCCTGACGGGCACCAACAGCTTCAGCGCCCTCACCATCGCCGACGGCACCGTCGATGTCCGCGGCGGCGCTGCCATCCTCGACAGCGCGCCGGTGACGCTTGCCGATGGAGCCGGCGCCCGTCTCCTGGTGACGAATTCCGAGACGATCGGCGCGCTGGCCGGGGGGGGCACGAGCGGCGGCACGGTCGAGATTCTGGCCGGGCAGACGCTGACGACGGGCGGCAACAACGGCAGCACGACCTTCGGCGGCAGCGTCGGCGGTGCCGGCGGGCTGATCAAGTCGGGAGCCGGCCGCTTCACCCTCACCGGGAACAACCGCTTCACCGGCGGCACGACGGTCGCCGACGGCACCCTCATCAACGATGGCGCTCTCGCCTCCGGTGTGGGTGTGAGAAGCGGGGCCTTCTTCACCAACAACGGCGCGCTCGCGGCCGATCTGACGAGTGCCGGAACTTCGGCCAACACCGGCACCGTCGCCGGGCGCGTCACCAACACCGCCGGCACGCTGACGAACACGGGCACGCTCAGTGGCGGTGTCGGCGTCACCGGTGGCACCCTGGCGCTCGACGCCGGCAGCCTCGTCAACGGTGCGCTCGCCAACAGCGCGACCGTGACGGCTCGGGGCCGGATCAACGGCACCGTCTCGAACGCGGCCGGAGCACGCTTCACGCTCACCGGTCCGCTCACCGGCATCACCGGCTTTGCCAACGAGGGCACGCTCTCGCTCGCCGGCAACGATCTTGCGCTCGGCACGCTGACCGGTATCGGCGCGGGCGCCGTGGTCCAGAACGCGAGCGGCAGGGACGCGACCCTGACCATCGGCTCGGGCGATGCCAGCGGCACCTATGCCGGCATCCTGCAGGACGGGGCGGGCGGCGGCCGATTGCTCCTGGCCAAGACCGGCGCCGGCACGCTGACGCTGACCGGCGCCAGCACCCACACGGGGGCGACCGGCGTCACCGCCGGCACGCTCGTGCTGGCGGCGGGCGGCTCGCTGGGCTCGGATGTGTCGGTCGCCGGCGGCGCAGCCTTCGCCAATGCGGGCAATCTGGCCGCCGGGCTGACAAATGCGGGTACGGCCACGAACACCGGCACCATCGCAGGGACCGTCACCAATAGCGGCCGCTTCGCGAACGGCGGCCGACTGGCAAGCACGCTGACGAACAGCCGCACGGCCGACAACACCGGCACCATCGCCGGGCTCGTTGCGAATACCGGCACGTTCACGACCTCCGGCACGCTCGCGGGCGGCCTGACGAACACCGGTACGCTGACGGCGTCGGCCGGTCGGCTCGACGGGGCCATCGCCAACGAGGCCGGTACCCTCGCGATCACCGGCACGGTTGCGGGCAACGGTCCGCTCTCCAACGCATCCGGCGCGACCCTCCGGATCGACCGGACCGGCCGCTTCCGGAACGCGGGATTGTTCGCCAATGCGGGTACGGCCACGAATGCCGGGACCCTGGATGCGGACGTGACGAACGCGGCCGGTGCCCGGTTCACCAATGCCGGCACCGTCTCGACCGCGTCGCAGCCCTTCTTGAACGCGGGCACGCTCGTCAGCACGGGCGTCCTCAACGGCGGGTTGGCGAATACCGGCACCGCGCAGATGTCCGGTGAGCTGAACGGCGTGCTGAGCAATGCCGGCAGCCTCACGCTCACCGGTACGACGAGCGGCATCACCGCCTTCACCAATGACGGGACCGTCGATCTCGGCGGCACGGCGCTCAGCGTCGGCTCGCTCTCGGGGACACGCGCGAGCGCGGTTCTGCGCAACGGCCGCCTCACCGTCGGTGCGGACAACAGCTCAACGAACTACGCCGGCACGATCGCGGATGGGGCGGGCGCCACCTCCCTGACCAAGGCCGGCAGCGGGACGCTGACCCTGTCGGGCGTCAGCACCTATACCGGCGCCACCCTCGTCAGCGAAGGAACCCTGAACCTGAGGGGCACGCTCGCCTCGGCGGTGACGGTCGCCGACGGCGCCCGCCTCATCGGCTCCGGCTCGACCCGGACCCTGACGGTCCTCGGTGGCGCCAGCGCCAGCCCGGACGGAGCCGGCACGCTCGGCACGGTGTCGGTCACCGGCACCGTCCTCTTCGCGGCCGGCTCGCAGTATCGGGTCGATGTCACCGCGTCCGGCGAGTCCGACCGCATCGCCGCCACGGGGAGCGCGACGCTGCAGGGCGGGACGGTACAGGTCACGGCGGGGACCGGCCCGTACGCGCCGCGGACGCGCTACACCATCCTCTCGGCGGCCGGCGGCGTCACCGGGCAGTTCGCGGGCGTCACCTCGAACTTCGCCTTCCTCACGCCGTCCCTGACCTACGATGCCAACACCGCCTTCCTGACGCTGGCCCGCAACGACCTGCAGTTCGGCACCGTAGCGGCCACGCGCAACCAGGGCAACGTCGCAGCCGCCGCTCAGGCACAGGGCGTCGGCACGCGGCTCTACGACGGGATCGCCGTGCTCTCGGCCCCCCAGGCTCGCCAAGCCTTCGATGCGCTCTCGGGTGAGATCCATTCGAGCGCGGTGACGAGCCAGTTCGACACCGGCTTCCTCGTACGCGAGGCGATCCTCGACCGTCTGCGCTTCGGCGATGCGCCGAGCTTCGGCGGGATCGGTGCGCAGGGCATCGGCCAGCGCTTCGCCCCCGGCACCACCCTGCCGGCAGTCTACACCGCCGATCTTCCGGGCCGCTCCACGGTTCCGGTCCCGGTCTCGACCCAGCTCGTGGTGCCGAATCCGGTCGCGCTCTGGGGCCAGGGCTTCGGCGCGTTCGGCTCGACCGGCGGGGACGGCAACGCCGCCCGGCTCGATCAGCAGACCTCGGGCTTCTTGCTCGGGGCGGATACCCGCCTCGGCGAGCGCTGGCGCGTCGGCGTGGCCGGCGGCTACACCTTCAACACCCTCGACCTCACCGCCCGCCAATCCACCGCCACGGTCGAGAGCGGATACGGCGCGCTCTATGCCGGCGCCGGCTTCGGACCGGTTCAGGTGCGCCTCGGCGGCAGCTATGCCGGCTCGAGTCTGGCCACCAACCGCGCGGTGATCGTCCCCGGCTTCTCGGACAACGCCAGCGCCCGCTACGGCGGTTCGCTCGGCCAAGCCTTCGGCGAGGTGGGCTATCGCTTCGGCTCCGGGATCGGTCATGTCGAGCCGTTCATCGGCGCGGCGGCGATCAGGGTCGGCCGCGACGGCTTCAGCGAACGCGGCGGTGCGGCGGCGCTGACCACCCAGGGGCAGGACTACGACGTCGCCACGTCGACGGTGGGCGTACAGGCCCAGGGGCAGATCGGCGCGCTCTTCGGCTTGACGACGCCGATCTTCGTGCGCGGGCTCGTCGGCTACCGCCGTGCCTACGGCGACGTTCTGCCCTCGACCCTGTTCAGCTTCGGTGTGGCCGGCCAGACGTTCCTGACGGCCGGCGTTCCGGTCGCACGCGACGCCGTGGTGGCGCAGGCGGGTCTCGATTGGCAGGTGGCGTCGGAGACGACGCTGTCGCTCGCCTATACCGGCCAGATCGGCGCGGATCGCACCCAGATCCACGGCCTCAAGGGCGGCTTCCTCTATCGCTGGTAAGAGTCTGACGATGCGGTCAACGAAGAAGGCGGCCCTGATCCTCGCAGCCGGCGCCCCGGCTGCGGCGTTCCTCGTCTCCGGTCCGCGCCTGGCGCAGGCGGCACCCACGGCACCGCCCGTGCCCGCGGAGCCCGGCACGACCTCGGCGAGCTACGGCGACTGGGTGATGCGGTGCCAGCGCGGCGGCTCGGCCGAGAAGCCGGTACGGGTCTGCGAAGTCGCGCAATCGATGCAGGTCCAGGGGCAGACCCAGCCGATCGCGCAGATCGCGGTCGGGCGGGTCGGCGCCGGTCAGCCGCTGCAGATCACGATCCTGCTGCCGCCCAATGTCGCCTTCCCCAGCAGCGTGCGCGTGCTGATGGACGACAAGGATGCAGCGGGGGTCGAACTGGCGTGGCGGCGCTGCCTGCCCGGCGTCTGCGTGGCGGATGCGGCCCTCAAGGAAGAGCCGCTCCGACGCTGGCGCGGAGCGGCCGGGTCGGGACGGATAGCGTTCAAGAACGCGGGCGGCCAGGAGATCACGATCCCATTGTCGTTCCGCGGTCTTGCCCAAGCCCTCGATGCCCTGACCCGCGAGCCGGGATAGAGCATCGTCCCGAAAGCTGACCGACGGCTTTCGGGACGATGCCCTGGGCTCTGCCACGGTGGGGATGTGGAGGAGAGATTTTGCGGTCGTGTCCCTTGGCGTGGTGTAGCTCACTGAGGGCCTATTTGAGATCCTCTGCCGACCGTCCCCATCTGTCTCGTGTGCCGAGACAAATTCCGCCTGGCGGGGCGGAGTGGAGAGCAGATGTGGACGGATCGAGATCGGACGCGTCATGAGGCGCGCCTAAAGGACATGGTGCTGCAGGCGGGCCTGGACGAGGTCGCCTGCTTTCTGGAGCGGGCCGATCCGCCGGGCAGCCCGAACGCACGGCCGGTGCGGTTGGTGGCGGCGGCGATTGCCTGGCACTTGCGGGTCGGCGGCGCATGGCGGAGGCTGCCGGCCGGCTTTCCGCCCTGGCGCACGGTCTACGGCTGGTTCCGACGCTGGATCGAGAAGGGGCTGTTCGAGAGCCTGATGCGCGCTCTGGCGCGCCGACAGCGTCGCCGCTGCGGCCGTCGTGCGACGCCGCGCCTCGCCATCATCGACACGCAAAGCGTCAAGTGCCTTGGGGTGCGCGGGCCGCGCGGCTATGACGGGGCCAAGAAGCTGGTCGGGCGCAAGCGCGTGGCGCTGGTCGATGCCGAAGGTCACATCCTGGCGCTCGCCATCGTGCCCGCCAACGTTCAGGATCGCGACACGTTGACGGCCCTCGATGAAGGTAAGGAACGGTGGCCGAGCCTGCGCCTGGCCATCCTCGACGGCGCCTTCACGGCCGAGCGCTGCCGGGACTGGTGCCATCTGCATGGCATGCGCCACCACGTGGTCGAGAAGGACCCGGATCAGAAGGGCTTCGTCGTGCTGGAGCGGCGCTGGGGTGTCGAGCGCACCTTCGGCTGGCTCAGCCATTGGGGCGGCCTGCTGCGCGAGCGCGCCGGGCGCCTCGACGTCGCCACCGGTCGCCTCACCTGTGTCGCCTGCCTCAGGGCCGTCAGCGCCCTCCACAATCCAGCCTGAGACCGCTCCTCAAACAGACTCT
>JAESFL010000808.1_pt1 | contig 16595 bp, 13 predicted proteins | sample 9269401 | NCBI WGS metagenome assembly JAESFL01 (sample SAMN14506025, study PRJNA617098) | algae metagenome | isolation source: Gloeocapsa sp. UFS-A4-WI-NPMV-4B04 and co-occurring heterotrophs from desert... | place: USA: Utah | collected 2006-10-01 | reverse complement strand
AGGCGCGGACGTTCGACGCGCTTTGGCGAGCGGTCGGTGACATCTGCGATTTGTTTGAGCCGCAAGAATGTTGGACCTACCTCAAAGCTGCCGGCTATGCGTCCGTTTAACCGTCCGATGCTCTAGGGGGGGTTGAGGCTCAAAGCCGGAAGCCCCGGGTTTGGAAGCCCCCGGCCGAGAGCGCAGGCCTCGGTCCGAGCTCTTAAAGGCCAGGCAGGTTCAAGCCGTATTCCCGCGCGCAGTCGACCGCGATGTCGTAGCCGGCATCGGCGTGACGCATGACGCCCGTGGCAGGGTCGTTCCAGAGCACCCGCTCGATCCGGTGCGCCGCCTCTGGGGTGCCGTCGCAGACGATCACCATACCGGAATGCTGGGAATAGCCCATCCCAACCCCGCCGCCATGGTGCAGGGACACCCAGGTGGCCCCGCTGGCGCAGTTCAGGAGAGCATTCAGGAGGGGCCAGTCCGAGACCGCATCCGAGCCGTCCCGCATGGCCTCGGTTTCCCGGTTCGGGCTCGCCACGGAGCCCGAATCGAGGTGGTCGCGGCCGATCACGACCGGCGCCTTGAGTTCGCCCCGGGCCACCATCTCGTTGAAAGCGAGGCCAAGCCGGTGGCGCTGGCCAAGGCCTACCCAGCAGATGCGGGCGGGCAGGCCCTGGAACGCGATGCGCTCGCGAGCCATGTCGAGCCAGTTGTGCAGGTGCGCGTCGTCCGGGATCAGCTCCTTCACCCTCGCATCCGTGCGAGCGATGTCCTCCGGATCGCCGGAGAGCGCCGCCCAGCGGAACGGGCCGATGCCGCGGCAGAAGAGCGGGCGGATATAGGCCGGCACGAATCCCGGAAACGCGAAGGCATCCTTGACGCCCATGTCCTGCGCCATCTGGCGGATGTTGTTGCCGTAATCGAGCACGGGCACGCCCGCGCGCCAGAAATCGAGCATCGCCTCGACCTGCACCGCCATGGAGCGCTTGGCGGCCTCGACCGTGCCCTTCGGGTCGCGGGTGCGGCGCTCATCCCATTCCGCGAGAGTCCAGCCCACTGGGAGGTAGCCGTTGAGAGGGTCATGCGCTGAGGTCTGGTCCGTGACGGCATCCGGCCGCACGCCGCGGCGCACGAGCTCGGGGAAGACCTCGGCCGCGTTGCCGAGGAGGCCGACCGAGACCGGCTTCCGCTCCCGGCAGGAGCGCTCGATGATCTCGAGGGCTTCGTCGAGGGTGCCGGCCTGCAGGTCGAGATAGCGCGTGCGAAGACGCATCTCCATGCGGGAGGCCTGGCACTCCACCGCGAGCATGGAGGCGCCCGCCATGGTGGCGGCGAGCGGCTGCGCCCCGCCCATGCCCCCCAGGCCCCCGGTGAGGATCCAGCGACCTTTCAGATCGCCGCCGTAATGGCGCCGGCCCACCTCCGCGAAGGTCTCGTAGGTGCCCTGCACGATCCCCTGAGTGCCGATATAGATCCAGGACCCGGCGGTCATCTGGCCGTACATCATGAGCCCCTTGCGATCGAGCTCATTGAAGTGGTCCCAGGTGGCCCAGCCGGGCACGAGATTGGAGTTCGCGATCAGCACGCGGGGCGCGTCCGCGTGCGTCCGGAACACGCCGACGGGCTTGCCGGATTGCACGAGGAGCGTTTCGTCGTTCTCGAGTTTCCTGAGGGCATGCACGATGCGGTCGAAGCTCTCCCAGTCCCGCGCCGCGCGCCCGATCCCGCCATAGACCACGAGTTCCTGCGGCTTCTCCGCCACCTCGGGATCGAGGTTGTTCATGAGCATGCGCAGGGGGGCCTCGGTCAGCCAGCTCTTCGCCGAAATCTCCGTGCCGCGAGGCGCGCGGATCACACGGGTGTTGTCGATGCGGGTGTGCTGGTTCATCGGAGCATTCCTCAAGGAGAGCGAGCCCATGTCGCCAGGGTTTCGAGCAGGCGGGTGAGCACCGCGCGCATCGGGGCGGCACGGGTGGCGTCGTAAGGTGCGGGCCAGGTTTCGGGCGTCACCGGGCCGACCGGCTCGTCCATGTAGCCCCGGCAGGCCAGCTCCATCTGGATCGCGTGAACGCCGCGCTCGGGCTGTCCGTAACGGCGCGTGATCCAGCCGCCCTTGAAGCGGCCGTTCGAAACGCTCGTGAAAGGGCTGTCGCCGCATATCTCCTCGACGATCCGCTGCAGGGCGGGATCGCAGCTCGCGCCGCCATTGGTGCCGATGTTGAAATGAGGCAGCTCGCCGTCGAAGAGACGCGGCACCACGGAGCGGATGGAGTGGCAATCGTAGAGCACGACGCGGGAGTGCCGCGCCCTCAGGCGCTCGATCTCCTCTGCCAGCGCCTGATGATAGGGCGCAAAATAGGTCGAGCGGCGGGCTGCGATCTCGAGTTCGTTCGGGTCCTCGCCGGAACGATACAGAGGTTCGCCGTCGAACGTGGTGGTGGGGCAGAGCTCCGTCGTCGCATGGCCGGGATAGAGAGAGGCACCGGACGGATCGCGGTTCACATCGATCACGGTGCGGGAGATCGCGGTGTGGACGACGGTCGCGTCGAGATCGCCGGCAAAGCCGTAGAGCCGATCAATCCACCAATCCGCATCCTTGCGGGCGAGCCACGGCGAGACGAGGCGGCTCTCGATGTCGGGTGGGATATCCGTGCCCGTATGGGGCAGGCTGACGACCAGCGGACCGTCGCCGCGCCGCACGGTGATGAAGCCCGGGTCGCTCACGGCGAATCATCCGCGATGGAGGGTAGTGAAACTCCCGCAGCCGCAGCCAGATCGCCGTTGCGCACGAGGGTCACGGCGGCCCCGATGTCGTCGGCGAGATAGCGATCCTCGTCGAGGTGAGCCGCGACCTCTCTGATCACGCGGCGCGCGCTCTCGAGCGGTTCGCTCGACGCCAGGGGAGCATGGAAGTCGCAGCCTTGCGCGGCCGCCAGGGTTTCGATCGCGATCACCCCTGCGGTGTTCTCCGCCATGGGGAGCAGGCGTCGCGCGCCGTGCGTCGCCATGGAGACGTGGTCCTCCTGATTGGCGGAGGTAGGGATCGAATCGACGCTGGCCGGCATCGCGCGTCCCTTGTTCTCGGACACGAGTGCCGCCGCGGTGACCTGCGGGATCATGAAGCCGGAGTTCAGGCCCGGCTTCGCGATCAGGAAGGCGGGAAGACCCGACATCGTGGGATCGCACAGCATCGCGATCCGCCGCTCCGCGAGCGATCCGATCTCGCAGAGCGCCATCGCAATCATATCGGCGGCAAAGGCCACGGGCTCCGCATGGAAGTTGCCGCCCGAGACCACCTCTCCGTCCGCGGCAAAGACCAGCGGGTTGTCGGTGACGCCGTTCGCTTCCGTCTCCAGGGTCGACGCGGCCTGGCGGAGGAGGTCGAGGCAGGCGCCCATCACCTGGGGCTGGCAGCGCAGGCAATAGGGGTCCTGCACCCGGTCGTCGTTGACGACATGCGAGGCCCGAATGGCGCTGCCCGCCATGAGGTCGCGCAGGGCGGCAGCGGCCTCAATCTGCCCGCGATGGCGGCGCACCGCCTGGATGCGCGAATCGAAGGGTGCGTCGGATCCCTTGGCGGCATCGGTCGAGAGCGCGCCTGTCACGAGGGCCGATTGAAACACGCGCTCGGCCTCGAACAATCCAGCGAGCGCCAGAGCATTCGAGACTTGCGTTCCGTTGAGCAGAGCCAAGCCCTCCTTTGGGCCAAGCACGAGGGGCTTGAGGCCAGCCTGCGCCAAAGCCTCCGCGGCCGGAACCGACGCCCCGTCGACCGTCATGGCGCCGACTCCGAGGAGGGCGGCGCTCATGTGAGCGAGCGGCGCGAGATCGCCCGAAGCGCCGACCGATCCCTGGCCCGGGATGACCGGGATCAAGCCTCCCTGAAGGCAGTGCAGCAGGCCCGAGACCGTGCTCCACCGAACGCCGGATGCACCCTGCCCGAGGCTTGCGATCTTGAGCGCCATGGCGAGCCGCACCACGGGAACCGGCAGCGGCTCGCCGACGCCGGAAGCATGGGAGAGCACGAGATTGCGCTGGAGCCGTTCGAGATCGGCGGCATCGATCCGCACGGAGGCGAGACGGCCGAAACCGGTATTGATGCCGTAGACGGGCTCACCCCTGGCGAGAATGCTCGCGACCGTCGAGGCGCTCGCCTCCACGGCCTGCTCGGCCGAGGGATCGAGATCGACGTCCGCGCCGCGGTAGATCGCCCGCCAGTCGGCAAGGCTCATCGCGCCGGGGCGGATCGTGACCATGCTCATTTGCCCCTCCACACCCGCCGGTGCAGCGGCGCAGGACCGATCCAGGCCACGATCTGGGCGAGATGATCCACATCCCAGATCGCGAGATCGCAGAACTTTCCGGGTTCGAGCGAGCCTATCGCATCGAGTCGCCCCAGTGCCCGCGCGGCATGGCGCGTCATGCCGAAGAGCGCCTCCGGGACGGTGAGGCCGAAGAAGGTGCAGGCCATGTGGGCGCACAGGCGCAAGGAGGCGATGGGCGAGGTTCCGGGGTTGAGGTCCGTCGCGACAGCCATGCGAACATTGTGGCGCCGGAAGGTTTCGACCGGCGGCTTGCGGGTTTCTTTCAAGACATAGAAGGCGCCCGGCAGGATCACGGCAACCGTCCCGGCACGCGCCATCGCCGCTGCTCCGGCTTCGCTCGTGTATTCGAGGTGGTCGGCCGAGAGGGCATGGAAACGGGCCGCAAGCTCGGCGCCGCTATTGTCGTTGAGCTGATCGGCATGGAGCTTGACGGGCAGTCCCTGCAGGCGGGCCGCCGCGAAAACCGCCTCTGTCTCCTCAGCCGTGAAGGCGATCGTTTCATGGAAGGCATCGACGGCATCGGCGAGGCCATCCCGGCCCACGAGCGGGATGGCCTCGTGCGTGACGGAACGCAGATACGAGGCGCGGTCCGTATCGGGCGGGATCGCGTGGGCGCCGAGATAGGTCGCCGTGATCGACACCGGCCGCTCGCCCTCGAGCCGGCGCGCGGCGCGGAGCATGCGAAGCTCGGCTTCCGTGTCGAGACCGTAGCCCGATTTCACTTCGAGAGTCGTGACGCCCTCGGCCATGAGCGCGTCGAGACGGGGCAGGGCGGTGCGAACGAGATCGTCCTCGGAGGCGCCCCGAGTCGCGCGAACCGTGGAGGCGATGCCCCCGCCGGAGCGTGCGATGTCGGAATAGGATTCGCCCGCGAGGCGCCGCTCGAACTCATCGGAACGGTCGCCCGCGAAGACGAGATGGGTGTGGCAGTCGATCAGGCCTGGGGTGATCCAGCGGCCATCGCAATCGACGATCTCGGCGGCCTCGATCTCCGAGGGCAGGGCGTCGGCCGGGCCGACCCACGCGATGCGCCCCTCGCGCGCCACGATGGCGCCGTTCTCGATCACGCCGATGTCATGGTCCGACGCGAAGGTGGCGAGGCGCGCGTTCCGCCAAAGGGTATCGGCTTGCAAGCAGGGCTCCCCGGGGCGCTCGGACGGCGGCTTTTCGCGTTGCCAAGGCCGGCCGAAGCGCTCTAATTTGTCTAGACATAATAGGCGCATCCAGCGCCCTGTCCAGAGATCGCAGGCCCCGATGATCCGTCCGCGACCTCAGCGCCTTGTCCAGGGAGCGCAGGCCCCGATGATGCGTCTCCACTCCAGCGCCCTGTCCAGAGATTGCAGGCCCCGATGATCCGCCTCCGTTTCGACCATGCGCTCCTGCCCACAGGTTGGGCCCATGATGTTGCCGTTGATGTGGACGGGGGTGCGATCGCGGCGATCGAGCCCGGCGCCTCGCCTTCCGGCCGCGAGCAGGTCTCCGGGATCGCAATTCCGGGGCTGCCGAACCTCCATTGCCATGCCTTCCAGCGCGGCATGGCCGGGCTCACCGAGCGCAGGGGACCCACGGGCGACAGCTTCTGGAGCTGGCGTGCGCTGATGTACCACTTCCTGCGCGAAATCACCCCGGAGGACGCCGAGGCACTGGCAGCCCAGGCCTATATGGAGATGCTCGAATCGGGCTTCACGGCGGTAGGCGAGTTCCACTACCTGCATCATGCGCCGGACGGGCGGCCCTATGCCGATCTCGCCGAGATGGCGGAGCGCATCGCAGGGGCAGCGAGGGCGACGGGCATCGGCCTCACGCTCCTGCCCTGCCTCTACGGCTATGGCAGCTTCGGGGGAGTTCCACCGAACGATGGGCAGCGGCGTTTCCTGAACGATCCCGACCGCTTCCTCCGCCTGCTGGACGCGTCTCGCAGCGCGATCGCAGACGTGCCCGACGCCGCGCTCGGCATCGCTCCCCATTCTCTACGCGCCGTCACGCCCGAAACCTTGCGCGCCGTTCTCGATACGAACCCCGCTGGGCCGATCCACATCCATGCCGCCGAGCAGGTCAAGGAGGTGGAGGACAGCCTCGCCTGGTCGGGGCAGCGTCCGGTCGAATGGCTCCTCGACAACGCAGATGTGGACGAGCGCTGGTGCCTCATCCACGCGACGCACATGACCGGGGCCGAGACTGCGGAACTGGCGCGGCGGGGAGCCGTCGTGGGCCTGTGTCCGCTCACCGAGGCAAGCCTAGGCGACGGGATCTTCAACGGCGTGCCGTATCGCACTGCCGGCGGGCGGTTCGGAGTGGGCACCGATTCCAACATCGAGATCACGGCTCCGGGTGAGTTGAAGCAGTTGGAATACAGCCAGCGCCTCGTCCACCGCGTCCGCAATGCCATGACGCTCCGCGAGGGGGAATCGACAGGCCGCATCCTCTACGAGGCGGCCCTCAGGGGCGGAGCGCAGGCCATGAACCGGCGGATCGGCGCCCTGCAGGTCGGACACCGCGCCGACATCGTCCTGCTCGACCTCGCGCTTCCCGAGATGGCTGCTGTTTCAGGCGACCGTTGGCTCGACACGATGATCTTCTCGCGAGGCCGGCAGGCGATCCGCGACGTGTATATGGGAGGGGTTCGGGTGGTCGAGAGCGGAGTTCATCGCGACCGGCGGGCGATCACGGAACGTTTCGCCCGCGTCGTCGCGCGGCTCGCGGCTTGAGCCTATGATGGGCCGCTCCCTGTCCCCCGAAATCCGCGACGAGCTCCAGATCATGGTGAGTCCATGACGGGACGCTCCCTCTCTGCCGAAATCCGCCAGGAACTGGAGGCCCGCATCCGCACCGGCGAATGGGGTCCCGGCCACCGGGTTCCCTCCGAGCACGAGCTGATGGAGCGCTACGGCTGTTCGCGGATGACGGTCAACAAGGCGCTCAGTGCCCTTGCCGTCGCGGGTCTGATCTCCCGCAAGCGCCGCGCCGGCACCTATGTGGCCGCGCCCGCCACGGAGGAGACGGTGCTCGAAATCCACGACATCGCGGCCGAGATCGCGGCCAGCGGGCGCGCTTATCGCTACGAGCGCGGTCGGCGCCAGATCCGCGCCGCGACGCCCGAGGATGGGGCGCGGCTTCGGGTTGACCCCGGCAATCCGGTTCTGGCGCTGGAGGCCCGCCATCTCGCCGATGGAGAGCCCCATGTCGTGGAGCAGCGGCTCATCAACCTCGCGGCCGTGCCCGAGGCCCGGGACGAGAGCTTCATGGACAGCCCGAGCGGGAGTTGGCTTCTGCGCCGGATCCCCTGGACGGATGCGGAGCATCATATCCGGGCAGCCTCGGCCGACCGTTCGCTCTCGAAGCAGCTTGCCGTCGCTCCCGGGGCCGCCTGCCTCGTGGTGGAGCGCCGCACGTGGCACGGCGGCGTGCCGGTCACCCATGTGCGCCTCACCTATCCGGGCGAGCGCCATCATCTCGTGGGCCGTTTCAGCCCGGGGGAGCGGAGGTCGCCGCCAGGTTAGGCGGTGCGATTGAGCTGTTCGCGCATCCGCGCTTCTTGTTCGGCGAGTTCCGGGCTCAGGGCATCGCCGAAATCGGCGGCCTCGTACAGGGAACGGATCTCGATCTCGCTTGGCGTCAGCATCGGGTTGGGGCAGCGCTTCACCCATTCGACGGCCTCGGCCATGTCCTTGACTTGCCAGAGCCAGAAGCCGGCGACCAGTTCGTTGGTGGCCGCGAAGGGGCCATCCACGACGGTACGGCTCGCGCCGTCGAAGCGCACGCGCTTGCCGCGGGAGGAGGGATGCAGACCCTCCCCGGCGAGCAGAATGCCGGCCTTCATGAGCTCCTCGTTGAAGCGGCCCATGGCCTCCATGAGTTCGGTCGAGGGCATGCGGCCCGCTTCGCTGTCTTCCGTGGCCTTGACGAGAACCATGACGCGCATCGTTCGATCTCCCATCCCTTCAGGGCCGCGCCGACCACCGCTCCGAAAGCGGATGAATCGGCCGGCTTGCGATCAGTCCTTGTTCTCCGAACCACCATGGCCCGAGAGCTGCTTCCGGCGCTGGAATCGGCTCCCGTTCCTACGTGGTCGGGTTGTTTTAACGCGAAGCGAATTCACCTCGCTCGAATCGATGCTTCAGACCGAGGTCCAGGCTGCCTTGTTCTTTGACGATGCCACCGTGGCTTCGATGAAGCGCACGCCGCGCAGGCCATGCAGGACCGTTGGAGCCTGAAGGGACAGAGGATTCGGTTGCCGGCCCTCGATCCGCGCCGCGATCTGCTCTGCCACGTCGGTGTAGATCTGCGCGAAACCCTCGAGATACCCCTCCGGGTGGCCGGATGGAATGCGGGAGGCCGCTTTCGAGACATCGCTGGCGCCGGCCCCGTTGCGGCGGATGATCCGCGGCGGCTCGCCCAAAGGCGTGAAGGTGAGATAGTTCGGGTTCTCCTGATGCCATTCGAGACCGGCCTTCTCGCCAAAGACCCTGATCCGAAGGCCGTTCTCCTGGCCGGCGGCCACCTGGCTGCACCACAGCATGCCCCTCGCGCCGCTCGAAAACCGCAGTATCATGTGGGCGTTGTCGTCGAGCCGACGGCCTTCCACGAAGGTGTGAAGCTCCGCCGAGAGCTCCGCGACCTCGTCGGCGGTGATGAATTCCGCGAGGTTGAAGGCATGCGTGCCAATGTCGCCGACCGCTCCAGCGGGCCCCGAGCGCGCGGGATCCGTGCGCCAGTCCGCCTGCTTCTGCCCGGTTCCCTCGAGTGGCGTCGCAAGCCAGTCCTGCGCGTATTCCGCCTGCACCACGCGAAGTCGGCCGAGATCACCGGCTTGCACCATCTCCCGCGCCTGCCTGACCAGGGGATAGCCGGTGTAGTTGTGCGTGACCGCGAAGATCAGCCCGGTTTCGTCCGCGAGCCGCACCAAGGCCTCGGCCTCCGCGCGGGTCGTCGTGAGCGGCTTGTCGCAGATCACATGGATGCCGGCCTTGAGGAAAGCCTCGGCGGCCGGCGCGTGGGCGTGGTTCGGGGTCACGATCGCAACCGCGTCGATGCGATCCTCGCGTGCGCTCTCGCGCTGGGCCATCTCGTCGAAGCTGCCATAGACGCGCTCCGGCCGCAGGAGCAGATCCTCGCCGGACAGGCGCGCCCGCTCGGGGTCGGAGGAGAGAGCGCCCGCCACGAATTCCCATCGGTCGTCGAGCCGCGCCGCGATGCGATGCACCGCGCCGATGAAGGCGCCGCGCCCGCCGCCCACCATGCCGAGCCGCAGGCGGCGGTTGAGTTTCGTTTGAGCCGATCCTTCGATTGCCATGGTGCCCCTGCTCCCTGTTCAGTTCTGATCGCGCTTCACCCGCCCCTTGAGGGGGAGGGTCGACGCGAAGCGGCGGGGCGGGGTGTTCGCCGTCAGGCGAGTTCTAGGCCCGACGTTGCCGGATGCGCTCCCGCGCAATCACCCCACCCCAGCCTTCGGCTGACCCTCCCCCTCTGGGGGAGAGTGGGTGTCCGTGCTACTCCGCCGCTTTCGACAGAGCCCCGAGCCCCAGCATCCGCCGGTTTGCCGCATCGTCCGTGCCGCCGGCCGCGAAATCGTCGAAGGCCTTCTCGGTCACGCGGATGATGTGCGAGCGGATGAACTCGGCGCCTTCCCGCGCCCCGTCCTCGGGGTGCTTCAGGGCGCATTCCCATTCGAGCACGGCCCAGGAATCGTAATCGTACTGCGCGAGCTTCGAGAAGATCGCGCCGAAATCCACCTGCCCGTCGCCGAGCGAGCGGAAACGGCCGGCACGATCCACCCAGGATTCATAGCCGCCGTAAACGCCGACGCGGCCCGTGGGGTTGAACTCCGCGTCCTTGACGTGGAAGGCCTTGATGCGATCGTGGTAGAGATCGATGAAGGCGACATAGTCGAGCTGCTGCAGCAGGAAGTGGCTCGGGTCGTAGTTGATGCAGGCGCGCGGATGGCCTCCGACCGCATCGACGAAGCGCTCGAAGGTGGCGCCGTCGTGGATGTCCTCGCCGGGATGGATCTCGTAGCAGACGTCGATTCCCGCCTCGTCGTAGGCGTCGAGGATGGGAAGCCAGCGGCGACCGAGTTCCTCGAAAGCGGTTTCGATCAGACCGGCCGGCCGTTGCGGCCAGGGGTACACGAAGGGCCAGGCGAGCGCGCCCGAGAAGGTCACGTGCGCGTCGAGGCCGAGCCGGCGCGAAGCCTGCGCGGCGAGTCTCATCTGTTCGATCGCCCATTCGGTGCGGGCGGCGGGCCTGCCGCGAACGTGAGGCGCCGCGAATCCGTCGAAGGCCTCGTCGAAAGCCGGATGCACGGCGACGAGCTGGCCCTGGAGATGGGTGGAAAGCTCGGTGATCTCGACGCCGTGCTGGCCCGCGATGCCCCTCACCTCGTCGCAATAGGCGTCCGAGGTGGCGGCCTTCTCGAGGTCGAACAGGCGCGCGTCCCAAGTGGGGACCTGGACGCCCTTGTAGCCGAGGGAGCCGGCCCAGCGGCAGATCGCGTCGAGGGAGTTGAACGGAGCCTCATCGCCCGCAAACTGAGCGAGGAAAATCGCGGGGCCCTTCATGGTCTTCATCGGTGGTCTCCGGCACCCCCTCTCCCCGTTTGCGGGGAGAGGGTTGGGGTGAGGGGCTGGTCGGCGGAACTCGACGTATCAGCCGGTTCCCCCTCTCCCCGTCGGCGGGGAGAGGGGGAAGAGCGAGCTTTAGAACGGCGAGTTCGGGAAGTAGAAGGTCTTGGCGTTGTCCTTCGTGATGAGCTCGGCGTTGAGCACGTAGGTGCCGCGCATGGGCGCATTGGAGTAGAAGTGCGCGGCCGTGACGCCCATGGCGGTGGAGATCATCGACGGGGGATAGGAGACGTTGGCGGGGATCATCTTGTCGCCGTCCATCACCTTCTTGATCATGTCCTTCATGCCGGCGCCGCCGAGCACGAACTTGACGTCCTCGCGCTTGGCTTGACGGATCGCCTCCATGACGCCGAGCGCCATGTCGTCATCGGATGCCCAGACGGCGTCGATCTTCGGGTGCTTGGCAAGGAAGTCCTGCATCACCTTGAAGGCGTCGTCGCGGTTCCAGTTGGCGTATTGCTTGTCGATCACCTTCACGCCGGAGCCTTCCAGCGCCTTCTCGAAGTTCGTCACGCGCTCCTCGTCGATCACCGTCGGGATGCCGCGGAAGACCACGACGTTCCCCTGCTTGAGGGTATCGACGAAGTACTTGCCGGCGACGCGGCCGAACTCGGGATTGTTGCCCGCGACGTAGACGTCCTGGATCGACGGATCCTTCAGGCCACGGTCCACGACGGTGATGAACGTGCCCTTCTTCTTCACCTCGCGCACGGGATTCGTGAGCTCGTCCGAGTTGAAGGGCAGCACCACGAGGGCGTCGATCTTTTGCGTGGTGAGGTCGTCGAGGGCGTTCGCCTGCGCGGCGCCGTCCGGCGAGGTCTTCACGATCACCTTCAGGCCCGGATAGCCCTTCTCGAGGAGCTTCGCGGTTTCCTGGGCGTGATACACGACGCCGCCGGTCCAGCCATGGGTGGCGGCGGGAATCGAGACCCCGATCGTGACGGTCTTCTGCTGGGCTTGGGCGCCTGAAGCCAACGCGACGCTCAAGGTCGCTGCAGCCAGGGTGAGAGCGGTTTTCTTCACGTGGTTCCTCCCTTGGGGTGAGCCTGAATTGGGCCGGTGGGCTCGCACCGGTTCACTGCCCGCGCAGGGCTTGCGCGGGAATGGCGATAGGTGATGCTCTCCTGTTCGGTCGCACGAGAGCGAGCGACGGACCAGAATGGTGATGAGGGTAAACGGAAACCGCCATGGGTTGGCCTCATCCTGCTCCTCCGCGATGCAGGGAGCGCTGAACCAGCATGGCGACGATGATGATGGCACCTTGCACCGCGCCCACGAGGAACTCGGAGATGAAGTTCGAGAGCACCATGATGTTGGCGACGAGCTCCAGGATGATGGCTCCGACGACCGTACCCCAGATCCGCCCAATGCCGCCTCGCAGTGCCGTTCCGCCGATCACGACCGCGGTAATGGCCTGCAGTTCCCAGAGGAGCCCGGTCGTCGGCGTCGCCGAGCCAAGCCGCGGCACATAGACGAGCACCGCGATGCCGACGCAGATCCCCTGGATCACGTAGGTGAGGGTGCGGACGCGGCCGATGGGAACGCCGGAATAACGGGCCACATCCTCGTTCGAGCCGAGCGCGATCACATGGCGTCCGAAGGCGGTCTTGTAGAGGATGAGAGCGGCGATCGCGGCGACCGCGACGAACACGATGATGGGGATCGGAACCCCGAAGACGGATCCGAAATAGATCGGACGGTACAACTCGCGCAGTTCGAGATTGCGCATCGTGATCGTGCCGCCGGCGGCAAGCCAGATCACGAGCGCCCGGAAGATCCCCATCGTCCCGAGGGTCACGATGAAGGGCTCGATGCGCCCGAAGGTGACGATGAGCCCGTTGGCGAGGCCGCAGGCCGCGGCGAGCGACAGGGCCGTGAGCATGCCGAGCGCGAGTGTGCCGGCATCCGGTGCCCCGAGCCTGTTCAGGGTCAGGATCATGATGCCGGCCACGAACGCCGCCATGGCTCCCACGGAGAGATCGAGACCGCCGCCCGCGATCACGAAGGTGGCGCCCACCGCAATGATGGCGATGAAGGCCGACCGGGTGACGACGTTGAGAAGGTTCGACGGATTGAGGAAATCCGGGTTCACGAGGGCCCCGACCACCATCAGCACGGCAAGTGCAATGAAGGGCGACAGCGCCCGCATGTCGAGGGCGAAGCGCCGCCGCCCCGGGCGCGCAGGGAGAGCCGTGTCTGTCATTCGTGACCTGCGAATCTGTTTCGAACGGGGAGGATGCCAATGCGGGCGTGAGGGGCGCGATCGGGGCGATCTCGGACGGGGAAGGAACAGGCCGTCATGCGTGCCCCGCCGCAATTTCGGCCACCTGCTCCTCGTGGACGCCGGTGGCGAGGAACACGATGGCATCCTCCGTCATCTCGGCCTCGGGCACCTCGCCGGCGATGCGGCCGCCCCGCATCACCAGAACCCGGTGGCACAGCCCGATGAGTTCCTGCATCTCCGAAGAGATCACGATCACCGAGCATCCGTCGGCGGCAAGCCCCGCGATGAAGCGGTAGATCTGCTCCTTGGTGCCGATATCGACGCCGCGGGTCGGCTCGTCGATGATCACCACTCGGGGTTCGACGAGCATCATCTTGGCGAGAAGAAGCTTCTGCTGGTTGCCGCCCGAGAGCTGGCCCGCCAGCATGTCCCGCCGCCGGGCGCGGATGTCGAAATCCCGAATGGCCGTGTCGAGGCTTCGCTCCTCGGCAGCGACATCCACGAAGGGTCCGCGCCGGAAGCGGTCGAGGCCCGCGAGGGTGAGGTTGGTGCGCAGGTTCTGGCGAAGCAGCAGACCCTTGCCCTTGCGGTCCTCCGAGAGATAGACGACCCCGGCATCGATGGCATCGCGGGCATTGCGAAAGACCACCGGCTTTCCGTCGAGGAGAACCCGCCCGCGGGATGGCCGGAGGCCCACGATCCCCTCGAAGAGCTCCGTCCGTCCGGCCCCGATCAGCCCGCCGAAGCCCAGGATCTCGCCGCGCTTGAGCGCGAAGGACGCCTCCTCGACATAGCCCGGAACCCGCATGCCCTCCGCCGCGAACACGATCTGATCCGAGGAGGTCAGAACCTTCGGGGGGTAGAGCTTCGACATGTCCCGGCCCACCATGAGGCGCGCCATCTCGATGGGCTCGAGGCCCTCGATGTCGCGCGTGACCACGAGGCGCCCGTCGCGCAGCACCGTCACGCGGTCGGCGATGGCCTTCACCTCGTTGAGCCGGTGCGAGATGTAAAGGATCGCGGTCCCGCGCTGTTTCAGACGCCGGATCACCTCGAACAGGCTTTCGGCCTCGATCGGGGTCAGCACCGCCGTCGGCTCGTCGAACACCACTACCCGGTGCGGAACGAGGAGCGCGCGGGCGATCTGAACGAGCTGCCGGTCGGCGATCGAAAGGCGGCGGACTTCACGGTCGGGTGGGATGTGGGCGCCAAGCTCCTCCAGGGCGACCCGCGCGCGCTCCTGCATGGCGCGGTCGTCGACGAAGCCCCGCCGCCGCACCTCTCTTCCGAGGAAGAGGTTCTGGGCGACCGTGAGATCCTCGGCGAGGAGGAGTTCCTGATGCACGAGGACGATACCCTTGTGCTCGGCCTCGACCGGCCCCGAGAAGTCAGCGGGCGCCTCGTCGAGAAAGAGCGTGCCCCGCGTCGGCGGCAGATGCCCCGAGAGGATCCGCATGAGCGTGGATTTGCCCGCACCGTTTTCGCCGATGACCGCATGGATCTCGCCCGGCTCGAGCGCGAGCGAGATGTCGCTCAGAACCTCGATGGGTCCGAACGATTTCGACACGTGATCTGCGCGCAGTACGGGAGCCATGGGCTATCCGGGCGGTTTCGGCGATAGGCGGCCCCGGCGCCGCTGGCGCGAGGGCTCGACGGGCCGCTCGATGGCGGCCACCCGAGCGGATCAGGAGCTCGAAAGGTGGTGGTTCATCGGGGTTCCTCCAAGATGGTGTGAATCGCGCCCTCTGCCGGGACGCTTCTTCGACGGGAGCTGATGACGTTTCGTCAGCAAATGGTGTAATCGATTACATCGACTTTGACCGGCCTTGATCCGTCTGTCAAACAGAAGCTTCAGGGGTAGAGACTGGCATCATCCATGGACGATCCGGCAGCGGGGGAGGAGCGCACTTTGACCCGAGCGGCGCGCATCCAGGATGTCGCGCGCCTCGCCGAGGTTTCGACCGCGACCGTGAGTCGGGCACTCGCCAATCCCGAGCGCGTTTCGCCGGAGGCCCGCACCCGGGTCATGGAAGCGATCGCCCAGATCGGCTACGTCCCGAACCCGGCGGCGCGGACATTGCGCTCGCAGAAGAGCCGCATGGTGTTGGTGGTTCTGCCCACCCTCGACAACGTTTTCTTCTCCAGGATCCTCCGCGGCATCGAGGAGACCCTGTTCGAAGCCGGCTACGGCATGATCATCGGCGACCTCGACGGCTTACCCGAGAAGGAGGTGCGCTTCGCGTCTTTCATGGCGGCAGGCCAGGTGGACGGCGCGCTCCTGCTCAACGGTCACCTCGTTGGACAGAGCCGCAACGGGGAGGGCCGGCCGCTTAAGACCAATGTTCCCATGGTGGCGCTCTGCGAGGCGATCCCCGGTGCCGAAATTCCGCAGATCGAGGTCGATAACCGCGCGGCGGCCGTGCGGATGATGGACTACCTCGTCGCGCTGGGGCACCGCCGCATCGCCTATATCTCGGGGCCTCAAGACAACGTCCTCGAGCGCGAGCGCTTCCAGGGCTATCACGAGGGGCTGGAGCGCGCCGGGTTGGCGCTCGATCCGGATCTGATCTTTTCCGGGGATTACTCCCTCGATGCGGGCGTCGTCGTCGGGACGAAACTCTTGAATCGCGACGAACGTCCGACAGCGGTTTTCTCCTCCAACGACGAGATGGCGATCGGCCTGATGCGCACATTGATCTCGGGCGGCATCCGCGTTCCCGGCGACATCTCGGTCGTGGGCTTCGACGACATCGAATTTGCAGCCGTCGTCGAGCCTCCCCTCACCACGATCCGCCAGCCCCGGCGCGAACTGGGGCGACGGGGAGCGAAGGTTCTCCTCGACCTCATGGCCGGGCGGAATCGCGCGGGCCGGGTTCGGCTCGAAACCGAACTCGTCGTGCGCGGCAGTTCGGGACCGGCGCCGTCGGGCCCCGGCTAGAGCGCGATCCGATCCAGCCGGAGCGGATCGTGCGCCGGAGCTGTTTCCACCGGTGTGGAAGCAACTCCAGTTGTTGTTTGGTCGCGTCGTCTTCCCGTGCGCCGGGTCCACCTCACTCGGATCAACGCTCTGAGTCTCGGCAGCCCCACGCGTGGCTTGCACAGGCTATTTACGCCTGCGGGAGGCGACCCTGGGCCTGCCTCGGCGCCCACTTCCCTCTCCCGCCAGGGGGGAGGGAGCACGAGGGCACTTGACATATCTTCCTATGATGTGCATGTATGTTGATGTCCGCTGCTCCTGGGGCGCGCTCGCGAGGCGTCGTGGTGCGAGCAGCGGAGACAAGGCTCGGGCTTGTGCGGGACACGCATCCCGCACCGGCCCGGCGATCTGCCCGGACCCCTCCGACTGAGAGGGGGACGTCGCGGGGCTCGCTCCTCTGCAGAGGGGAGCCGTGCCGGGGAGCACCGTAAGGGGTCACCTCGTGAACCCTCGGGTTTGCTGAC
>JAESFL010000807.1_pt1 | contig 16602 bp, 15 predicted proteins | sample 9269401 | NCBI WGS metagenome assembly JAESFL01 (sample SAMN14506025, study PRJNA617098) | algae metagenome | isolation source: Gloeocapsa sp. UFS-A4-WI-NPMV-4B04 and co-occurring heterotrophs from desert... | place: USA: Utah | collected 2006-10-01 | reverse complement strand
AAGAACTTATACACAGTTAGACCAGGCAATCACAGATGCTCTCGCTGCGGTGACTCCTCAAGATATTATTGGCTGGTTTACCCATTGCTGTTGCTATGTTTCACCCAACTGAGAACTGCTGTAGATGAAAATCAACGATGCTATGAAAGTAATCTTTCTCAAACCTACGCCTTTGTTTTAACAACATTGCTTAGGAGTGAACTGTAAGCGCTAGACAGAAAAACTTTTCATCCCATACCAATAAATTAAGTAAATGGTTGCGTTGAAGTTACTTAAGCTTTTGAAAGCTTTACATAAGAACTCTTGAACAACGATGAAAAGTGCATAGTGTTAGTTAAGTTCCTCCAAGTAAATACTTTTAAAATCTCTGGAGATTAATAATGTTTATGAAAACTTTAGAACAAAGAAACAAAACTATACTAGGTGAAATGTTAGTGCGGAAAGGATGGCTCTCTCAAGCTGAATTAGACGAAGCATTATCAGAACAACTCATTAGTAATAAACAGCTAGGTGAAATATTAATTGAGAATAGGTTGATTTCTCAAGATAAATTAGACCAAGTTTTGACAGAACAGGATATTAGGCTAGGGCAGTTACTAATTCAAGAGATATTAATTTCTGAAGTTGAATTAAATCGCGTTCTAGAAGAACAACATAATAGTAATAAAAGACTAGGTGAATTACTAATTAAAAAAAATTTAGTTCCTCAAGAAAAGTTACAAAAAGTAGTAGAAAAACAGTATTGGCAAAAAAATGGGTTTTGGCTAATTTCCTAAGTATTTTATTTAAAAATAATTATTAAAAGTTGTTAGCTTAGAAGCCACAAATACAATCTGAACAGCAATATTCTTTTATAGAAAGAATTGTTAGTAGAAAGTGATCGCATTTATAGCTTAATTCAACTTGTTATAGCAATAATTAGGCATAGGCAAGCGATCGCTTTTTATCCTCTATATTTCAGCATTACTAATCAAGCATTCTTCACACTTACAGCAGTTTGGTAACCTATACTCCAGTCACAGATGGCCAGGTTGTAAATAGAAAAACTCCAACCGTTGCGATCGCTAGCAACCCCTGAATTAGATTCCCAACCACCGAACCTACCACAATTCCCACACCTGCTTTAAGCGCCAGATTGAAGTCACGCTGGTAAATGTACTCGCCTACAATCGCTCCCAGTAGCGGTCCTAGCAAAATTCCGATCAGCGGCCCCCCAAAAGGTAAGGCTGGTAATAAGCCGAAAACACCCAAAAACAACCCAACAAATGCGCCAATCTGCCCCCATTTGCTAGCACCTGCTTGTTTCGCTCCCCAGTAGCTAGCTAGAAAGTCAATGCCAATGCCGCACAGCAAGACTGCGATCGCAACAATCAGGGGTACAGTCACACTAGCAAAACCTTGAACGGCTCCCCAAATTACAATCGCAGTCAAAATTAGGCTCGTTCCTGGAATCCCAGGCACAACAGCACCAATAATGCCAACAACCATTAGGGCAACAAGTAACCAGTAAAGAGTCAACATATTTAGGGCAGTGAGTAGTGAATAGTGGCAGAGATATATCCTAAAAAAGTGAGTAGCGGCAAGTGAGTAGTCAATAGTGGCAGAGATATATCCTAAAAAAGTGAGTAGTCAATAGTGGCAGAGATATATCCTAAAAAATTATTTCAAATACCTTTATTGATGAAAACGAAAGAAAAATTATGGCGTTATAGCATATTCCAACTATGAAGTTTCACTACTCACTATTTTCGTAGCATTATCTTTCAAATAAGTGCTGAGAGTTACATCAAGTTTGTCAGCAATTCCAGCAATCCAGTTTTCGTCTTGCTTTGTGTAACTACGCGGGGCATTAGCTCCTAAAATTAGTACACCTTCTTTACCTATCGGCTGACAAATTACACCTTGAGTATTTTCTGGCAAATAATCAAGTTCAATTTTTCCTGGGTAGATTAGCAAATTGACTAAATAAACTGGCTTTTGTTTTTCCAACACTCGTTGCAAGATTGGACCTGGTTTTACTTCAGGGTTTGCACCTAAAATCCCACGACGTAAAAGCACTTTTCCCTGATAAAAAACCACGAGCGATCGCGTTACGGTATTTGTTAATACCAAGTGCGATGCCCAAGCTAGTTCTATTTTCACTTCATCTGGTAATGGCGCTAGCTCGAAAATTTCCTCACCAATTAAATCAACAGTATCAGGCGATCGCGGTGCGACTTGCTGCCATAGTAAACCCGTTAAAATCAACAACGCACTTAAAATTATTCCCAATACATCAGCACGAGATTGAGAATTTGTCAACTGCGGTGTCAACAACCGATTAATTAGCAGCAGCACACTTCCTAACCCACCAACAACAATGGGTAAACGCCGCAATACTTTATTTTGATCAGGTTTAGCCATGCTTTTTCAAAGCTGAACACTAACTGGCAATGAGAAAATAAGGTTCTTTTCGCCTCTTGCCTCTTGCCTCTCCTTCATTCTTCTCCTGGTTCAATGATTCTTTGAAATAAATAGCCAGTGCCTCTCGCCGTCAAAATCAACTCTGGGTTACTAGGATCATCTTCCAGCTTTGCTCTCAGCCGTGAAATATGAACATCTACAACGCGAGTATCTACGTGCCTCTCTGGGGTGTATCCCCACACTTCTTGTAAAATTTCTGATCGAGAAAAAGCTTCTCCCGAACGACTCACTAACAATTCTAGTAAGCTAAACTCCATCCCAGTCAGCCGAATGCGCTCATCACCTTTGTAGACTTGCCGCTTATTCGTGTCAATTCTGATATTCGTCACCTGGATCACACCAGAACTGGGAATCCCAGATGCACCAGTTTTGTCTACCCGTCGTAGGACAGAGCGAATTCTTGCTTCTAATTCTTTGGGGGAAAATGGTTTAACAACGTAGTCATCAGCACCTAGCTCTAACCCGGTTATACGATCGGCTACATCTCCTAGTGCTGTTAGCATAATAATAGGCACATCGGACTCTTTACGCAATTCTTGACAAACACCGTAGCCATCTAGTTTGGGCATCATCACGTCCAACACAACTAAATTCGGCTCTGCTTTGCGAAATGTCTCTAATGCTTCTTCGCCATCGGCAGCTGTTACTACGTCATAACCAATCATGGAAAGGCGGGTTTCCAAAATCCGACGGATACTCGCTTCGTCATCTACCACCAGGATTTTTTCTTTATGGCTTTCCAAGCTTCTCAACACTCCTTATATAAAATTTCTGATGATAAATTTTTTCTGCTATTAATTAACATATCACTTTATTAAGTTATTTTGAAAACGCCGTACCTCATTGCACACTTGAATTTCAGCTTTTCAAAAAAGTCAAAATAAATTTAAATTATTTAACATTCAAACAATGCCAAAGCCTAAGACATACTACGTTTGCAATGAATGTGGCGCAGAGTCTCCACAATGGTTCGGTAAGTGTCCGGCTTGCGGCACATACAACTCCCTAGAAGAACAAATAGCAACCCAAACAGCAGCTTTACCTGGGCGTGGGGTAGGTTTGCAACCGCATCGTAGCAATGGAAAGTCAACTAATAAAATAGCCAAAGCACGAGCGTCTTTAACGTTTGCTCAAATTACAGATCGTCAAGAAACACGCTGGTTATCTGGCTATGAAGAACTTGATCGCGTCTTAGGCGGTGGTATTGTTCCGGGTTCTTTGGTGCTGATTGGCGGCGATCCCGGAATTGGTAAATCCACATTGCTACTGCAAGTTTCAAATCAATTGGCGCAAAGATACCGTATTCTCTATGTTTGCGGCGAAGAATCTGGACAACAGGTGAAGTTAAGAGCTTCTCGCTTGGGAGTTGCTACACCTGCAATTGTGCCTGTAGATGGAGAAATAGTAGTTGAAACGCAGGAATCTTTAGTGCCTACACAAGTTCAATCCCAAGAAAGTATTGGTGCAGATTTATATGTATTGCCAGAAACGGATCTTGAAGAAGTTTTACGAGAAATAGATTCTTTGAAACCGAATGTGGCAGTAATTGATTCTATTCAAACGGTGTTTCTTTCGAGTCTTACTTCTGCACCTGGTTCTGTTGCTCAAGTACGTGAATGTACTGCGGCATTAATGCAGGTGGCGAAACGAGAGGATGTCACGATGTTGATTGTCGGTCATGTTACCAAAGAAGGCGCGATCGCAGGTCCCAAAGTTTTAGAGCATTTAGTCGATACTGTTTTGTATTTTGAAGGCGATCGCTTTGCTTCTCACCGCTTGCTCCGAACGGTAAAAAATCGCTTTGGAGCAACCCACGAAATCGGGATTTTTGAAATGATTGATCGCGGATTGCGAGAAGTTGCCAACCCGTCAGAACTATTTTTAGGCAACCGTGATGAACCTGCGCCTGGTACGGCGATTGTAGTTGCTTGTGAAGGCACAAGACCGATTGTAGTAGAATTACAAGCTTTAGTAAGTCCGACAAGCTACTCTTCACCGCGACGTTCTACCACTGGCGTTGATTACAATCGGCTACTCCAAATTTTGGCGGTATTAGAAAAACGGGTAGGAATTCCTTTATCAAAATTAGATGCTTATGTTGCCTCAGCTGGTGGTTTGAGTGTCGCAGAACCAGCTGTTGATCTTGGAGTCGCGATCGCTGTTGTTGCTTCCTTCCGCGATCGCGTTGTTGATCCGCGTACTGTTCTGATTGGCGAAGTCGGACTAGGCGGACAAGTGCGATCGGTTTCCCAAATGGAATTACGTTTGAAAGAAGCTGCTAAGTTAGGCTTTAAGCGGGCAATTGTCCCCAAAGGTCAACCGTTCCCCGACCTAGATTTAGAAATTATCCCAGTGGCAAAGGTAATAGATGCGATCATTGCTGCTATCCCACCCCAATCCTTTCAGGAGTCTGATTTCCCAGACGAAGATGATGAATAAACTCCTATTGGTTAAAATTAGATTAAGGATGGGTTAAGAAAATAAGACCGACCCTTAGACTAATTTAATTGCAGTTCAATTACAGTCAAATGTAGGCATAGGAGTTACTACTATAAGCAACTTAAAACAAAGTTCATCAGTCTTGCCGATCCTTACTTTTGATGCTAGACAGGACACGGCTATAAAAAAATTGGTTAAAAAATTAGGAGAAAGTGATGGCAGATCAGGCTGAATTTCTCTATCCACGTAGTCGCTACTATGGTCAAGTTAAGCCAGAGAACTTGGTTTTCAATGCGAATTTGCAGGAATTTGCCCAGCAAGTAAGCTACATCTGTAACTTAGAAACATCTGGCAAACTTGCTCCAGATGAAGCTTACAAAAAAATTCAGGCTCTTTGGAAACAGCTAAAACGCTCGAAAAAACAGTTAGGAATTGGTGATGAATCGTTCCAAGGCGAGGAGTGAAACGCAGAAAGCTAAATTTGTACTCAAGTCATGTAATTAATTTTCTGCTGTTAAATGCTGCTACCTGTACTGAATATACTACTGCGTCAAAGAACTAACTGCTAAACGCTGAGAGCTAACCGCAGTGTAATATTCTTTTAGCTGGCGTGTAGCAGCTGCCCAACCCCAACGTTCTGCTTCTAGACGGGCATTTTTGCGGATATTTTCTCGTTCTTGTTGTTGAGCTAAAAGCCGTTGAGTAGCAGCGATCGCTCCAAACTCATCTTCTGGATCAAACAAATATCCATTCACTCCAGAAGTCACAATATCAGGAATTCCCCCACTGCTCGCTGCTACAACTGGACAGCCAGCCGCCATAGCCTCTAACAACACTAATCCGAGTGTTTCCGTCCGTGAAGGAAAAATAAACGCATCAGCAGAGGCAAAAGCAGAACCTAATTTTTCACCTGTAAGATATCCCACGAAATGAGTCGCAGTGCCAGCAAAATGTTTTTCTAGTGCTTGGCGGTGCGGGCCATCTCCTACCAAGGCTAAACGAGCTTCTGGGATAGCTTCTAGAACTAATTTAATTCGCTCAATTTCTTTTTCTGCTGACAGTCGCCCGACATAAAGTAACAAGGGGCTTTCAGGATGACCTTGACTCAGGTGCGATCGCATCTGCGGACACGCCAATTCAGGGCAAAACAATTCCGTATCTACTCCTCGTTGCCACAGTTCCACCCGTTCAATTCCATGTGTAGTTAGTTCCTGGATCATCGCTGTCGAGGTACATAGATTTAATTGAGCTTGATTATGACCTGTTTTAAGCAATTCCCACAGTAACCCTTCCAGCGCCCCTAAACCGTAGTGCTGGAGATACTGAGGTAGATGGGTATGATAGGAAGCTACAAGCGGAATTTTCAGCATTTTGCCATAAAATAGCCCTGCTAGTCCCAAAATAGCCGGATTGACAACATGAATAATGTCTGGCTCAAACTCTTCTAAAGCATTACCAATACTCGGTCTTGGCAACGCAAGTTTTAACTCTGGATACAGTGGCAACGGAAAACCAGAAACTCCGTAAACTTTCGCTCCTTTATACTCTGTTATCCCACCATCAGGCGCAAATACTAGCACCTGATCGCCTTGACGCTGCAAATGTTCAACAGTATGGCTTAGGCGTGTGACAATGCCATCAACCTTGGGGAGAAAAGTCTCAGTAAAAAGAGCGATTCGCATAAAAGCTTAGGAATATCTGTAAATAACTGCCGTCTGAATCAAGATGTCTTTATCAATGAACAATTATCAATGAACAGTGGTTTGGGGATAATTGATTAAGGGAACCTGCATCTGAGAAATTGATAATTCACATTGGTCACGCATTGAAGTTGAGGATGGAGTCTTAATCACCTGTTCCTAGCGTCGTCCCTTCAGCGAGATAGTAGATCGTAGTTGTGCTGGCTGCGATACCAGTCAGCACAACTACGAGTAAGAGAACCGATCGCATATTCACGCCTTACTATCACGTCGCCACGATACTTTAGGCAGAATTTGAGTTTTATCAACGCGATTTTGATACTTAACAGCAAAGTGGAGTAGGGAATCGAGCAGTGCTTCTGAGAGGAAGTGAGGCTGTAGCCCTAGACTTAACAGATTAGTGTTTTTAGCGTTGAAGTAGTGTTCTTCCTTTTCGACTCTTGGGTTATCTAGGTGATTGATTTCTACATTTAAACCGATCGCATTACCAGCTTTTTTTACCATTGTGGCTAATTCACCAACGCTAAATTGTTCGGTAAATTGGTTAAATACGCGGAATTCACCTACTGCTGCTGGGTTAGCGATCGCAAGTTCCACACACCGCACTGTATCCCGAATATCCAAAAAGCCCCGTGTCTGCCCACCTTGACCATACACTGTCAATGGATGGGCGATCGCTGCTTGAATACAAAATCTATTCAGCGCTGTGCCAAAAACCCCGTCGTAGTCAAGTCTGTTAATTAACAACTCGTCCATCCCTGTTTCTTCTGTCAGCACCCCATAAACCACACCCTGATTTAAGTCGGTAGCACGTAAGCCCCAAATTCGGCAAGCAAAGTGGATATTGTGACTATCGTGGACTTTGCTTAAATGGTACATACTACCCGGCTGCTTAGGATACGGTAGTTTATCCTTACGCCCATTGTGTTCTATCGTGATGTAGCCTTCTTCAATGTCAATATTAGGCGTGCCGTACTCGCCCATTGTTCCTAGCTTCACCAAATGGCAGTCTGGGAAACTTTCCCGCATTACATAAAGTAAATTCAGTGTCCCGACGACATTATTAACCTGCGTCAAAACTGCGTGTTCGCGGTCAATCATTGAAAAAGGAGCCGAACGTTGCTCACCAAAATGCACGATCGCTTCCGGTTCAAACTGGTGCAGCGCTTTGCTCAAGAATTCGTAGTTAGTAATGTCACCAACAAACAATTCGATAGATTTACCCGTCAAATCGTGCCACCGCGTCAGCCGTTGCCCGATTGGCGCAATCGGCGTTAGAGTTTCTACTCCTAATTCGAGATCCCAATACCGCCGCACCAAACTATCTAAAATACCGACTTCATAACCTTGATTGGATAGGTAGAGCGCGGTTGCCCAACCGCAATAGCCATCGCCGCCAATAACCAGGACTTTCATCTTAAAAAGTGCTTACTCGCTTTCTCCTCGCTAAATCTATCAGGTTTATGACCCTCTAAATACAAAGGTTCAAACGTTAAAAGGGGAAAGCTTAAAAGATCAAGCCCTTGTTTATGTTTTTCTGCTGTTCTCCTATTTCCCTATTGCCCTATTCCTGCTTCTTCCTATTCCCTTTATCTCCTCAATATTAAGATATGTAACAATATTGCCGTCAAAGCATTTTGCTGTCTTGACAACTAATATTAAAGCCGCTAATCTGATACACATACCCGGGTAAGTCAACTGAAAACTTATATGCAAACTAAGCAAAAGGTCACATTGTATTTGTCGCCAGAACTGCATCGGCGACTCAAAATTAGAGCAGCAATTGACTCAGAACCAATGTCAGAACTTGCCGAACGTGCACTTGTTTTCTACCTGACTCATCCAGAAGTGGTTGATGAACTAGAAACAGCCGAATACGGTCAAACTCATAGAGTTTATGCCTGTCCAGAGTGCGCGAGTTCTGTAGTAATCCAAAACGAAGAACTGATTAGCCTGAGTAATCAGTCTGGAGTAATAACTGAAGAAGAGCTTTCTGTTGAGCTACCTCAAAAAGAGACAGCCAAAGAGGGATCAGAACAATTAGTTCCTTGTTAATAATTAGAAATAAAGCGTGAACAATAAATTAATTGTTCATAAGTTGCAAATAAGCAACAGCGCTGTGTCTGCACCATCTTCATTAGGTTCAATGTAGGTCGATGACAATGAAAGAAGAGCTAAGTATTTTAATTCAAGCTCAATATCCTCTAATCTACCTTGTGACCTCCGAGGAAGAGCGGACTGAGCAGGCAATAGCAACAATCGCCCAATTAAGACCACAACGTCGTATTTATATCTGGACGGTCACTCACGGGATCGTTGAATATGGTCAACCCCGTAATGTTAACCAACACAATACTATATCGCCAGAAGCGGCGATCGAGTGGACAATCCGTCAAAAAGATTCAAGTATATTTATATTTAAAGATTTACACCCATTTATAGATTCTCCAGCAACAACACGCTGGTTACGAGATGCGATCGCAAGCTTCAAAGGCACGCAAAAAACAATCATCTTGATGTCGCCGATGCAGCAAATTCCCATTGAACTTGAAAAGGAAGTTGTTGTACTCGATTTTCCTCTACCAGACTTGACAGAACTAAATCAAGTTTTAGATAGACAATTAGAGAAAAACAGAGGTCGCAGGCTAACAACCGAGGCAAGAGAAAAGCTCTTAAAAGCGGCTCTCGGTTTAACACGGGATGAAGCTGAAAAAGTTTATCGTAAGGCTCAAGTCACAGCAGAGCAGCTTACAGAAAAAGAAGTAGACATTGTTTTATCCGAGAAAAAACAGTTAATCCGACGCAACGGTATTTTGGAATTTATTGAAGAAGATGAAACCATTGATGCCGTTGGTGGTTTAGAAGAATTGAAGCGCTGGCTGAAACAACGCTCGAATGCCTTTACAGAAAGAGCGAGAGAGTATGGATTACCCCAACCTAAAGGAATGCTTATTTTAGGAGTTCCTGGTTGTGGAAAGTCTCTGATCGCCAAAACGACATCTCGGCTGTGGGGGTTACCACTATTGCGCCTAGATATGGGTCGGGTGTATGACGGTTCTATGGTAGGACGCTCAGAGGCTAACCTCCGCAACGCCTTAAAGACGGCAGAATCAATTTCTCCAGCTATTCTCTTCATTGATGAACTTGATAAGTCCTTCGCTGGTACGAGTGGTTCCTCAGATTCTGACGGTGGCACATCCAGCCGCATCTTTGGTTCTTTCTTAACCTGGATGCAGGAAAAAACTTCTCCAGTATTCGTAATGGCAACTGCTAACCGAGTTGAACGCTTGCCAGGAGAATTTTTACGGAAAGGTCGCTTTGATGAGCTTTTCTTCGTGGATCTACCAACTGCGGACGAGCGTAAAGAAATTTTTAATATCCATCTCCTCAAACGCAAACGGGATATTACTCGCTTTGATCTCGAGCAACTAGCTAAAGTTGCCGACGGCTTTTCCGGCGCAGAAATTGAGCAGGCGCTAGTAGCAGCGATGTACGAAGCTTTTGCTCAAGATCGAGAATTCACCCAATTAGATATTATTGCTGCAATTAAAGCGACGCTGCCCCTGTCTAAAACAATGACAGAGCAAGTAACGGCCTTGAGAGATTGGGCCAGACAGCGAGCGCGACCTGCCGCATCCTCCGTTGCTGAATATCAGCGCATGGAGTTCTAAAAGCTTTCTCCTGCTCCCACAGGAGGAAAGGCTAGCAAATTTGCTAGCAGTTGACCGAACACCGCGTTAGCTATCCCATCCCCAATCAAACGCGGCTACACCTAAACTAAACGTTGTTGTTTTTCTCAATTTTCCCTTAGGAGGAAACCAAAATGTCTCACTTTAGCACCCTACGCACCAAGATCACCGAAGTCGAAATCCTCAAGTCCTCTCTGCGTGACCTGGGTATCAATGTCAAGACAGAAGCTGATGTCCGGGGCTACAATGGTCAGCGTGTTCGTGCTGACTTGGTTGCAGTGTTGGAAGGCGAATACGATTTAGGTTGGTCTCGCAATAGCGATGGTTCTTTTGACCTAATCGCTGACCTCTGGGGCGTTGCCAAGAAGCACAATCAGACCGAATTGATCAACTCGATCAACCAAAAGTATGCTGTTAACAAAACCTTAACTGAAGTTAAGCAGCGCGGTCTGCAAAACGCCAATGTTAAGTTGGTATTGCAAAAGTAAATTAAAAGTGCGTTCCCAAGTTCGCGGGTTAACCTGAAAATTAAGGTTAGCCCCTTTTTTTTGTTTATTTGTAGGCGACAAGTGGATAATTGATTTATCTAAATAGCGTTTCTTTACATGACATCTCCTACAGCCTGGATTGAATTTTTTGAAGGAATTACCGAAGATCTGAGTAACGTTAGCCTACGACGCAAGCGGCTTTCTGGAGTTCGGACAGTATTGCTAACCTTCAAGGAGGTAAAGTCCTTGGATAAATTCAACAGTTTTACAAAACGATTTTCTAATTCAATCCGATTAACCGATGCAGAAGGTGTAATTAGTGTCCAGCCTTCTTCGGTGAAATTTATGTTCGGGGGGCCAGAAGGAGATGATTTTCAGCGCATGGAGTGTGAATTTGAAATTGGGCGAGAAGATCACTGGGAAAGATTCATGCGCTTCATGCATCGTTACGCTGAAGCTAATGAAATGGTTTTTAAAACAAATTAGTAGCTATTAGGCTGAAAAGTTAGCGCTATTTAAACATTTTGCCGCTACTCGTTTATAGGTAGCATATATTAAACTATGCCTTTTCTTTCTTCAGATGAACAGACATTCTGAAGATATATCGTCTTTTTTTGTAAGCGTTAATCTACCCAATTTTTATAATCTCAAGGCAATTGTCTTGAGATTTTTGCGTATATCTACATAAAAGTAAATTTTCTAGCAAAAATATACTGGAGCTATCACTCAGAACAATCTATATAATGTCAAAAAAAACTGGTTTAAAAGGTACAGAAGCCCAAACCAAAATTCGTACTCTCCTTGCTTTGTGGGATTTAGGAGCAGCGAAAACAGAAGTTAAAAAAGGTGAATTAACTAAACGGATTCAAAGGAATAATGAAAAGGCTGGAGATTACAAAAGCATCTTTGAACAATTGGAAAAAGAAGGTGCGATCGCGATCTCCACAAACAATAGAGTAGTGCAATTTTCTCTCACTGAGCAGGGCTTACAAATGTTAGGCGAAGGACTCAAAAGCCCTAAATTTGAGTATGACACTAACGTGGGAGCTAAAACTATCAATGCCTTGCTGAAGTGGATTCGGCAGATGGATGGCACTGTCAGCACTACTATAACTACCGTAGGGGAAAGCGCGATGCCCCCGATCGCATCTTACGAAGATTTTAAGGTAGCTGCCTTAGCACTTTATAACCAGCTGAACCGAGACTACAACCTGGATGATTTAGTACCAATTTATCGGATCAGAAGAGAAGTAGGCGATCACGTCAGCCGCGAACATTTCAACGAGTGGCTACTGGAAATGCAAGCAAACGATATTTTGCAGCTGCAAGGCGGGAGTATTGAAGATAGCGCACCTGACAAAATCGAAGACTCGATTACTACAGAACTTGATGGATTACGCTGCTACGCCAAGCGCCTGAAACCTTAGCTATTTTTGACTCACTCATTCACTCTATAAAACCATGATCAGCACCATATATCCAATACCCACTATTGATGACCTTATTAAAAGTCACAACCCATTCGCGGGGCATATTGTTGTTAGACCACCGCAGATATGGGGAAAGAGTTTTCCTGATGTTCCCTCAATTAATGTTCACGCTTCTAATGCTGTTTTTCAGGCAGTTGCACAAATACGTCAAGGGCAGCGTGAAACTGTGGGCATTACCATTACAGCAGAAAAGGGATTAGGGAAAAGTCATATTATCAGTCGGATTCGCCACCGTTTACAGACAGATGACAGTGCATTATTTGTCTACATGAGTAAGTATGACAACTTGAATCAGATTAAGTATCAATTTCTGCAAACTGTAGCCTCTAGCCTCAGAGCATTTGGTAATTACCAAGGGGTAATGCAGTGGCAAGAACTAGCAGGGGCGTTAATTAACGAAGCCAAGAAGTGTAATTACACGCCTCAGCAGTATATAAATATATTCCCATCTTGGTTAAACAAATACTCAACCAAAGTAGTCGATCACTTAACCGATCTTGTTCTTAAAATTAAGCCAGATATCAACAATCCTTACATAGTAAAAGCTATTTTATGGACATTATCTTCTGTTCACGCTAACTATGCCACTTACTGGCTTTCTGGGTTTGAATTGTCACAAGTACAAGCTGAGGCAATGGGGCTACCAAATCCCAAAATAAAGGACAGAGAGGCTGAAGCATTAAGCACTATTCGCCAAATTTTCTACATAACAAGTGATTATAGAATTCCGGTGATTTGCTTTGATGAATTAGATATTATTGATGTTGATGAAAACGGTTTCACCGCAGCACAGGTGATTGCCAACTTAGCAAAGGATTTATACAACAACCTCAAATGTGGTGTATTGCTGCTGGCTATGTATCCTGAAACTTGGAGGGATCAGGTTAAAGCTTTACCACAAGCAGAAGCAGTCATTGATCGGTTGACGAGTGAGCGATATGACAGGCAACCTATCACCTTGAATTATCTTAATTCTGATGATGTTGTGGCGATAGTTTTTCAATGGTTAAAAGAGTTTTATGAGGATAACAAACAAACTCCACCTTCTCCACTCTATCCATTTGATGAGGATAAACTTAGACAACTTGGTAAGGGAAAACCTACTATAAGGTCTGTCTTGAAATGGTGTGCAGATAATTTTCTTGTAGACATTCCTGGAAAAAGTGATGACTCAGAGCCAATAGATAAAATTCATCCTGTTGAACCCGTCTTCAAAAATGAATTAGCAAATGTTGATGCTTCTATAGAAATACATTTAAATGATGAAGGTGCAATTTCTGATGCTCTTTGGTTTTGCTTTTATAACTTAATTGGGGAGACTGTAGAGGGAGTAAAAATTGAAGACGTTGCAAGATTTCAAGTAACACCATGTTACCTAGACTTCAAAATCAGTGGTACAAAAGATGGAGAACATGTAAAAATTGGAGTAGCAATTAATCAACAGTCCGGCGGAATCGGTGTACAGGCTACCTTAAAGCAATTAATTGATTACACAAGGTTTGATTTAACTCGTGGTTGTTTAATTCGCTCTAAAAAAATTGGTACTAATGCTACTAAAGCTAGAACATACCTCAAAGAACTTTTGCATGAGAAAGGTGGAGAGTGGGTATTATTACAATGTAAAGATATTAACCCTCTTATAGCTAGCTTTTTTGTTTACGCGAATTGTGATATTTACGGACTAAGTGAAGAGCAGATTTGTGATTTTATCAAGCAGAAGCAACTAGCAATTAATAACCCTCTCATCCGAGAGATTCTAAGTGACCCTTCTGGTCAAGACCCTGAGAATTTAATTAATGAAGATTTGCCTATAAGGATTCCTCAAGGTGTCTCTAACTTAGTTGATGGCATTGATTTCAGCAATATAGCTAATTAAAAATGAGCCAGCTAGTTTCAATTCAAACAGCATTGCGTCTACCTGTACCTGACATTGAAGCCTTGATTCAGGGGCGAACAATTGCAGCTTTGCCTCGGATTTTTATCCGTCCTGGGCAACGATTCGCTCTCTGTCCAGCTAAATCCTCAAATATGGTACTCCCATTTGAGCTTTACTACCGCTCTAATTTCTTACCCATTGCTCAAACTGCACTGAATCAGCTAAATTCTGAAAAAGTCTCGCTCCAAACTTGGGCTAAGTGTGAACTCTGTAAAATACTAGATGGTACTGAAGATTTAGAGACAATCTCTCAGCTAAGTGTCTGGACAAAAGCTACCTTTCAAGAAATCCTAACTCAACAGCAGCATATATTCCTTGCCTACTTGCGAGTTTATCAGCTGATTCAACCGTATGAAATACAAGTGACTTCTGATAGTCAAAAGATAGGAAAATTTATTGGTTTACCTGATTTCTTGACTGTTACTGAAACAATACCTGTATTAAGCGATCGCATTTTCTCAATCCGCAAACACCAACTAGAGAATTACCAGCCACCGCTACATCCAGAATTAGAAGAGTTGCTGGGTGCATTAACCCAACTAAGCAACTCATCTACTCAACACCTAGAGCATGATATTAAAACTTTTCTGGGTTGGACAAGTGAGACTCTTACCCAAGTATCTGATTTACAGCCAGCTTGGATTAATACAATTACCGAATTAGGTGATCGCAGTCAAGAACTAGATGAGAAGAAAAGCAACTATCAAGCTGGTACAGACTTTGAAAATATTGTCCGCGATAGCCTTGAGTTTTTAGGCTTTACAGTTAATGAAGCCTACAAAGGCGGCGCGGGTGGCTTAGATTTATTCTGCTCAAAGCCATATCCGCTAGTTGGTGAATGCAAAGCAGGAAAAAGCATTCCCAGTCGGAGTGCTGAAGAACTAATTAAACTGGGTGGAATGCGTTTAAACGAAGCTCAATTTCAAGCAGCAGCAAAATTAATTATTGGCCCAGGTAAACCTTCTAAAGATGTACTTACGGCTTCCCAAAAATTCCGCATCAGTATCATTAATCCTATGACTCTGCAAAAGTTAGTCGAATTACAAGCAAAATATCCAGGTTCGGTTAACTTGATTGAGTTCAAAAAATATTTAGAGCCAGGACAGATTGACGACAAAATTGATCAGTATATTGAGACAGTCCTGAAAGATATCAAATTGCGATCGCACCTCGTTCAGCTTGTAAGAAATTATCTCCAAAATACAGGTATGGAAGCTACTGGAGTTGATGCCCTACATGGCGCATATTTCGGCTCAAATGCGCCTCAGCCATTGAAAACGGATGAAATGCACGAAATATTGATTGAGCTTTCCTCACCTTTAACTGGCTACTTAGGGCGAATTAAGGGAAGTAATTGGACAAGCGATCGCTTTTACTACCTACGTAACTTACCAATTGAATAACAGCGCGTTTGACACCTAAGTTAATTTATTGTTGAGTGTGCTAGTTACCATTATTTGAATCCATGCGCTATACCTAGTAATCACGCAACATAAATGCTAACAGTGACTGAATTTCCCTTCTAACACTGCATTATATTCTTTGATTAGCGTTAATATACTGAATTTTACGGAATCTCAAAGAATTTACCTGAGATTTTTACGTATATCTACGGAAGAGCAAATTTTTCTTCAAAACTATACTAGAACATTCATTGTGCTAGTTAATAAGCGATCGCGGAATTTATCTAAACTTCATGAGAGTATATAAACCTAGCTGAAAAATTGCGCTTCTTTGATTTTAATAATTTAGGAGGTTTATAAATAAAATACCACCCTAAATATCGTCAAATCTTTTTTGGATTATTTAACAAATAGAAAATAAAGGTGATTTTAATACAAATTAAGTAGAAAATAGTTTTGCTAGCTAATAAAAGTAGGTAAGTCTTATTGAATAATTCAAAAGCTCTAAATTGGAAAATACTTTAAATTTAAGATATTCAAACAGCACTCAATTCTATTTTGCTTTGAACACTGTATCAGTAATCCAACCATATAATCTAAGACTGCAATTAAAGCGTATCCTGGTCCAGCAGCGCCTTTGGCATCGCATCGTTCACAAATTTGGCAAACAAGCGCATAGTTAAATTTATCATAAATGCTGGAAATTTTCCCTATTTAGTAATTCTCTTCAATATCTGTTTAGTAGGCTCACATTTTTTATAATAAATAAAAAATTATCAAAATAATTATATTTTTCATTAATAATTATTTAAATAAGTGGTTTATTTGCGATCGAATTTATGACTATAACGCTTAAATACATCTGTAAGAAAGTGTTTGTAAATAAAAATGAAGCAGTATTGAAACCGAGAAGGAGATGAGAGATAGATAAAAAATCCCCTTACCCGCTTGGGAGTCCTGATGAGTGGAACATTTTACGATAGTGACTTGACGG
>JAESFL010000806.1_pt1 | contig 16608 bp, 11 predicted proteins | sample 9269401 | NCBI WGS metagenome assembly JAESFL01 (sample SAMN14506025, study PRJNA617098) | algae metagenome | isolation source: Gloeocapsa sp. UFS-A4-WI-NPMV-4B04 and co-occurring heterotrophs from desert... | place: USA: Utah | collected 2006-10-01 | reverse complement strand
AGGGGAAAGAAGAGTGCAGATGGCAAATGCTGCTGTGCGATGCAGATCGTCTTATTTCGCGACGGTCTACCGCCGCATCGCGGCTCGACGCGGACACAAACGGGCTATCCTGGCAGTCGCTCATCGCTTGTTGATTGCGGTCTATCATATGCTTAAGCAGCAACAACCTTACCGCGATTATCAAGCGACTCCTACGGGGCAGCAGGCAAAGCAACAGCGCCTTAAGCAATTGCAAAAGCGGGTTGAAGCCTTGGGCTACCAGGTTCAACTTGTTCCGCTGCCAGCAGCCAATTCATCCCGCTAATTTTAGATTTTCAAAGCAGTCGGTCATGGCGAATTCGCCACCACAGTAGATGAAATGGATGATTAGGGGTGTATTCTTATTGGTGACCAGTATCACAGACCGGAAAACCTTGGTGCATCAAGCCCGCAAAGCAGTCTGGTCAGGGCGCTCATAAGTACCATAGTTTGTCGCCCCCAGTAGGGAGAGCACGTATAGGAGATTCTCAGAACACAGAGCGCTCACTGGTTGATCAATACAAATCAGTCGCAAGAGGAAAAATTTATGCAGGTTTTTTATGAGCGCTGTTGTGGTTTGGATATTCATAAAAAGAGCGTCACTGCTTGTTTGAGCATCAGTAGTGCCAAAGGGAAAATTAATAAACAGACGAGAAGTTTTGGTACAACTACCCCAGAGTTATTGCAACTACTGGATTGGTTGGTAACAGCACAATGTACCCATGTGGCGATGGAAAGTACAGGCTCGTACTGGAAGCCAATCTATAACTTATTGGAAGGAGCGTTGGAACTGTTGGTAGTCAATGCCCATCATATTAAAAACGTACCTGGTCGTAAAACCGACGTACAAGATGCCGAATGGATAGCTGATTTACTCCGACATGGTTTGTTACGCTCAAGCTTTATTCCTTCTCGGTCAATGCCTGAGTTACGAGAGTTGGTACGTTATCGCATTTCATTGGTTCAGCAACGTGCCGCAGAAGTTAATCGACTGCAAAAAGTTTTAGAAGGAGCCAACATCAAGCTCTCCTCAGTAGCAACCGATATTATGGGTGTGTCAGGTCGAGCCATTCTCGGACAAATTGTTGCTGGTAACTGTGACCCACAAGCAATGGCAGAGTTGGCAAAAGGACGCTTACGCTTGAAACTCCCACAATTGAAGCAAGCACTAGCTGGTCGAGTTCAACCCCACCAACGTTTCATGTTGGCACAATTGCTAGCCCACATTGATTTTTTAGATGAAGCACTCCAACAATGCATCTGTGAAATTGAGGCACGGATGTACACTTCTGAGGAGGACTTGGAACGATTATGTACAATTCCAGGTATCAAGCGTAGGACGGCAGAACTGCTCTTGGCAGAAATTGGTGCGGATATGAGTCGCTTTCCTACTCATAAACATTTAGCTTCTTGGGCTGGGCTATGTCCTGGTAACCATGAAAGCGCTGGCAAGCGTTACTCTGGTAAAACCCGTAAGGGTAGTCGTTGGTTACGTGCTGGACTTGTCGAAGCCGCCAAAGCTGCGGGTCGTACACGTACAACTTACCTGGGAACGCACTACCGACGGCTTGTTGCACGTAAGGGTAGCAAAAAGGCATCAGTTGCTGTTGCTCATACCATTTTGGTCATTGCCTATCATTTACTCAAACACAAAACTACTTACCAGGAATTGGGAGCTAATTACTTTGACCAACAAGACAAGGAACGTATTTCTCGCCGACTGACAAAACGTTTAGAGCAACTTGGTTACCAGGTTTTTCTTGAGCCACAATCCACTTCCTTAACTCCCGCTTAAGTTGTTTATTTTCATAGGAGGTCTACTGAAGATTTTTAACTGCTGATGTCATTTGTTGCTTAACACGCTTTATCGAATCTTCTTAGGTATAGTAAAGCTCCTGCTTTAAGAGTGTGTTTATGAAGTCTGAAATTTTAGGCTCTATGAATATTCCAAAATGCTAAAGTTCATGAGCCATAGAGATTACTAGCGATCACACCTTCAAAGCTTAGGCGGCGATTGTGACCTGGCTAGTGTCTACTGCCTTAGTACCATCTACTTTGGCGGCCACTTCTTTAAGATGGCTCAGGACAGACTCGCTCGGCACACAACCCCTGAGAACAATAGTGCTGCCATCCTGACAGATTTGTAGGGTTTCAATTTCATCGATATGTGGCTCTTGCTCGAAAGCTTCAGCCACACGTTTAGCTAAACCGAGTTGATCATATTCACCTTCGAGTCCCATATATTCAGGAGGTGGAGGCGGTTGATTCTCCCCAGCCTTCTCGCGTAGATCCCAATCATACTCGCCAGTCAGCCCTGGACTCATGCTCTTCTCTAATTGTGCAGATTCCCTTTTCGTTAGTAGGCTGCTAGTTTCCTCTTCACAAACTCTTTGTAACCAACTCATTAATCTTACCTACTTACTGTCGTTTGTATCCTTCTACTCGCTTTCGCTCTTGATTTTTATATTTTCAAAATCACAAATTCTTACAGGGATAAGGCAATGAATTGGTCATTCTTGCAATACCTAAAGCTTCATCTCCTGTAAGGGAGCATTCTTTTCTAGGATAACTGTCACTAATGTTGATAACTTCTACTAAAAGAAAGGGATATAAAGATCTTCTATTGAAGTATTTTTGTCAAACCTAGCTGTAATTTATTTTTTGTAATTTAAGTTAAATATATTTAACATTCCTTAAAAACAATAGTCCGGACAGTTTTTGTAGTGGCAGTAGACAGGAAGGCTACCCATTGCGTGGGGTGCGAATAACAAACACACGCACCGGATGGGTAGCTGATGGAAGTCATTGTACAGAGCCTACTGGCAACAGTAGGCGGTTTTATCGAATAACAGATTAACTAGGTTCTTACGCACTTTAGGTGATTTAGAATTTAGAAGCCTTCCGAACCGTTTAATTTATGTCGTCTACTTCAATAATCACCCCAACTTCACTAAAAGAGCGTAAGAACCAATATTTGTCCGCCGTTTGAGACGTGTGCCAAACTTGGAAAAATGATCACTCTGCACCGAAAAAGCGACAAGTGATCGCGCTCTAATAAGTTAGAGAACCAATTGATAATCAAAGCCAAATTCAGGTTTGATAACGCTGACTTTAGAAGGAACGTCATGATAGCGATAGCGCTTGCCAGTCAAAAAATCAAATCAACTTGTAAGACGCGCAAACATCACAGTAGCCAATAGCAGCAACATTGCTAGAGTTAACCGGTATCATTTGAATTTGGTCTAAAAGCTGTGTCCGAGCGGTCAAGCCGTTGCCAGATTGTTGAAGGAGAGAAGTGAACTGAGCGAGTTGCTGAAGACCTTGAAAAGCTTGAGGAGGGGTAGGGAGGGATTCAAGGCAATAGCTACCATTGCGTTCGATGAGGACGTTGAGAGAAACACCATCATGAGCGATCGCCTTGAGAGAGGAGAGGTCAACACGAGCGTAAATTGCAGTAGACTTGGATTGATTGGCGCTTTATTCCCACTAATGCACGGGTCAAGCTCCATCGCCTTTACCTATCACTTAAAGCTTGACAAGTCAGTCGCTCAAAGTAGAGAAGTGTTAGGGCGACCGTGGTTAACGGCAGTAGTCGATACGTATCCTCGCTGAATTATGGGCATTCATATCGGTTTTGAAGATATTATTAAGTTATGGATATGGTAGCCTCTAAAAATTGCCACAGAATGTTAAAGATGATGCATATATATTTAGTTAGGATATTCGGCAGTCTCGGAAACGGATTGAAATAACTTAATGGTGAACGTAGTCCATCCATTGCTGCTATCAACATGGATAGTGCCTTGCAGCCTTGCGACTAATTTCTGGACTAGAGCTAGCCCTAACCCAGTACCACCTTGTTTCCAAGGGTCAGCTTTGGGAACACGATAGAATTTCTCAAAAATACGTGGTAACTCAGTCGCCGAAATTTCTGCATGATTACTGATAGTAAAGATAGTAGAGGATTCTTTGCCTAGCCTTTCTAGGCGAACACTCAACACAATTTCACCCGCATTGGGAGTATATTTGCAGGCATTATTGAGAAGTTCTGCTAAAATCCGTCCCAGGCTTGCCTGATCTGTGACTAGAGGAGGCACATTAGGGAGAAGATTAAGCTGTATAGTTTGTTCGCGTTGTTGAGTACGGCCTCGAAACGACTCAATCATGCTAGGCAAATAATCTTGTAGGCTTACAGCATCTGTAAGAACTAGGTTATAAGACGCAGTTTCTAGCCGCTGCAAGTCTAACAGATTATCAATCAACTCACCTTCACGGACGCACTCAGCTTGTAAAATCTTCAGATAGCGGTGACTTGGTTCAGCTAACCCACCTAAAAGTTCTAACATTTGGATTGCCATCCTCATATTCGTTATAGGAGTCCGCAATTCGTGGGAAACCGTGCTGAGAAAGTCGTCCTTAAGCTCATTTATTCTTTTTAGTTCCACTACCAGGTGCTCTTGCTCAATTTGCTTTTGGCGCGCCTCCCTTGCATACTTAAACTCGCTAATATCCCGAAAAACTAAAACTGCACCAATGATATTTCCTGTGTCATCTTTAATCGGTGTAGTGATGTCATTAATTGGTATTTCTGTACCATTTCTAGTAATTAATATGGACTCTTCTGGTATGCCAATAACGCCTTTCTGGAGAACTTGTATTATATAATTTTCAGTTTTCGTATCATCATTTTCATGAGTAATGTTAAATACTTCTGTTATATTTTTACCAAAAGTATCTTGCTGTCTCCAACCTGTTAATGCCTCCGCTACAGAATTCATAAAAGTTACTACTCCTGTATGATCGTATGTAATTACAGCATCACCAATACTTTTGAGTACGGTAGCAAGCCATTGTTCACTCTGCTTTAATTCTCTTCCTATCCGATGTTTGTTCAGAGTGATTTCAATGATTGTCTTTAAGTCTTTTTCCTTGAAAGGCTTGAGTATGTAGCCGAAGGGATTTGTTTTATTTGCTCGCTCAAATGTGCTATCGTCTGCATTAGCAGTGAGATAAATTATGGGGATATTACAAGTATTATAGATTTGTTGGGCAGTTTCTATGCCGTCCATTTTTCCTTTTAGTTTAATATCCATTAACACTAAATCTGGACAAAACTTTGTTACTTCATTAATTGCTTCTTCTCCAGAAGCAACGATAGTAGGAACAGTGTATCCAAATTTTATTAGCCTGTTTTGGATATCTTTGGCAACGAGACTTTCATCTTCAACTACTAAAACATTTACGTTATTCATTATTCAAAGCAATTAAAGAATTTCAATAAATTTAACTTCAAACTCTGTACCATTATTTCTATTAAGCTCGATAGTACCTTCTAATTGATTTGTTAAGGCAATTACTATTTGCAAGCCTAGTGAATCTAGGTTTTTGAAATCTAAGTTTTCGGCGAAGCCAATACCATTGTCACGAACACTAAGAGTCAACTGATTATTATTGTCAGCATGAAGCCCAATGCAAATCTTACCTTTTTTGCCTAGTGAAAAGGCGTGTTGTAAGGAGTTGGAAACAAGTTCATTGATAATCAAGCCACAAGGAATTGCTGCATCAATGCTGAGGGAAATATTATCGACATCTACCAAGAATGAGATATCACCTGACTGAATGCCGTAAGAACTGAACAAGTTAGCTGTTAGGGTTTTGACGTAATCAGCAAAGTCAATCCTCGCCAGGTCTTGAGATTGATACAGGTGTTCGTGGATTAGAGCCATTGATGCAATACGGTTCTCGCATTGTTGCAAGATTTCAATAGTGTTTTTGTCCTCGACATATCCAGACTGAAGGTTAAGCAGACTAGAAATAATCTGCAAATTGTTTTTCACCCGATGGTGAATTTCCTTTAACAGCACTTCTTTTTCTTTGAGCGATGCTGCAATTTGCTCTGTCGCTCGCTTGAGACTGGTAATATCCACACTTAGTCCAACCATCCGCACCGCCTGAGCAGTTCGGTCATAAAAAACTTTGCCTTTTACTGCCAACCAATGGATGCTACCGTCAGGCCAGATAATGCGGTATTCCTGGTCATAATCTGTCCTTGACTCAATCGCACGGGTTAATGCTTGGCTCGTCAATTGACGGTCTTGCGGATGAATACATTCGAGGACGGCTTGATAAGTTCCGTCAAAGGTGCCTGGAGTAAGACCAAATAGCAGTTCATGATTATTGGACCAAATAAATGCCTGGGTTACCATATCCCAGTCCCAGGTACCCGCTTCGTTCACCTGCAAGGCTAACCTCAGCCGCTCGTCACTCAGCCGCAGCGCCTCCTGTGACTGCTGGCGCTCAGCGATCTCGCTTTGCAAATACTTGTTAGCATTCTTTAATTCAGTTGCCCGATGCTCTACTTTGACTTCTAGATCATCATTAGCCTTTTGCAGTGCCTCTTCTGCCAGCTTACGCTTGGTGACTTCCGCCTGTATTGTGGTCAGGAATTCTGTTTGTCGGACTGCTACGCCAAATTGTTCGCCAATCTGAACTAGTAAATCTACCTCTGCTGCTTGCCAGTGACGAGGTCCAGAGTTTTGATAAGCTGCCAGTAAACCCCATAGCCGATCCTTGATCAGGATTGGAACAATGGCATAAGCCCTAGCCTGAAATTGCTCTAAAAGTTCAATGTGACAAGGTTGATGACCGACTTTGTAAATATCATCAACTGTAAATGTTTCATTGTTGCGGTAACGACCCCCTTGAGTTTCTTGTAAATAGGGATCTTCCACCCTAGCCTTTTCGCTCTCTGGTCCCACCAGTTTTACCCAGCCAGGGGTGACAAATTCAGCCACAAAGTGACCATCCCAGTTGGGGGTAAAGCGATAAACCGCAACTCGATCAGCTTCTAGTAAATGGCAGACTTCTTTGGTAGTTGTCCCGAAAATAGCATATAAGTCTAGGGGTTGCTGCCGAATCAGATTGATGGCTTTAACTAGAGCTTTTTGCTTCTCTAATTGATATTCATGCAGGGCGATCGCCTTGTCTTTCTGCTGGCGCTCAACGATTTCGCTTTGCAAAGCCTTGTTAGCATTCCTTAATTCAGTTGTCCGATACTCTACTTTGGCTTCTAAATCGTCATTAGCCTTTTGCAGCGTCTCTTCTGCTTGCTTGCGCTCGGTGATATCGCGCACTACTTTCGAGAAGCCTCGCATATTTCCCGCTTGATCACGCAGAGCGGTTACGACACCACTCGCCCAGAAAATTGTCCCATCTTGGCGCACATGGTGAGCCTCTTCATAAGCCTGTCCGAGCGCCATTGCCGTATACAATTCTCGTTTGGGCTGACCGCTGTGGATGTCTTTGGATGTAAAAATGCAAGATAAATCCTGACCAATAATCTCTGCTTCTGAGTAGCCGAAAATACGTTCTCCCCCGGCGTTCCAACTAGAGATTTGTCCGTCGTTACTGATCATGAAAATTGCGTAATCCTTTACATCTTCTACCAATAAGCCGAATCTCTCTTCACATTGGTATAAGGATTCTTCATGGTGCAGATCCTCCAGCTTGCTCAAATCGGTTTGCTGATTAGCAGAGTTTAATGATCCGACTATCGAACTTATCGATATTCCCTCAACCACAAACAGAAGTAGCTGTAAATTTTGTCCCAAGTCGTGGTTTAGAAACGAATACGCTGGAGATAGAAAGAAGTAATCGCTAAGTAATGTAGCCAAAAAGGTAGCTAGTAAACCTGCTCTCATACCGCCATACAAGGCACTTACCAGTACGGGAGCGAAAAATATGAGGAAAGGGCTTTCCTGCTCTATTACGGAGTTTAGCAGTAGCTTCACCACTAGTGCGCTCGCCACAGCCAAAACTGCAACACTGTAGCGCCGCCACTGGGAGCGAGATGGTGGGGGGGATCTTCCTTCCATTACTCTCGAAAGTGCTTGATTAAAGCTGCTAATATTCATTTTTGAATTCTCCATAGAACTGTAAAAATTTTTGTTGTAGTATAGGATTATTTATTCATTGGACTTGACTCCTATCGAAAAATTACGCTACTTGCAGACTGTTTTTTCTGGCAGATGCTTTGTCTGAAAATAACACTAACGGACTGAACCTTTATGACAGAAATTTAGACCAATCTTATTAACTTTATAAAGTGATATTCGCCCTACTTAAGAATACCCGTACTACTTGATTATTGTGAGCGTAAATCTTCGGAGTAAGCTAGACTGCACCAATAATTCTTATGAAATTTATCAGTATATTTGCACTTGCATAAAATAACTTAGCGTGCAACAAACTTTTGTGGTTTTGAAATTGTTTTTATTCCTGTTTCACTAAGGAGCCCTGCTTATGGAAATTTGCTAAGAATCGTAACTGAACCCAAGGAAGAATATGCAATTTTATATAGTATTCGATCTTTTTGCGATTAATGCTTATACCAAAGTTTGTGATTACTCATAATAGAGGCTATAGTTACGCCCTAAATAAGAGCATAGCCCGTCACAAGCATTGCTTCATTCACAAGTTAGTCTTACTCGTTCCATATACTTCGGTATTCACGCAAATTTTTCCCCTTCATAAAGAAGGAGTACCTCAATAGATTTTAGATTAGTAGCGTTCACACCCACAGCTTCTACCTAACCTCACTTTTTAATTGGGTCCTTTCATGACATAAAAAATTAGTAGGAAATTATTAGCAGAGCATTTACTCAAGAATATCAACTTTAACTCACCCGAAACGACCCGCTTCCGTCAACACTATACCTTTATGGAGCGCTCAAGACACCATCAATGGTGTTTAATAATTCTTTCGCTGTGTAGGGCTTTAACAAAAATGCTTTGACACCAACGCCAGAAGATAACGCCACCTGTTCGTTTGATCCCAGTCCACTAGCGGCAATAATCTTGAGTTGTGGGTTCATTTTTTGTAACGTGCGGATGGTGTTTGAGCCATCCATAGACGGCATCATCATATCGGTTAATACCAAACTGATTTCATCCTGATGCTCGGCGTACAGGGTGGTTCCCTCAATCCCATCATTGGCAGTGAAAACTTTGTAGTTGTGCGTTAGGAGCGCTGTTTTTGTAATTTCAAGAATTGGGGCTTCGTCATCTACAACCAGAATCCCTTCTTCGTGCCCTTGAGGGAGTTCAAAGTCTTCTGGTTGCTGCTTTTGGGTTCCTGATACCACTGGCAAGTACACCTTAAATTGGGTACCTTTACCGACTTCACTGTACACGTTCACAAAACCCCCGTGTTTTTTGATAATGCCGAACACGGTTGAAAGACCCATTCCTGTACCTTTCCCAAACTCTTTGGTGGTGAAAAATGGCTCAAAAATCTGCGGTAAAATCTTAGGCTGAATGCCTGAACCCGTATCTGAGACATCAATGATAATGTAAGAACCCGCTTGGGCATCAAGATTCATCCTGGCATCGTTTTGTTCAATCACAAGATTTTCGGCTACTAGCCTCAAGGTACCGCCATTAGGCATCGCATCCCGAGCGTTAACCACTAAGTTCAGCAGCACCTGATACAGTTGTGTAGCGTCTCCAAAGACAGTCCAAAGCTCAGGCGATATATCTGTATCCAATTCAATTGATGTTGGGAATGTCTCTTTAATAATCTGCCGAATTTCCAAAATTAGGTGCCTGACTTGAAGAATCGTGCGCTCACCTTCAACTCCATGAGCAAACGCCAGCACTTGCTTGACTAAAGCTGCCCCCCGTTTAGCGCTGGCTTCCTGAATCTGAAGCAGTCGCTGACTGCGCTCATCTTTGTTCAGCATTTGTAAAAGTTGAGCGGACAATAAAATCGGCGTTAGCACGTTGTTCAGATCATGGGAAATACCGCTAGCAAGTGCGCCAATGCTCTCCAGGCGCTGGGCACGGAGAAACTGTGCTTCAAGTTGTTTCTTCGCGGTGATGTCAGTGTTAACAATGAGGATTGATATTGGTTGCTCTGCCTCATCACGCACTAATGTCCAGCGGCTGGAGACGATGATTTGTTTACCGGATTTTGTGACTTGACGCAACTCACCATGCCATGAACCTTCTTTGGCGACGGTCACAAGAGCATATTCTCGGCTCGGCGAAGTTTCTTTGTACAAAATTTCTAAGGCATTCAAGTCTTTGGCTTCATCTGCCTTCCAGCCGTAAAGGTACTCGGCACCCTGGTTCCAGTATAGGATGTTGTTGTTGAGATCTTGAACGAGAATTGCATCTGTGGCGATATCGAGCAGGGTCGCTTGTTCTTGAATCTTCTGTTCTGTGCGTTTGTGCGCGGTCATGTCACGCACTATTTTCGAGAAGCCGAGGAGATTTGTTCCCTCGTCTCGTAATGCTGTCAGGACACCACTGCCCCAGAACCGTGTGCCATCCGACCGCACATACCAGCGATCTTCCTCTACCCGTTCTTCAGCTACGGTTGTCTTGAGGTCTTGCTCAGGATTGCCGCAATTGATGTCTTCAAGCGTAAAAAAGCAGGAAAAATGCTTGCCAATAATCTCAGATGCTTGATAGCCTAAAATCTTTACCGCTTCTACGTTCCAACTAACTACGTATCCATGAGGATCTAGCCGGAAAATTGCGTATTCCTTAACACCCTCTACTAGGAAGCGGAAGCGCTCTTCACTTTCGTGCAGTGCTTCTTGACCTCGCTTGCGGTCGGCTTTTAGAGCCAAAACATCTGCCGCCAGTTGCGAGTTCTGCTGCTGCAACTCCTCTCGCTCCACTTCTATTTTTTCCCAAGCGGTGCACATCATCTCAAAGGAGTCAGTTCCTGCTAGCAACTCTTTTAACTTATCCAAGTTCATTAATAGTCCTCCAAGTCTTTACAGTTATCGACTAGCTCACTCCCCAACAGATGAAAGCAAAAACTAGCTTCAACGTTGCCAATCTTTAATAAAGCCGGAGCTAGCTGGCGAGATCTGACTGTCAAAATTCTCTCAATTCATCCGACTCAATTGTTAGGTGCCGTGGCTGAACCCGCTTGAAAGTGACAGCACTAACTTGAGCTGATTCTTGTTTAAGGTCTTCAATGTAGCCTAAAACAGCTTTTTGAGCTGACTTGGCACACGCAAAAGGTCCAAAGTAGTAGGTACATTGGGGCTGCTCAGTCACAATTTCGACCCACAAAGCTAATCTCAACTGCTCTAAAATAGATACTACGGACTCTTTCAGTATTTCCGACAGATTCATGATTTTTCCTTAAACTGATTTTGATTGGACTATTTGCACTCTAGTTAGAGGTGTGAAATAAATGTAAATGCATACTCATTTTCCGCAATTATGTTTGACTAGACTATTTACAACCTATTAAAAATATGGAGATATCTTTCAATCTTAAAAATTTTAAAACTAGCTGGAGCACTTAAAAAGGGCATAGTCTGAGTTCCCCATCTAAGTAATCTGACTACCAACCCATTCGGCATTTTCTCTCAGGATATGTAGAATACCCCCATGAATCAAATTTTCCATCCGTATCCGCTTCTGCACAGAAGAAAGGTGTAGAAAACTCCGGTTTTTAGGTGTCAGGTTTTTCTCACAACTCCATAGTGGTTAGGGGTATGAGTCAAGACATGGGCAAGTAGCTTTTGCCGCAATTCAGGCAAACAAAAAGCTATTTGATACGGGTATTTAGGATAATCCTCTAAGAGATTTTCAATTCTTGCAATTACAACTGGTAATGTTGGATTGATTAGTTCATAGAACAGTCTGTACCTCTGATAGCTGATTTTTTGACCGTAGGGACAACTGTTTTTCAAAAGCTTTACTTAGGATGAAATAGTCAAAGTGTACAATTTGATTGAAGTCCCGTTTTCATCAATATGCAAATGGTGGCAAGGAATCCAATCGCTTCCAGCAAAGTACAGAACGAAAAATACTACTTATGATGATTTGATTAAAAATGTTTATCATCAGTAATTCCTAGATTACTGATGAACATTGCTTGTTTAGTCTTACGTGTAACTTTGGAAGTAATCTTGTTCAGGGCTAGAAAAAATCTGCTTGCCTAGTTTCCACTAACCGTTAGGCGTATTAAACTATGCTAAATTAATTCACTTTTAATGATGTATCATGTTGCTCTACCCTTATGTAGAGCCTTATGTAGAGGTTTTGGTGGCAATCTTTGATATCATGGTGCGATCGCAATCTCTCAAGTATGATTGCCTTATACAATGACAAGGCTTAACCTCTTATATACGCTAACGTACTTAAACTACTACCTCTCAATGTAGCACTTATGTACGTTAATGCACAATGTTAAATTAAATTTGTTAAAATAGTTGTGTAAACAAATTGCCCGAAAGCTTGTTTTTTTAAAATTCACCTCTTGACATTAGAAGCAGGAACAACAAACACCTCTTTTCGTGCTGCTAGCTGGCTTTTTTAAATGCAGGTGGCAAAGGAATCTACTGATGTCCTTGTCAACCTCACTCCCAATTTTGGGCGCGAGTTCGTTGGGGAAAGCTTCCCTCGGCGACACCGCTTCTCAAAACCAGCTTCTGACTACACTCCCTCGTGAAATATATGCACGTCTTCTTCCCAAGTTGGAGACTGTTTCTTTGGTTTTCAAGCAGGTGCTCTACCAGCCTGGAGAACTGATCCAGCACGTCTATTTTCCTCTAAGTGGTGTAGTTTCCCTGCTCACCATCTTGGCAGACGGCACTGAAACTGAAGTAGGTATAGTGGGCAACGAAGGCATAGCAGGTATTTCTGTATTCTTAGGCATCGATACAACATCGGTCAAGGCGCTCGTCCAAATTCCAGGTGATGCCATGCGGATGCAGACATCTGACTTTAAAGCAGAGCTTTTGGATGGTGCGCTCCACAATCTACTGCAACGCTACACTCAGACGCTGATCGGTCAGATTTCACAAACGGTTGCTTGTAACAGCCATCACTCAGTCGAAGAACGCTGCTGCCGTTGGCTACTAATGTGTCACGATCGTGCTAGGTCAGACCACTTTCCGATTACCCAGGACTTCCTCTCCCATATGCTAGGCGTGCGCCGCGCCAGTGTCACGGTGGTTGCTGGTATGCTCCAAAAGGCAGGACTAATCAGCTACAGTCGCGGTCGGATGGCTATCATTGATCGTCCTGGTTTAGAAGAAGTTAGCTGCGAGTGTTATGAGAGCATCAAAGCAGAGTTTGACCGTGTTTTCGGTGTAACAGTGGTGACAACGTTGGAAATCGCGTCGAGCGGATATGAGGAAAAGTCCTTATAAATTACCTTTTTTGAAACAGGAATCGGAATCCTGAGAAGATGCCCGGTAAGCTAATCGTCATTCAAATTTCCGTCCCGACCCTTACTAGGTTTAGGCTTCAGCACACATATTACGCAACTTAAAGGCACATTAGCTTATTGAGAAATTGCTTGGCACTCGACTACAGCTTTGCTCTCACTGACCAACTAACATGGAATACGCTTAAGTTGCATTGTTCACAATAAGTAAATGGTAATCGCGATATTTACTATTCTGGTACTCAGACAGACTAATAACAACACGGTCAGATGTTGAATCATTTACATAACTTCACGACTTATTCCTGGATCATGAGATAAGGTTAAGTCAATTGAAGAGTCTTTCGGATTAATTTTTCTTATTCGTTGGGGTTGATTCATTTCAACACTTCACATTTTATCCAGAGGATAATATGACTACCATTGACACTTACAACCTTGAGGTTATCTCCGGAACTCGCAACCACAAAGGTTCTTTTGTTCAGGATACTGTTTACAAGTTGATAGGAATTGAGCAATCTGGCTGGGCTTTGATTTGTCGAGATCAAGCCACTTGTCATTATGTAAATCCTAACAGCCTACGAAGAATACCTAATCAGGATACTCACTCATGTATCCTCCCTAATAGTGGATATTGGGTTTGATTGAGTGTGTTTAAGTCGTTTATTTAAATGAAGCAGCAAGATTTGGTTGTGAGTGAAAGAAGTGTGGGGTAGGATGATAGCAATTATCCTGATTGCCGTCACAACCTATGGAATGCCCATTCTGCGGTCATCTCAAAGCTCATAAACACGGGCGCACTCCCAAAGGTCAGCAACGGTTCAAATGTCCCATCTGTTACAACACCTTCACCGATACCCTCGATACTCTCTACTACAGACGCCAACTCAGTCATCAGGAAGTTCACACGATTCTGCAATCTCATAGTGAAGGTAGCAGTCTCAGAGGCATTGCTCGCATCTCAGGACGGTGCTTCAACACTGTCTCCAGTCTCGTGCAGCGAGCCGCCATCAAGGGTCAGATGATGCATAATCAAGAGGTTCAATCTGTTGATACTGATGAGGTGGTGGCTGACGAGATGTGGTATGAAGTCCAAAAAAACAGAAACAGTGTGCCTTTGAGGAAGTCGAGCGAGGGGATTGCTGGATTGCCATAAGTCTGGCTCAAGCGAGTGGATTGATTCTAGCGGCTAGAGTGGGCAAGCACACTGATAATCTGCTAGCGGCATTACTGCATAGTACGGAGGGAAAAACGGATTGTCAGAAATGGAGTACAGACGACTGGGGAGGCTATGAACGAGTGCTGCCGTCTGAAGTGGAGCATCACATCACCAAGAGTCGGACACAGCGGTTGGAGCGTACCAATGGGATAGTGCGGCAGCAATCAGGGCGATTTCATCGACGGCAGAATAAGTTTAACAAGCAGTGGCAACGAACTGAGATGACGGTACGGTTAGTAGTGAGTTACTTCAACTGGATCTGGTGCAATAGTCGGACTGGGACAACAGCGGCAGAGAGAGCGGGGTTAACGTTTCCCAACTGGGATTGGCAGGACTTTGCCACCTACCCCACACTTCTTTAACTCACAACCCAAGATTTCAGCCTTTATAGAAACAGCTAAAGGCTAAATATTTCTTCATGTCATGAGAGCAAATCATACTTCAATTTCAAGGAATGTGAGCGATCATTAGAAATGTCTTGCTCTTGAAAAAAATCAAAGCGTGTCTGTTCTCCAAAATTCAAAATATTCGGGTGAATACATCATCTCAAATGGCAAAGAAGAAACCTCTTATGGCCTAACCGCGCCAACAAAATCGGGAAGCTGAAACGCTAACACCAGTATCTGTACAGTTGGAAAGCAGTAATCATCACCTCGTTTTCAGTTTCAGCCAAAACAAATTTTGATGATAGTCTAGCAGGAAAATTGAATATGAAGCTTGTGATCTACAGCAAAAATATTGAAATCACTGATGCTATTCGGAAGTATGTACATCAGAAGATTGAAAGGGCAGTGAACCACTTTCAGAATTTGACAACTGAAGTGGATGTGCATCTATCAGTAGCCCGTAATCCTCGAATCAATCTCAAGCAGGCGGCTGAAGTCACCATCTACGCCAACGGAAGTATTATCCATGCCGAGGAGAGTAGCGAGAGCCTATACTCCAGTATAGACTTGGTAGCTGATAAGATTGCGCGTCAACTGCATAAATACAAAGAAAGGCGTCGCCAGGGGATGAGAACATGAACGCAAGATAAAGAGCGCGAATCTGATGTCGGTAGTTCAAGTGTTTTTTTTTGGCGCTTACCAATTTCCCAAGCCGCTAGAGCTATCAAGCTAGTACCGCGCACGGTATCAACTTGGTAGCCCTTGGTAATTCAGGGCTAATGCTTTATTCCCCAGATCTGTTTGCTATTTGGGTTTGTACTACTGCTGTGAGGGCTGGCGCGTTAGCTCCAGATTATATATCTTGCAAAAGGTTATGACGGTAGCTTAAGTTCATAATTGTAGAGACCAGCAATCAAGTTAAAACGTAAACCAAAACGCTTACGGCGATTTCTGTAACGCTCGGATAAAATTTTGAAAATTTTGAAAGCGCGGTTGAGATGTTCAACAACAACCCCAGGGATAATTTATTCTAAAAGTAAAAATAGGTTATCGATGTCATGGGCAAGAAATCGTTCGGTCTTGGTTAGCGAATCATAGCCACTCTTATGAGCAAGATTGATGGCGATAGTGCGGATAATCGACCAGTTGGTAGCGGCATGGTAATTCCTGAAGGGAGCAGCATCTTCGGCAAAAATCACATCTTTAATCTAATGCAAACGGTTCTCAATTCCCCAATGAGTAGCGAATTCCATCCGCAAATATCCTCGTGACAGTTCCTTTGATGCTCTTGCCGTCAATCGCTATCCACTCACTTGGTTCGGCATCGAAAGTTCTATTAGCCCATTGCTCAAACTGCTGTGCCAGAACTTGAAAATCGAGCTTTTGTAAGATGCGGCGCTCATGTAGTGTCCGATGGCAGGCGAGTTGCTATTAGTCCTAGTTGCTCACTCACTACCTGATAGTGACGCGCCCCAAAGTCTAAAGGGCGCGTAGTAACTTCGGCTCCACTGCTTGTTCCCATGATTACTAATAGCAAAATCAACCACAGTGGATAACGTCTACCTTGAGATGCCCGGAAATCTCTGATTTCCTGAAGTGAAGTGATTAAGTTTGCCCCCACCATCTTATTTCTAAAACTTGTTTAAATCATTCTAATATTTTTCCACCTCTAAAATTTTGGTTGGTCAAGCAGGTGTTGTGAAAACCAGAACTGGTGCCATCGACCGTTGAGTTCGAGGATTTTGAGTAAGCCGAGTGCTCTGCTACCTTGGGGTCGCCAACTCTTG
>JAESFL010000805.1_pt1 | contig 16615 bp, 13 predicted proteins | sample 9269401 | NCBI WGS metagenome assembly JAESFL01 (sample SAMN14506025, study PRJNA617098) | algae metagenome | isolation source: Gloeocapsa sp. UFS-A4-WI-NPMV-4B04 and co-occurring heterotrophs from desert... | place: USA: Utah | collected 2006-10-01 | reverse complement strand
GGTTTATCAAGTACGAATGGATTGAGATCAGTGCTTATCGAAGTTGGCAAAGCTTAGTTCAGTATGTTGAGAAGGTGCTCAAAGAGTTTGGAGAGAACTATGTAATTAATTTTGTTTAACTACTTATCCAGGTCTAAACCATTTGAGCTTATGTTAGACAATACCAGCACTTGAGATTGCTGCAAACTAAGGAGCGGATTCAATCAACGGAGGTATTAATAATATCAAGACACCTAAACACAAATTATGTTAAAGTTGCCAATTTTAAAAATTACAGAATAATTGATTTGCTGGGTATGTTAATTATTTCAAGATATACATTCCTTTGTAGTGCGATCGCTCTTAGTATTTTTTATGGTTCAACTAATCGCTGATGTCTTGGTCGTAGGAGGTGGTACAGGTGGAACAGCTGCTGCTATCCAAGCGGCGCGAAGAGGTGCAAAAACGATTATTGTTAGTGAATTTCCCTGGTTAGGAGGAATGCTGACATCAGCTGGAGTATCTGCACCGGATGGCAATGAATTAACTACTTTTCAAACAGGTTTATGGGGTACATTTCTACAAGAATTGCAACAACGTCAGATTGGTGGATTAAATAACAGTTGGGTTAGCTTTTTTAGCTATGATCCGCGTATTGCTGCTGCTGTGTTTGCTGATTGGGTACAAGAGTTGCCGAACTTGAATTGGATTAGTGGGCAAGTACCCTTGGAAGTCTTAAAACAGGAAAATTGTATTAGCGGTGTTCGGTTTGCAGATTTTACAGTCACAGCAAAAATTACTCTGGATGCAACAGAACTAGGAGATTTACTGGCGATCGCTTCTGTGCCTCACCGTTGGGGTTGGGAATTACAATCTCAATGGGATGAACCCAGTGCGCCAACTACTTTTAATACTCTTACAGAAAAATATCCAGTGCAAGCCCCCACTTGGGTTGTACTTATGCAAGATTTTGGTGAATTGGCTGCTCCAGAAATTCCAGCACCTCCCCACGATGATCCTGTACAGTTTGCTAGTGCTTGGGATAATTACGGCGCAGAACAATTTTTAAATTACGGACGCTTACCAGGGGATCTATTTATGATCAACTGGCCTCAATGCGGCAATGACTATGCTGAAGGCGTTGGGCGATTAATTGCATCTCCATTATCACGGTATCAATTTCTTCAAGAAGCTCGTTGGCATACTCAAAGTTTTGCTCGCTATATCCAGACTCAGCTAGGTCGTCGCTACGGCTTGGCAAATCACATTTTCCCCTCAATAAACGGCGAAAGTCAAGACAAATTTACTGGATATTCCCTTGGTAGAGGTGCTTATGCAATGCATCCCTACTACCGCGAAAGTCGTCGTTTAGTAGGAATAACTACGGTACGGGAACAAGATATTTTACCCGCTCCTGAAAGTCGGGTTGCACCATTACCCCACGCTCCGGCTGGGTTTGTAAATGCGATCGCGATTGGTAACTACGCCAACGATCACCATTATCCAGGTATCAATTTTCCTTTAAAATCAAAATCGCTGCGCTGGGGCGGACGTTGGACAGGAACTCCCTTTACGATTCCTTATAGTTGTCTAATTCCAGCCGAGACAGATGGTTTATTAGGATGTGAAAAAAATATTTCGGTGTCTCACATTGCCAATGGTGCAACTAGATTGCAACCTGTGGTTATGGGTATTGGTCAAGCAGCTGGCATGGCGGCAGCGCTGTGTGTGCAGCTAAACTGTCAACCGCGAGATTTACCTGTACGAGCCTTGCAAGAAGCATTGTTGCAAGACAAGCAAGCGAATACTGCAATTATCCCATTATTCAATTTATCTCCCAATCACCCCGAATGGCTACACTGGCAACGCTATTATCTAGATCATCCAGAAGCTTACCCAGCTAGCGGTAATTGCCCTTGCTCCCAAAACTCTTCTCCCCTCCCGCCTGCCATTTGCCACTTCTTCGGCATTTTCCACCGTCACGACGAGCAAGACTATACCTTCACCATTACTGAACCACCTTTGCAGGGGCAGTGGATACTTGTTACATTGCGATCGCAAGTGAATGAGCAACTCCAAATATGTCTCGATCAGCAACTCCTCAAAGTTTGGGGTTGGCTGAATCATGCGGGTAATTGGCTGCTAGTTGAAAAGATTGATAGCTAGGGGTAAGTTTACATAATTTTTTAAACTATGAAGTTACAAAGTTTACACTCAACTTGATACGATTACTGTATATGAACGTTCGGTCACATTGAATGAATCTGAAAACTTCAGCTACTGCAATCCTGCTGACTACCCTCGGTTCAGCGTGTTCGTTGTTTACAGGTGTTTCAAACAAATCTGCGCCAAATAGCTATTCTCCAAATACCTCAGATGTCACACGGCTACTGAAAACAAAGCAATGTCCAGGCTGTCACTTAGAGGGTGCTAATTTGACAGGAGCAAACCTGCAATCTGCCAACTTGCAAGGGGCAGATTTAAGTGGTGCTAATTTAAGTGGGGCAGACCTCAGAAAAGCAAATCTGAATGAAGCTAACCTTAGAGAAATCAACCTCAAGGAAGCCAACTTACATTGGGCAAAACTAACTGGAGCAAACTTAAGTTGGACTAGCAACACGCTTAATCCAGGACAGATGTCTCGCTCAAACCTGCGGGGAGCAAACCTTAGCGGCGCAAATCTGATCACAGCGTACCTGCGTGGGGTAGACCTCAGTGGGGCAGACTTACAGGGTGCATACCTGCACGCGGCGGATCTGAGTGAGGCAATTCTGATTAAAGCAAACCTGAGTGAAGCTGATCTAGTTAGTGCCAAACTGACTGGGGCAGACTTGGCTAGCGCCAACCTCAAGGGAACAAACCTGATCGCAACAACCTTAAGAGGATTAAACTTTAGCCAAGCTAACCTTCAAGGGGGAAAGCTGCACGCGGCAGATTTGACTGAGGCTAACCTGAGCGACAGCAACCTGAGTAGGGCCGATCTGAGTGCAGCCGTTTTAATTGGGGCTAATTTGAGTGGTGCTAACCTTGAAGGTAGCAAGCTGAAAAAAGCAACTTTAACAGGGGTAAACCTGAGTGGAAAACAATTTCACGGGGTAAACTTTCTCGGAGCAGACCTCAGTCGAGCGAATTTGAGTGGAGCAGACCTCAGTCGAGCGAATTTGAGTGGGGCATACCTGAATGGAGCCGATCTCAATAAAGCAATTTTGAGTGGAGCAATTTTGAATGGAGCAAAACTAAGGGATGCTAACCTAGACGGCGCAGTTGGTCTAAACGAATCGTTGCGCGCTAGAAATATAGTGCAACCTCCACCGCCGTCACAAAGTTCGCGCCAGGGACATGATGATGACCACTAACTCTTATGCCACCGCAGGTTAACTATAGTTTTCTTCGCTACTGTAAATAGTGTAGTTGAGAGGAATGCCATTTTAAAGATGACGTAGTTATGGCAACTACATTACTTAGCGGTCAGGTACTATGATTAGAAATGCTGTTTACGCTAGCTTTGCAGCTTTTAGGCACGTCAGATCATGTTAGGCAAGTTACTACAGGGTCGCTACCAAGTCGCTCAAGTCTTAAGTGCAGGAAGATTCTGTCAAACCTACATTGCTCAAGATACCTATCAAGTTGACCGCCCAAACTGCGTAGTTAAACATTTTTTGCCAGTCGACAATTTCAACTTGCCGCCAACGCTGAAACAGTTATTTAATAGAGAAGTAGCAGCCTTAAAAAAACTGGGCAACTATCCTCAAGTACCGCAACTCTTAGCCCATTTTGAAGAAAACCAAGAATTCTTCCTAGTGCAAGAATTTATTGCCGGGTCTCCTCTTAGTAATGAACTAAAACCTGGGCAACAGTGGAGTGAGAGTCAAGTTATTGATCTACTACAAGAAGTATTGGGCATTTTGAGTTTGATTCACAGTTACGGGCTAATCCACCGTGATGTCAAGCCGAGCAATTTGATTCGCAGACAGCAAGATCGCCGCATAGTGCTGATTGACTTTGGCTCAGTTAAGCAAGCCTGGATGCAGGTAGTTACAGTGCAAGGCAAAACCAGCGCTAGCTATGCGATTGGTATCCCCGCTACCCTCGCAATTGGTACATCGGGGTATATGTCGACAGAGCAGGGGCGAGGTCGACCCCGACCTAACAGTGATATTTATGCGTTAGGAATGATTGGTATCCAAGCGTTAACTGGTCTTAGTCCCACAGAATTACTAGAAGACTTCAATAGCGCAGAAGTGATCTGGCAACACAAAGCCCAGGTGAGCGCTGATTTGGCAAGTGTGCTGAACAAGATGGTGTGCTACCACTTCAAAGACCGCTACCAATCGGCAGCAGAAGTGCTGCAAGCATTACAGCCATTGATCAATACAGTAGTACCTCAGCAATCAGCTACAACTCAATTATCAGGAATTGAGATGCAGCCCAAAAGTTCGGTAGATGCAGTGGTAGTCCGCGATCGCGTTAGACAACATCTATCTAATAAAAAGATAAGTAATGCTGCTGTTCTACGCTCTTTTAAAAAACCTGCTGTGCTGATTGGCATAGCTGCAAGTGCTAGTGTTTTAGCTTTAATGCTTGGCAATTACTATTTTGCGCGATCGCCTGCTTCCATTTCTCAAGCTGAACAAAATTCAGTTGCGCCACTACCCAACACTGCTTTAGGAAATATTGCTCTAACTAAGACGCTGAGGGGTCATTCAAATGTAGTTTGGTCTGTTGCTCTTAACCCGGATGGGCAAACGCTAGCTAGTGGTAGTGAGGATAAAACAATTAAACTTTGGAATTTGCCTGCTGGTGAACTGCAACGCACCCTTTCTGGACATACAGGCACAGTTTGGTCTATTGCTTTCAGTCCAGATGGGCAAACCCTAGCCAGTGGTAGTAACGACAACACAGTCAAACTCTGGAATCTACCTACTGGGGAACTGCAAAGCACCCTTTCTGGACATACAGGCACAGTTTGGTCTGTTGCGCTTAACCCAGATGGGCAAACCCTAGCTAGTAGCAGTGAAGATAAAACAATCAAACTTTGGAATCTGGCTACAGGGGAACTGCAACGTACCCTAGCAGGACATACAGACGCTGTTAGGGCGATCGCCTTCAGCTTGGATGGACAAACCCTGGCTAGTGGTAGTAACGACAATACAATTAAACTCTGGAATCTACCCAGTGGAAACCTGGTACGGACTTTGTTGGGACATCAAGACAGAGTTATAGCAATTGCCCTTAGCCGTGACAAACAAATCCTTGCTAGCGGCAGCGTAGACAAGACAATTAAAATTTGGCATCCAAGTAGTGGAAAACTGCTCCGCACTCTTGCTAGAAATCCAGATTGGATCAACTCCATTGCTATCAGCCCAGATAGTCGAATTCTTGCCAGTGGCATTGGTGATGTGATCAAAATTTGGGATTTGAATACTGGATATCTACTGCAAATTCTCTCAGGGCATTCCAGCGATATTACTTCTGTTTCCTTCAGTGCGAATGGCAAAACACTTGTTAGTGCTAGTAGAGATCGGACTATCAAGGTTTGGCAGCTATAAGCATCAATTATCGCTACTGCTGAATGTAATTAAACCAACCATCGCCATATTAATGCAAGTAACACAGCTGCGATCGCACCGATTAATGTATTCACAATATTCACTACTTCATTTGTCAGCCAGTCTATTTGGGCTTGTAACGTTGCCCCAATTACACTTTCTAAATTAGTTGCAATAAACGCCGCTAGCACACAAAACACTACTCCTGGTAGATCGATCATCCCGACTCCCCAGCCCAAAAAAGCGATCGCAGTTGAACCAACTATCCCAGCTAGCGTACCTTCTAAACTAATTGCTCCTTCTGTTCCACGCGGTACTGCTTGTAATGTAGTAATCAGATACGTCCGCTTGCCGTAAGCTTTACCGACTTCACTAGCACAAGTATCAGAAAGTTTGGTGCTAAAACTAGCTACATATCCTAGCAACAGTAGATACGTAATTAATCCAGTTTCTACCTTAAAAGTAGGAACCACTAAAATCCCCAAAGCACACAGCGCCGCAGTCAACGCCGAACCCCACACATTTTCTGGACCTCGCGCTCCCGAACGTTTCTCAGCAATCCCCTCTGCTTCCTTTTGCGCCATGCCTACCCGCGTCACGGTAGAACCAACTAGAAAATAAAACAGTACAACTACATATCCCCGCCAGCCTAAGCTACCCCAGATCAGAACACCTAGAAACCATGCGTGTAATAATCCTGTTGGAGTAAGGAGCTTTTTAGGAGCAATCCAGGCTACACCCAATAAAACTGTATTCAATCCAACAGCAACTAGCCACGGATTTAGAGAATGAATTGTAGAAAGCATCAACTACAAGCCTCAAAAGACACAAACCGTGAACCAAACTTTATTTCATCTTGCCTTTTTGATCGCCAACATTACCCAAACAAAAGAATTTTATATTGATGGCTTAGGCTGTGTTGCAGGTCGTGAAACCTAATTTTGAATTTGTATGGACATCAGTTAGTTGCTCACGTCACTAAGGAAATACTTACATCCCAACGAGGCATTTATCCTAGACACTTTGGGCTGATTTTTACGTCTTTAAGCGACTGGGAAACCTTACTAGATCGCGTACTTTCTCGCCAGCTACTTTTTAGAGAAGAACCTAGGCAGCGATTTTCCAGTTTACCTTTAGAGCATCGTACCTTCTTTTTAGAATATCCGTTTTATAACTTAATGGAGTTTAAATATTACCGTCACGCCCAGTCTATTTTTGGTAGTTCTGACTACGCACAAATTGGCGATTCTGCTTGAGTGGTTCCGAAAGAGCCGCCACTACCTCTACTAAACTTCTTGGCTCTGTAATCATTGTGGCATGAGTCAAAACAGGCACTTGGACATTTTTACCTACTGGCATTTGGGAACTGTTGGCAGGAACAATCATTAAATCAAAAGGTGTCCAAATAGAGGTAAAATTCAACTGATTTAACATCGCAATATCTCGATTTAAATCTTGCAGAAAAGCACTATTAGGGCGCATTTGAATAGATCCAAGTCTGTCAAGAGCATATGCTATCCACGTGCCATTATGCGGAGAAGCTATGGTAATCAAGCGCTGAACGCGATCTATTCCCCCTAGGCGTTGGACATAGTAGCGGCTAACAATTCCTCCCATACTAAAACCGATGAGATCGAAAGGTTGTTCAGGTGCAAAAGTTTGGGCAACACAATCAGCAACTTGCTTACCTAACTGATCAAGACCTAAATAGCCATCACTAGGAATTAGATCCAAGTCATAGACAGACCAACCTAAATCAGTCAAGTAGGGAGCCATTCTCTGAAAAATTGCTCTTGTGTCGTTGATGCCATGAACTAATAAAACAGGATTGCGAGCGCTAAAATTCATGATACTCTGATGCCAAAATACTTCTTACTATTAATTATCTCGTTAGTAAATTTAGACTAAGGTGAGTGCATTTTTAACTGAAGTAAGATAATATACTCGTAATATTCAAACAAAATTAACTAACTTGCAGATTTAGGCTGATCTTTTGGGCTTAAGTTTGTAACTTACAGGCGCTTAACCACTGAGCAAGAATAGTTAAAAAAATTAAATAAATCTGAGCAAAAGATCGCTGTTTAAGTAAAGTTACTAGATTAGCACTTTGAAAATTGTCACTAAGGAGGATCAAGATTATGAAAGTTTATTTTCGTAATCAAGCCTCAACAGTCCAGTGTAAAGTTAGCATTTTCGGCTATAGCGTAACTCAGTCTTGCGAATGGGTTGCTAAAAAAGCTTCGATGGCAACTTTAATAGCATTGCTGGGAACAGGCGGGGGATTATGGACTGTAAGTGAAGCGATCGCCCCCCAAATTGCTCAAGCGAACACCGAACGTATTGAAATCTCCCTACCACGTCACCAAAATGAAACTTACCAAGGACTTGTAAATCGAGCAGAAGCAGCTGCTTTGAAATCGATTGAGCAAAGCTTCGCTCAAGATACGCAATTGACAAATGTCTCCATCGTGATTATGGGGCAAAATCACGGCAAGATTGCACCAGTTTTGTTTTTAAAAGTCGACAGAAGTGAATGGTTGAGTAATCCCGCGCTTCAGCATTGGGTGACATACTTTAGAAGTGCGCGATCGCTACTCGGACTTCAAGACGCAGCAGCTACCACTGCGACACCGAGAAATATCAGCAATCCTACTACAACAAAAACTATTACCCCAACCGCTACTACCCCTAATCAAACGCCAACTTCCAGCACTGATTCGGGTTCGCAACTACCAAATACTTCTACGATAATAACTCCAGCAACCAATGTTAGTCCAGAGAACCCTCCCACCTCAACTTCCGTAGATAACGTTGTAGCTCCAACCGCGCCCGTTAATAATGGCACGATAATCAATAATCCTACTACTATCAGTGTTCCTAACAATAGGGGCTTGCTCCCTAGTAATACTCCTGTTTCTGGAGTTACGAGACTAATACCCAATACGTCTAGAAATTTTACCAATACTATCCCTAACGCCACAAGCCCAAATCAGAATGTCTCGCCAGGTACTTCGCCTGCTGGACTCTGAGACGAATTTAACACTTAACTCAACAGCAGTGCTGCCTCAGTTCCAATCCTTTCAACTCCAAGGGTTGTAAAAAGTTGCTGTAAAAGCTATCATGGTTTATTAATATAAAGAAACATTTGAGTTTCAATGAGATAAATGTAAAGCTAACTAGAAGCTTAAAATGGTCATTTTGTCTCAAAAAGCTTTTTTAGTATGCCTGTGCTGCTAAAGCCAACAGGTATAATGAAGCCATTAACAAATAAAAGATTAAACTAATTAGAAAAAGCATAATTATAGAGTTTAAAGTCGATGGCAAAAACTTAAATTTGATTCAGTAAAAACATCCTCCTTATCAAGTGTTTATCAGCAAAATTAGCTGTCTAAGAAACAAGTTAACTCGGCTGAATCAACAAATCTAACCTCCATTACGCGAAGCTCGATCTAAGGTAGAAGCAGTGCAAAAAAAGCTTTCCGAGTCCAAGTCTCGCTCATTTTTAAGTTCTTTTGAAGAAAGTACAAAACTTTTAGCTAACGTAGAACAACTGCGAAATCAGCAGGCTGAGATATTAGCAAAGGGAAAAGAAGCTAATAGTCGCTCAAAACAACTGATTGCGATTGTGGGAAGCTCCCCCGGACAAACATCAGATACCTCGATTCTGCTATCAGAGCGAGTATTTCGCCAAAATTTAGCGTATTATACTGAAACTAGCGCTAAACTGGCAAATTTACTGTCTAAGTTGGCAGCAAATCACCTTGAAGTAATTGCCGAAAAACTTAAGCAGCAACAACTACAATCTGCTTTATTAAGCAGAAGTCGTTTGCTCCTAGGTAGTCCAATAGATATAAAAACACTAGAGCAACTTAGCCTGAATGTTCATAATACAACTTGGAAATCACGAGAAAGTGTATTTCAAGAACTAAAAGAAGTACGTATAGAGCGACAAAGGCTACGGAATAAAGCTGAAGAAATTGACCAGCAAATTAATCAATTTGAGTCTCAAATTGCGGAGTTAGCTCACCAAGAACTTGAACTTAATAGTTCACATGATGTGGAAATTGCTGATGCGGTTTTTGCTTCCAATGTCGCTAATTCGTCAGATGTGAGCAAATCCAATGCTGCTTATTTACCACAGATGTTAGTCAAGCCTAGCTTGGCTGAGGAAACGATTTCACCAAATCTGAAGTTAATATTACTAGCAGCGCTAACTCAGTCTCAGCAATGGTTTACCAAAACAACCCGGATGGCAACCTTAGTAATGTTGCTGGGGTTAACAGGAGGTTCTTGGGTCACTAATGAATTACTCATACCACAGATAGCCCAAGCTGAAACAGCTCGCATTGACCTTTCGGTTACTAGCAAACCCAATGAAACTTACGAAACATTGGTCAGTCGTGCAGAAGGAGCGGTACTTGCAGCAGTTCAAGACAAATTTGACCAGAATAAGCACTTAACGAGTGTTACGGTCATGGTAATGGCTGAAAATTATGGCTCAACCGCACCATTACTGTCTTTGGAAGTAAGCCGTAATCAGTGGCAGAAAAATCCTGATATCGAAATCTGGAGTACATACTTTGCAAATGCGCGATCGCTACTGGGATTAAGTAGTGAAGTAGCAACTACAAATAGCAGCACTCCAGCAACTGATACTGTAATAGATGCTGTCAATAGCTATGTGGTCAGTAGCCTAGAAACTGTTAAGGAAATTGCTCCTACGCCGCAAACTAATACTGTTAGTAAGTCGTTATATCCTGAAGCAGCTACTGATACGGGTAGTAACCGTGAGTCAGAATTTTCCTCAGTTACTAATAAAACAACTCCGCCCCAAATAGCAAATACTGAGACAGTTCTGCTTAACATCTCAATTACTAGCCAACCCAACGAAACCTACGAAACATTGGTCAGTCGTGCAGAAGAAGCGGTGCTTGCAGCAGTTGAAGAAAACTTTGATCAGAACAAGAAAATGTCGAATGTGACAGTCATGGTAATGGCTGAAAATTATGGCTCAACCGCGCCTGTATTGTCTTTAGAAGTAAGTCGTAGTCAGTGGCATAAAAGTCCTGATATTCAGCGCTGGGGTACATACTTTACAAGTGCGCGATCGCTACTCGGATTTAATAGTGAAGTAGCAACTACAATTAGCACTACTCCAACAACTAATTCGGCTGTAATAGCTAAACAACCTGTCAATAGCTATGTCAGTAGACTAGAAACTGTTAACGAAATTGCTCCTACGTCCAATCAAATCACTACTCCTAGTAAGGCAACAAATCCTGTATCAGTAGCTAATGCGGGTAATAACTATGAATTAGAATTTTCCGCGATTATTAATAAAACAACTGCACCACAGACAACAAATCCTGAAGCAGCAAGTATTGATCTCTGGGTTACTAGACAACTCGATGAAACCTACGAAACATTGCTCAGTCGCGCGGAACAAGCGGTGCTTGCAACAGTTGAAGAAAACTTTGACAAAAACAAGCAAATATCGAATGTGACAGTCATGGTAATGGCTGAAAATTATGGAGCAACTGCGCCAGTGCTGTCTTTGGAAGTAAGCCGCAATCAATGGCGTAAAAGTCCTAATATCCAACGTTGGGGTACATATCTGATGAGTGCGCGATCGCTACTCGGATTTAAAAATGTAGCAACTACCAACGATTTAGCAACTGATAGTTTTGATCAACCAGCACAATCAGAGATAGATAGCCTGTATAACAGCAACTCTAGCAATCCAGCAACTGATACCTTTGATCCATCAGCACAACCAGAGACTGATGACTCGTATATAGATAGTCTAGATAATAGCAACTCCAGTGATCCACCTACTGTTGCCCCTGTGCCATCACAACAACCTCCAAATAGCACTGCCCCTAACTCAGCATTTCCTAGCTCAATTCAACTCGTGAACTGAAAGTTTATCACCGTGTTCCAATAGCTCAAACTGTTAGTCTGGGTAGAGAAAATCTTACTCCTAGTAACCAATCAATTGTCAGAAACAATTGGTCATTGATTGTAGTCCAGATATGGCTACTCCTGTAATGCCAGATTAGCTCGCAGATAGCACCTGCTCAAACTAAAATGCCTACGCTCGAAGAGCGGATTTTCACGGGCTACACCGCGAAGCTATAGAATAGAAAGGTTGTGTAAAATTATCGGAGATGCAGTCATGGCTGTTCCTAAGAAGAAAACTTCAAAGTCAAAACGAGATAAACGCAAAACTACCTGGAAACGCAAAGCAGTTGTAGAGGCACAAAAAGCTCTGAGCTTAGGCAAGTCAATTCTAAGCGGACGTTCTAAATTTGTGTATCCAACTAAGGAAGAAACTGAAGAAGAAGAGTAATTTTGACAACAAACGGGCTAGGCTAGTTACCTGAATAAACACAAGCGAGGTGCTAGCTTGACGTTGTTAGCAGTGGGTAAATTACGCTCAAACTTCAATTACAGGTTTTCCATACTAGAGTAAGAGTCTTCAAGAAGTGATCTTTTTACACTAAATGCTAGGAAAATTTTTTCAAAAACCAGCAGCAGCAGAAAGCGATCGCGTCCCTCCTGGTCAATACTTAACTAAGGGGTTTCCTGTCCTCACCTATGGTCAAACACCTCAAATCAACATTGAGGAATGGCAATTTCGAGTGTCGGGGTTGGTAAAACAATCTGCTACCTTCATTTTGTCAGACTTTATGGCGCTGCCGCAACACGAGTTTACAGCCGATTTTCACTGTGTAACCCGTTGGTCTAAGCTTGATGTTAAATGGACTGGCGTTAAAGTAACGGACTTCATGCGTCTAATTGAAGTAGACCCAAAAGCAGTTCACGTTATGGAACACTGCTACGGCGGTTACACTACGAATATTCCTTTAGAAGACTTTGTGCGGGAAGAAAACTTTTTTGCTCACACTGTGTTCGGTGAACCTCTACCAGCAGAACACGGTGGTCCTCTGCGGCTAGTAGTTCCTCATCTCTATGCTTGGAAGAGTGCCAAGTGGATTAATGGTCTAGAATTTTTAGATCATGAAGAATCCGGTTTCTGGGAACGTAATGGCTATCACCGACGCGGAGAACCTTGGGCAGAAGAACGCTATAGTTGATTTGAAGAGTGGACAATTGACAATTGACAATTGACAATTGTCCCGATCTCGGGAATAAAAATCCCCTTGTCCAAAAACCTCACGAATAAATGTCAACTGTCAACTGTCAACTGTCAACTTTTTAAGAGTGAGCAGTGAGTAGTGAGTAGGGGGAGTTACTACCATTCTCTTCAGGGTAGTTTTTACGGACGAGCTACTCACTATTTTTTACAAACCAATAATTCGCTTTAGTAGTTGCAATTTGCCCTCATATGGAGCGTATCGCAACTTCGAGTCAAGCCACAAAGATTTGTGCAATACACTTTTGTAGTGAGAGAAGATATCAAAACTTGCTTTACCGTGATAGCTACCAATACCGCTATCGCCAACACCACCAAAAGGTAGAGATAAAACACCAAGTTGGATTACACAGTCGTTGATACACACACCACCAGATGTGGTTTCCTGCAATACTCGCTTTTGCAGGTTTTTGTTTTGAGAAAATAAATATAAAGCTAAAGGTTTGGGTCTTTCGTTAATAATCGCGATCGCCTCTGATAGATCATTATATTCAACAATCGGCAGAATTGGTCCAAAGATTTCATTTTGCATAACTGGGTCTGCTAACGAAACATGATCAATTAAGGTCGGCGCAATGTAACAATCATCTGGATTAATATCACCACCGATAATAATTACACCGTTTTGTAAAAATTTAACTAAACGATAAAAGTGTTTTTGGTTGATAATTCTGGCATAATCAGGGCTAGTATTTGGTTGCTCGCCATAAAAATTATAGATACATTTTTCGATACTATCTACTAAATTTTGCTTAATGTTTTTATTTACTAAAAGATAGTCAGGGGCAACGCAAGTTTGACCAGCATTAATAAATTTACCCCAAGTAATTCGTCTAGCAGTATATTCAATATTAATATCAGTATCTACAATACAAGGACTCTTGCCACCAAGTTCAAGTGTAACTGGTATTAGCTGTTTAGCCGCCGCCTCCATGACAATTTTGCCAATTTCTATACTACCAGTAAAAAAGATGTGATCAAACTTTTCAGCTAATAGCTGTTGGCTTGTTTCTGCACTTCCTTCTAATACTGCAATATAAGCTGGATTAAAGTATTTCTGGATAATATCAGCTACGACAGAAGATGTATGAGATGCAATTTCTGAAGGTTTGAGAATCGCACAGTTCCCTGCTGCGATCGCACCTACTAAGGGTGCAATTATCAGCTGAAATGGGTAATTCCAAGTTCCAATAATCAAAATAACCCCCAGGGGTTCTGCATAAATACGCCCAAAGCCAGGAAATTGCTCAATTCCAATTGGCGCTTTCTTAGGCAAAGTCCAAGACTTGATATGTTTAATAGCATAATCAATTTCTTTTACTACCCAAAGTTCAGTAGCATAAGCTTCAAATTCTGGTTTATTTAGATCCGCCTTTAAAGCATTAATGATTACTGATTGATGCTCAATAATTGCTTTTTTGAGAGTTTTTAACTGTTCAATCCGAAATGTAATATCTTTACATTTACCAGTTTTGAAAAACTCACATTGTTTGCGGATAATATCATTGACCGCTAATTGAGTAATCATCTTTTTATCCTAGAAATACAAAATTAGGTTTTACAAACACTCATAACCTTTATTTTGCACTATGGAGTAGGAAACACTTGCAAATAAGCTGATTTTTCGTTATAGTCTTTCTTGTAATCAAAATATGAGCGCTAATAAAAATTTCTCACAGATTCCTATTATTACACTCTACCTCAAAAAGCTAAAAAAGAGTAGGCCTCGATAAATTTCTATATCTTTAATAGCTTGGCTAATACAGCAATTTGGGTGCAATATCTTGTAGTCATTGTTAAGGCTATCTGGCTTTAAGCAGCTAGCCTTTGAAAGTTTAACCCCAGTCAGAATATAGGGTAGTTGAATTTTAGTTATTGTTGGATAGGTAGACGGACAGCAAATATACTACCTTTGCCTGGTTCTGAATTCACTTTGATTGTACCTTGATGAGCTTCTACGATTCTGCGGGAGAGGTAAAGTCCTAAACCACTACCAGAACGCTTGTGGCTTCCTTGGCGAAATCTCTCAAACAAAGTAGCTTGTTCCTCAATCGGAATACCTGAGCCTGTATCCTCTACAGTAATTGTCACGTAGTCACTGGAGGTTTGCGAAGGTGGGTTGAGGTTGATTGTCACTGAGCCAGTATCGGTAAATTTGATCGCATTTCCTACCAAATTAGTAAATAGGCGGTGGAGTTCTAAGCGATCGCCAATAACTTTAGTATTAGCTGACTGATCCCCATTATTTAGCTGTAATGATAGTTTTTTTTCTTCAGCTAAAGTAGTTAATTCTTTGACAATTTCTTCAAGCAAATCATGAAGATCAACAGGTGAGAAGACTATGTTTTTGCGACCAGCTTCAAAGCGATAAACTTCGAGTAAAGTATTTACCATTTGCAGCAAGTTTTGGTTGCTACGAGCCATCGTCACGATCGCTTCCTGCATATTTGGCGATAGTTCTCCCAACACTCCTTGTTGAAGCAGCAATAGCATTCGATCTGCTGCTACCAAAGGTGTGCGGAGATCATGAGTAAGGCGAGAGACAAAATCTTCGCGTTGACGGGCAATTTGATCGCGCTCGTCTACACTATGCTTGAGACGCAAAAGCGATCGCACTCGCGCCAGTAATTCATCAACTTCAACAGGCTTACGAATAAAATCATCTGCACCTATATCTAGTCCTTGCGCCACACTAGGCGAGTCGTGGGCAGTGATTAGGAGAATTGGGATAAATGACAATTTGGTATCTTGTCTAATCCGCTTAGTAACTTCAAAGCCATCCATTCCCGGCATCATAACATCTAGCAGCACCAAACTAGGTGGAGACTGCTCGATTTCTGCCAACGCAGAAGGACCATCTTCTGCTGTACTAATTTTATAGCCTTCTTCCTCCAAAATAGTTTGGATTAGGAATACATTGTCAGGAGAATCATCTACAACAAGGATATGGTCAGACAAGGCGGGTTGCGAACTCATGAACTATGAAGGTGTATTGTAAGGTTAATGTTTTTTAATATAAATAGGTATCTGTATCATTTTTTCCTGTGAGTGCCGAATTAACCTCCTACTCGCGAAGGATTCTTTAGCAATTTATTTACATCAATTAACGGTTGACACTTTATACTAAATCCGAGTAAAAATTAGTTTGCCAGAGAATTTAAAAATATTTAGCTACGCTGATGTAGATAACAACGCTAGCGGTTGAGGTGGGTGAAGTAGAGCGATCGCACATCTTGCTATTTAAACCGAGTATTTGCGCTCAAATTTATTTTGAAGCTAAAGTAGAGGCGGAAATTAAAGCTAGTGAGTATGAGCAGACCTGTTTTTCAGTTAAAAACGCTTCTTCCTAGCCAACATAGCTTGAATTTCCCTGCTTCGGGCCAACCATCTCTAAAAGTTGCAACGCTTATTTTCGTTTCTTTCCTTGTTTGTGTGTGGGTTGGGGTAATACTACTCACAGGCTTTTTGACAATTGGTGGAGTTCCAGCGCCTATTATTGTGAGCTTCATTCAAGACGAAACGGCGCGAAGTGCTTATTTTAGAGGCGATAGCAAGAAACTTCATGATCGGCTACAGGATATGGGTGTAGAAGAGCAAATAAAAGCATTCTACCGACCTCAAATTGGTGATGAAGAGCAACTAGACCAATACATTCACCAACTTTTATATAATCGCACTGGTCATGTAGGTGATGCCTACAAAGTCAACTCTAAAGGAATTTTAGTTTTGAAGCGTCAGAAACCTCGTCTATCTTCCTAAATGGGCGGGGTAGTTTAACTGAGTCATTCTAGCGATCAGCAACTCATAAGTAGTTAAACAAAATTAATTACATAGTTCTCTCCAAACTCTTTGAGCACCTTCTCAACATACTGAACTAAGCTTTGCCAACTTCGATAAGCACTGATCTCAATCCATTCGTACTTGATAAACC
>JAESFL010000804.1_pt1 | contig 16639 bp, 12 predicted proteins | sample 9269401 | NCBI WGS metagenome assembly JAESFL01 (sample SAMN14506025, study PRJNA617098) | algae metagenome | isolation source: Gloeocapsa sp. UFS-A4-WI-NPMV-4B04 and co-occurring heterotrophs from desert... | place: USA: Utah | collected 2006-10-01 | reverse complement strand
GGCTTATGCCGAGGCCCGCGCCGCGTTCAGCGAAAAGGAACTCGCCGACCTGACGATCGCGATCGGCCTGATGAACGCCTACAAACACTTGGCGATCAGCTTCCGCGTCCCGCCGCAGGCCGCAGCTTCTGCCGCATAAGGTTCGGCGGAGCGTTTCAGATGCTGGCGCAGCTCTTACCGGAAACTCATCTGGTGTTCATACCAGGCATTCAATGCCTCTGAAGCAATGCATAGGCTTAAAGTATCCAGCAATACACGCGCATTCCTCGCAATCCGTGGCGAGATCTAAAATCCGGAATTGGCTAAACTCTACCTTGTCGATGACTCTTGTTGACGCTTTCCTCCCTGACTTGCCCCATCGCTCTCACCCTCACGTGCGATGGGGCCTCTCGCAGAGGATTGGAAGGTTTCTCATAACTGCCGCGATCAGGTGCCGCCATGACATTGCAGGCTGAGGTACCCCTTCAGGCCACCTACAACATCGGTTCTGTCGAGAGGGCGAACGTGCACCTGGAAGACAGGCTTCCTGTCCATGTGGGCTCGTCAGGAGCCCTTCGTATGCGAGAGAGCACTGTCAATCAGGAGCGGTAACCATGCTGAGATATCCCATGCATGGCTTTGCCAAGCGCGTCGACGACGCCGTGGCTCGTGCGATGAGCTTTCTCCGGGCCAAGGGGATGGACGGCGCGATGGCAAGTCCACCTGCCTCCAACCCGGATGTCTGGCAGGCGCTGGCAAAATGGAAGGAGCCGGCATCTGTAAGATGGCAGACTCCGTCAGCCGCGCGTGGCATTGCCATGGTCTCAAGGAGACCGCAGACCTTCGGGCCCGTTCTCAAGTCCCACCGAGAACAACAACATCAGAGGGTCCAGAGAACGTGAGCCGTATGCCTGTCCAACCAGGTTGCGACAGCTACAACAACAGGCGGTCGCGACCTGACGAAAGTCAGTCAGCTTCAGCCGACAGAGCAAGCCGACGCGGGGTCGCAATCGTCACATCCGTTATGGGCATCGGATAGTCCATCAGTCTGGCTCTCCCGAACGCGTCTGCCCATGTCTGCCACCTCCGCTTGACTCGATCAGTTCCAGGAGCTTACAGCAGTCCTTCCGCAGCGTCCGTTCAGGATAGTTCGTGGCTCCCAACAGCAGACCTCGTTGCGCCGGCGCCGCCAAGTACCACGGTGACAGCGGCACGGGTGCCATGCCATACTGCAGGGCTCGTTCCGACACGGCGACATCATCATAGCCGTTAGGAAGGATGAGACGTACGGCAAAGCCGCCGTGGGCATCCACACCATAGCCTGATGGCACCAGGTCGCGGAGCGTGTCGGCCAGCCTCTGTTGCCGGGCGGCATACAGGCGCTTCATCTTTCGCAGATGACGCAGGTAGTGGCCCTCGCGGATGAACTCGGCGACGGTACGCTGGATGGCAACGTTGGGTGCGGGCGCAAGACATGCGGCGGTCTCCGCAAATGTCAGCGCCAGATGGGGCGGCACCACCATGAAGCCCAGACGCAGGGATGGGCTGATGGTCTTGCTAAACGTGCCGATATGCAGGACCCGGCCATCCTGGTCGATGGAGGCCAACGCCGGCGCGGCCCGCCCCTTCAATTGGAGTTCGCCCATATAATCATCCTCGATGATGTAGGCGTTCTGCCGCACCGCCCAGTCAAGCAATGCCCGGCGTCGGGCGAGCGACATGGTCATTCCCAGCGGCGCTTGCTGGCCAGGCGTCACAAGCGCAAGTGCGGCGTGTTGGGAGATCGCTCTTCCCTGCTGAACGTCGAGACCTTCTCCATCCACTGGCACCGGAACGATGTTGAGGCCGGCGATCTCGAGGGCCTTCCGTGTCACGGGAAATCCAGGATCCTCGAACCAGGCGCGGGCCTCTGCCAGCCTCAGGGCTCTCACGGCAATCCCGATGGCTCCGGCAAATCCCGCCGTCACCAGCACTTGGTCGGCTGTGCACTGCAGGCCGCGGGCAATCGCTAGGTACGAGGCGATCTCCTGCCGGAGGGCGGGATCTCCCCGCGGGTCCGGGTAGCTGACCGCATGCAGGGCCGCCGTCCGGGCGTTCCGCAGCATCATGCGGGCCCAGAGCTTGAATGGGAAGGCGTCCTGCGCGGGCACACCCATCTGGAACGTTGCCGGACGGTTGCTGAAATCCGGCCAGAAGTCGGGAAGGGGATGGCTGATCGACCGCTCCGGCGATGCCTGTGGGGCAATCAGCGCCTCCGAAACCCATGTGCCGCTGGCCCCGCGGGAAACGAGAAGCTGCTCATCAAGCAGGCGCTCATAGACGACCCGGACTGTGCCTCGTGACACCCCCATTTGAACCGCGAGGTCGCGCCAGGACGGCAACCGTGCGCCCTGGGTGAGGGTCCCCTGGTGGATGGCATTACGGAGGCCCGTGTAGATCTGGGATGAGAGCGATGCTTTGGCATCGCGATCAATGCTGAAAGGCAGTGGGCTCATCGGGTTCACCTCTCTTTGCACCGGATACCACAAACCGTCGCCAGATGGCCGCCCCTCGCTTGGCAGGACCACCGTGAAGCCGATCTCGACTTGAGCACCTCAATCTCTGGAAGCGAGCTGTCATCTGGAAATAACACTTGGACGAGACTTAGCACGAACGTATTTAGATCGGTTTGCGGAGAGGTCTAAACGCCTCTCGCAACTCTGCACTGAAGAGTCCAGGCTGCTCCCAGGCGGAGAAGTGGCCACCCCGGTCGACCTCGTGGAAGTAGATGAGATTGCGGTAGGCCCGTCGGGCCCATGTCTCCGGGGCGCGATAGACCTCCCCCGGAAAAACCGTGATTGCCACCGGAAGCGAGATCTCGGCGGTCTTCTCCGACGTCGCTGACAGAATGTTGGATTTGTTCTCCCAGTAGATCCGGGCGGCCGAGGCCGCGGTGTTCGTCAGCCAGTACAGCGAGATGTCGTCCAGCACCTCGTCCGGGGTCTTTTCGGGATCACTGCTGCTGTAGGTCCACCTCGCGAAGCCCGGATGCCCGAGCATCCACGCCGCGAGGCCTGCCGGGGTGTCAGCGATGGCCAAGCCGATCGTCTGCGGCCGCGTGCCCATCATCACCGCATACGACCTGCTCCCCATCTTCGCGTAGGCGCTGAGTTCGTCGAAGGTCGCGCGTTCCCTCTCGGACAGGCCCGCCGGCGCGGGCCCACCGACTGCCAATGCTTGGTCCACCTCAGGCGGGATCGTCGCCGGCAGGTTGATATGGATGCCCAGCAAGCCAGCCGGCGCCTGGCGGGCCATGGCGCTGGAGACAGGCGAGCCCCAGTCACCTCCCTGGGCGACATAGCGGGTGTAGCCGAGACGTTTCATCAGTTCCGCCCAGGCTCGCGCGATGCGCTCGGGGCCCCAACCGGTCTCGGTTGGTCTGCCGGAAAAGCCATATCCCGGCATCGAGGGCAGAACGAGATCGAAGGCGTCCTCCGCCCGTCCGCCATGGGCCGGCGGATCGGTCAGCGGGCCGACGGTCTTGAGCATCTCGAACACCGATCCCGGCCAGCCATGGGTCATGATCAGCGACAGCGCGTTGGGGTGCTTCGAGCGAACGTGAATAAAGTGAATGTCGACGCCGTCGATCTTGGTCATGAACTGCGGCAGGGAATTCAGCTTCGCTTCCGCCTTGCGCCAGTCGTAGCCGGTGCCCCAATGCTCGACGAGCGGCTTGAGCTTCGCGAGCTGGATGCCCTGTGACTGGTCATTGACTGTCTCCCGGTCGGGCCAGCGGGTTGCGGCGATACGGCGGCGAAGCTCATCGAGCTCGGCTTGGGGTACGTGGGCAGTGAATGGGCGGATGGCGTCGCCTTCGGCTGCCTTGGCCAGACCTGCGGGGAGCAGGCTCAACGCACCTGCGGCAGCAGCGGCAACCAGGAGGTCGCGGCGGCTTGGGTGGGATGATGGTTCTGCCATTGATCTTCTCCATTCGCTCTCGTCGCGACAGGGGGCGATCGTCTGGCCTGTCATTCGGCTGGAGTTGAGTGAGGAACTGCAGCCGGGGCAGGTTCGGAGTGGCGCTTCCTGCTCATCCGGATGACCACGAGCCTCGCCGTCACGTAGAAGACAGGCGTGAGGAACAGGCCAAACAGGGTCACGCCGAGCATGCCGGAAAACACCGCCGTACCCAGGGCCTGCCGCATCTCGGCACCAGGCCCGGTCGCAATCGCCAGCGGCAGCACGCCGAGGATGAAGGCGAAGGCCGTCATGAGGATCGGACGCAGCCTCAAGCGGCAAGCCTCGACGACCGCCTCCACCGGTGTCATGCCCTCGACTTCCGCCTGCTTCGCGAATTCGACGATCAGGATTGCGTTCTTCGCAGCCAGTCCGACGAGAACCACGAGGCCGATCTGGGTCAGGATGTTGTTGTCCTGTCCTCGCAGCAGCACGCCGACCAGCGCGGAGAGTACGCTCATGGGGACGATGAGGATGATGGCGATGGGCAGCGACCAGCTTTCGTACTGGGCCGCGAGCACGAGGAACACAAAGAGCACGGACAGGGCAAAGATGAACACCGCCGTGTTGCCGGTCTGCCGCTCCTGGAAAGCGAGCTCCGTCCACTCGAAGCCCATGCCGGGCGATAAGTTCTGACGGACCAAAGCCTCCATGGTATTGAGCGCGTCGCCAGAGGACACACCCGGAGCCGCATTGCCCTGCAGCGCGACCGAGGTGAACATGTTGTAGCGCTGGACCAGGTCGGGGCCGGACATCTCCCGCATCTCGACGAGGGTGCCCATGGGCACGAGGGCGCCGGTGGAGGAGCGGACCCGCAGCCGATTGATGTCCTCTTGGTCCACTCTGAAGCGCTGATCGGCCTGCGCCCGAACCTGATAGACCCGCCCGAAGGCGTTGAAGTCGTTCACGTAGGCGGTGCCGAGATTGATCCGCAGCGTCTCGAAGATGTTCGGGATCGGCACGTTCAGGATGCTGGCCTTCTGCCGGTCGATCTCGAGATAGACCTGAGGCGAGTTGGCCGAGAACGTCGTGAACACACCCGCCAAATTCGGATTCTGCTGGGCCTGCGCCATTAGCTGGTAGGCCGCAGCCAAAATTCCGCGTACATCGTCACCAGTCCGGTTCTGCAGCTGCACCTTGAAGCCGCCCGAATTGCCGAGGCCGCGCACAGGCGGCGGCGGGATCGCGATGATGAACGCCTCCTCGATCGGCTGCATACGGGCGAATAGATCGCTAATGATCTTGTCCCCTGAATCTCCCGTCTTGATGCGTTCGTCGAAAGGTTCGAATCCGGCAAAGATCGCTGCGGCATTGGTTGCATTCGTGAAGGTGGCACCCGAGAATCCTGGAAAGGCAACCGCGTTCCGAACACCTGGTGTTTCCTGGATGATTGTCGATGCCCTCCGAACGACCGCATCGGTGCGGGACAGGGAGGAGCCATCCGGCAGCTTGATGACGACGATCGCATAGCCCTGATCCAGCGTCGGAATAAAGCCGCGCGGCACGTGATCGGCGATCCAGAGCGTTCCGGCGAGCAGGCCGGCATAGATCGGGAGCACGATCAGCTTGTGCCGCACGACCGCCCCAACCGCTCTGGCGTAGCCGTTGGAGGTCGCATCGAAACCTCGGTTGAAACCGGTCGCCAGCGTCCGTCCAACCCGGGCAATCGGATTCCTGGAGTGCTCGTCACTGTGCGGCTTCAAGAGCCGTGCGGCGAGAGCTGGCGACAGAGTGAGGGAATTGAAGGCTGAGATCAGCGTGGACACCGCAATGGTCAACGCAAACTGGCGGTAAAACTGGCCGGTGATGCCGGGAATGAAGGCTGTTGGCACGAAGACGGCGGCGAGAACCAGCGCGATGGCCACGACAGCGGTGCCCACCTCGTCCATGGTGACATGGGCGGCATCCCGTGGCGTCATGCCGAGCGCGATGTTGCGCTCGACATTCTCTACCACCACGATGGCATCGTCGACTACGATGCCGATGGCCAGCACCATGCCGAACAGGGTCAGAGTGTTGATCGAGAACCCAAGGGCCGCCATGAAAGCGAACGTGCCGATCAGCGAGATCGGAATCGCCACGATCGGGATGATGGCCGAGCGCCAACTCTGCAGGAACACGATCACCACCAGCACGACGAGGGCCGTGGCCTCGAAGAGGGTCTTGTAGACCTCGTTGATGCTCTCGGCGATGAACTCCGTGGGATTGTAGACGATCTGGTAAGCGATTCCCGGCGGGAAATTTGCTTTGAGCTCCTCCATAGTCTGGATGATCTGCTCCGAAGTAGCCAATGCATTTGTGCCCGGCCGCTGGAAGATTGCGAGGGCCACAGCCGGCTTTCCGTTCAGGTACGAATTCGTCACGTAATCCTGGGCCCCGAGCTCGATGCGGGCGATGTCCTGCAACCGCACAAGATGCCCCTGGCGGGTGGCCTGGACGATGATCGACCGGAACTGGCGCGCATCCTCGAAACGGCCTTGCGTCGTGACCGTGAGCTGGAAGGCGGCATCCGTGGGCGTCGGCTCCTGCCCCAGGGCTCCGCCGGAGACTTGGACGTTCTGCTCCTGGATAGCGCGGACCACGTCACCCGAGGTCATCCCGTAGGAGGCGAGTTTCTCCGGATCGAGCCAGATGCGTATGGAATATTGCCGCTCGCCGAAGATGGTGAGGTCACCTACACCCTGGAGGCGCAACAGGATGTCGCGCACGTAGTTGCGGGCATAGTTCGAGATGTAGAGCTGGTCGTAGGAGCTGTCCGGTGAGAGCATGTGCACGACCATCATCAGATCGGGTGAGCTCTTGAGGGTCGTGACCCCAAGGCGCCGCACCTCCTCCGGCAGGCGCGGGGTCGCGATGGCGACGCGATTCTGGACGAGCACCTGCGCCTTGTCGAGATCGGTGCCCAGCCTGAATGTTATCGTCAGCGCCATGGCGCCGTCACTGGTGGAATAAGAGGACATGTACAGCATGTCCTCGACCCCGTTGATCTGCTGCTCCAGCGGGGTGGCGACGGTGGCTGCTACCGTCTGCGCATCAGCTCCCGGATAGCTCGCCCGCACCACCACCGTCGGCGGCGCGACCTCCGGATACTGCGCCACCGGCAGCGTGGTGTAAGCGATGCCGCCGACAATCAGGAAGATCGCTGAGAGGACGGTGGCGAAGATGGGACGGTCGACGAAGAAATGGGCCATTCGCATGAAGACGTCCCCTTGGTGAGGATTCAGCTGCCGTTGCGCTCCCTTATCCGGGGGCAGTGAAGTCAGGTGCCGTTTCGCTCCCGCACGGGAGGCAGCGTCGTCATCTGCGGCGTGATTGGCGCCCCGGGCCGAACCCGGACGAGACCGTTCACGACCACGGTCTCATCGCCAGTCAGACCGTCGCGGATGACCCGATAGCCATCGATCCGCGGACCGATGCGCACGGGCTTGAGGTGGACGACATTCTTCTCATCGACAGCATAGACCACACGCCGGTCCTGATCGCTGCCGATGGCTTCATCGGGCAGGAGAATGCCTTTATAGGGATCCGACGCGCCAATCGTCACCCGGCCGAACAAGCCGGGTGTCAGCAACATATCTTTGTTGTCGAAGACCGCACGCACGCGGATCGTGCCGCTGGCCTCATCCAGCCGGTTGTCGACGAAATCCAGTTGACCCTTGCGCTGACCAAGACGCTCATCCGTCAAGGTGAGCAGAGCCTCATTCGCTGATCCGCTCGTGGATGTACGCGGCCCTCCCTGGGTCTGGCGCGAGAAGGCCAGGAACGAGCGTTCGTCGACGTCGAAATAAAACTGGATTGGGTGAAGCGAGACGATATTCGTCAGGACGGTCTCGTTGGCGTTGACCAGGTTGCCCTCAGACACGAGCTTGCGGGAGATCCGGCCGGTCAGAGGTGCCTTGATTTCGGTGAACCCGACATCGAGCTCGGCCTGCCGTAAGGCCGCCTGTGCCCGGTCGAGATCCGCCTTGCCGGTCAGGAAGGCCTGCCGGCGCTGATCGAAGATCTGGTCGGGAATATTGCCGGTCATCCGCAGTTGCTCGGCCCGAGCGAGGTCGCTCTGGGCAAACTCCAGTCGGACCTGGCCGGACGTGACGGCTGCTTTCGCCTGCTCGAGCGCATTCCGATAAGGACGCGGATCGATGGTGAAGAGAAGCGTCCCCGCCCTGACGAGGGTTCCGTCCTGAAAATGCACCTTGTCGAGATAGCCCGAGACCCGGGCGCGGATATCGACCTGATCGACCGGCTCGAAGCGCCCAATGAAGTCGGTCTGCTCGACGATGTCCTTCACCACAGGCTTTGCGACCGTCACGGGAGGCGGCGGAGCGGGACCACCTTGGGCAAGGGCCAACCCTCCTGCCGCGAGCCATGAGCCAAGGACGATAGGCACCCATGGGGACCATGGCACAGGCCCTCGCTGGTGAGAGGGCATGGGGGTCTGGGAGATTGTCATGGGCCCTATTGCCTCCACCAGATGGGAGCTTCCGGTGTCTGCGCCGTCACGCAGGGACATGCCTCGGCAAGATATGCGTCCGCATCCCACCTACGTCTTTGGTGCAGAGAACATTACGCAATCTTGAAGTATTTTACCGCCCGTGAGGAGCAACGACAGCTCAGGAATTGCGCCGAGTTATTGGAAATTGCGGCAATCTGAAGCGTCCAGTATAAACCTTGATCCCGGTTGTAGTAGGGTATGTCAACGCCTGCTCGGCTGCCCGGGCGGACGGCCAATGGGGACTTCGGACGATGAGAGGGGGACCCGGTCATGCTCAGCGACAGGGACCGGATTTTCACGAACCTCTATGGCTTCCACGATTGGCGGCTCGCCGGTGCCCGCATGCGTGGCGACTGGGACGGCACGTCCTTTCTGCTGGCACGGGGACGCGACTGGATCATCAATGAGACCAAGGCATCGGGACTCCGCGGGCGGGGTGGCGCGGGATTCTCGGCAGGCTTGAAATGGTCCTTCATGCCGAAATCATCCGGCCCTCTGCCCAGCTACCTTGTGGTCAATGCGGATGAATCCGAGCCTGGAACCTGCAAGGACCGCGAGATCATGCGCAATGATCCCCACAAGCTGGTGGAAGGCTGCCTGCTCGCGTCGTTCGCCATCGGCGCCCATGCCTGTTACATCTACATCCGCGGTGAGTTCATTGAGGAAGCTGCTCATCTCCAGCAGGCCATCGACGAGGCCTACCAGGCTGGCCTGATCGGCCGCAATGCCTGTGGGTCAGGCTGGGACTTCGATCTCTACCTGCATCGTGGGGCCGGCGCCTACATCGCCGGGGAAGAGACAGGCCTGCTCGAGAGCCTCGAAGGCAAGAAGGCGATGCCGCGCATGAAGCCGCCGTTCCCGGCGGCGATGGGTCTGTTTGGCTGCCCGACCACGGTGAACAACGTCGAGACCATTGCCGTCGTGCCGACGATTTTGCGGCGTGGAGCGGCTTGGTTTGCGGGCTTTGGCCGACCGAATAACGCAGGCACCAAGATCTATTCGATCTCCGGCCATGTGAACAGGCCGTGCAATGTCGAGGAAGCCATGAGCATCCCCCTGCGCGAACTGATCGACACCCATGCGGGAGGCGTGCGGGGAGGGTGGAACAACCTTCTGGCGGTGATCCCGGGAGGCGGATCCATGCCGCTGGTGCCGAAGAGGCTATGCGATACCTTGCTGATGGATTTCGACAGCCTCCGTGAACTTAAAAGCGGACTGGGCACCGCCGCGATCGTGGTCATGGATCAGTCGACGGACCTGATTGCGGCCATCGCCCGCCTGTGTGCGTTCTTCAAGCACGAAAGCTGCGGCCAGTGCACCCCCTGCCGGGAAGGGACAGGGTGGGTGATGCGGGTCATGTACCGGATGGTCGAAGGCCGCGCCAGTCCGGAGGAGATCGACCTGGTGGAGCAGGTCACGCGGCAGATGGAGGGCCATACGATCTGTGCGTTCGGCGATGCCGCCGCCTGGCCCGTGCAGGGACTGATCCGCCACTTCCGCCCGATGCTGCTGGAGCGGATCGCCGCGTACCAGCGTGAGCACCAACCGGCCCTCGCGGCGGAGTAGTGCGTGGCCAAGGCACGCTGAATTGAAACCAGACGTTCGGAGATCATCATGGCGCCGAAATCCAACAAGACGCAGGAGATCAAGACGCAGGAGATATTGAACAAGGATCAGGAGACGCACGCGTATCGCGAGATGCTGCTGATCCGGCGCTTCGAGGAGAAGACCGGCCAGATGTACGGCATGGGCCTCATCCGCGGTTTCTGCCACCTCTACATCGGCCAGGAAGCCATTGTTGTCGGCATGGGGATGGCCTCGAAGGAGGGCGACCAGATGATCACCGGCTACCGTGATCACGGTCACATGCTCGCCTGCGGCATGGATCCCAAGGGCGTCATGGCCGAACTCACGGGCCGCCGCGGCGGCCTGTCGAAGGGCAAGGGTGGCTCGATGCACATGTTCTCTAAGGAGAAGCATTTCTACGGCGGTCACGGCATCGTCGGCTCCCAGGTGTCGCTCGGTACCGGCATCGCATTTGCCAACCATTATCGCGAGAACGGCAATGTCTGCCTGACCTATTTTGGCGAGGGTGCGGCCAACCAGGGTCAGGTCTCCGAGAGCTTCAACATGGCTGCCGTGTGGAAGCTGCCCGTGGTCTACGTGATCGAGAATAACCGCTACGCCATGGGCACGGAGATGAGCCGCGCCTCGGCCCAGACCGACTTCTCCAAGCGCGGCGTGTCCTTCGGCATTCCGGGCGAGAAGGTGGACGGCATGGATATCCGCGCGGTCTACGCCGCCGGCGAGAAGGCGATTGAGCATGCCCGCTCCGGCCAGGGACCGTACATCCTTGAGATGCTGTCCTATCGCTATCGCGGCCACTCCATGTCCGATCCGGCGAAGTACCGCACGAGGGAGGAAGTCGACCAGGTGCGCGAGGAGCGGGACCCCATCGAGCAATCCCGCCGCCGTCTGCTGGAGCGCTGGAAGGTGTCCGAAGACGAGCTCAAGGCCATCGACAGCCGCGTGCGAGAGATCGTCAACGAGGCGGCCGAGTTCGCCACGCAGGATCTGGAGCCCGACACATCCGAGCTTTACACCGACATCCTGCTCGAGGCTCCCTGATGTGTCTTGTTCAATCCTGAGCCACGTTTCAGGTCATCTTTCGCCGGTAATCTCGGGGTGAGTGGCCGGTGACCTGCCGGAACAGGGCTGAGAACCGGCTCGGGCTACCATAACCCACTGCCGCCGCGGCATCAGTAACCGACAGGGCAGGATCGGCAAGAAGCGTTTTGGCCCGCTCGATGCGGCGATTGACCTGGTAGCGGTGCGGCGGCTCCCCGACCGCTTCCTTGAAGGTCCGGCAGAAATGGTATGGGCTGAGTCGTGCGATCGCCGCCAGCTCGGCCAGGGAGATATCCTGGTGGAGGTTCGCCTCGATGTAGTCGCACACGGCCTTGCACTGCCAGCTTGCCAACCCACCCTTGATCGGGGGGCGGTCGGCACGGCGGCTAGGCGCCACGCCGACCGCCTGAAGATGCATGATCTCCGAGAGCAGAACGATGGAAAACGACTCGGCATACATGCGCGAGTACATCTCCGGTCGCGCCAGAATGCGGTCAAGCTGCAGCATCAGCTGGGCCAAAAATGGATGCTCGAAATACAGCATTGGGTAGAGCTGGCGCTCCCCGCCATCGATCTGTGGGCAAAGGGCTGGATCGAGGTAGGCGGTCGTGATGGCCATGGGCATGGCCGTGGGGTGTGTCCATCCCTGCATGCGACAGCCGGCCGGAATGAAGCTCAGCCTGCCCCGGGCGTCCTTCAGGGTAGAGCGTATGATCCCGTCGGCGGTGGTTTCCCCATCCTTGCGGTGGAAGTTCAACAGGGCAAGAAAGTGCCAGCTGCTGTTCAGCGTGAATTCGTGCGGCTTGGGGCGCGGCAGGACCACGTGCTCGGCCGTCAACGCATCCCACCGGTGGTTCAGTCTCAAAGTATGGTTGCGAACCTGCAGGATCGCAACATCATCAGGATTCATGACTGCCTCCTGGAGAGGTTTCGGCCGCCGCTCCTGAGGCCGGTGCGTCTCTCATGCTCCGGATCAGTCGCCTCAATGATGAGCCGTCTGGCTCGACTGCAATAACGAAGAGGCTCTCGCTGGAATGTGTGAACCGGGTCTCCCCCGCCTGCTGGCGCGAGTTGCGAGGGAATGACACGTGCCGCAATAGCGCTGTCATGAGCGTCTCCCGGCTACATCTTGGAGCAGGGTCCCCCTGGAGCAGGGTCCCCCTACGGAATGGTACAGAATTGAGCAGAGATTGTCTCCGTGCTTCCTGAACCGTATGTGCGCAAATACACGGCAGCGCTTCACTCGGTGTTTGAAGCCAGACGAGCCGACGAACCACCTGAGCACGAACCTCAGGCACTCAACAGGTGGCGGCTAGACAGTCAGGTCCAGAGAGGGCACCGATCTATCCGTTAGCGACAAACCAGCCTGGCTGAACGATCGACGCGCGGGCTGCACTTGAAGCCAAGCTTGTCCTTGCGCTCGCAGGCCGCACGAACCAAGGCCACGTTCGGTCTCCCGCCAAGACATCTTTTTCAACCATGGGGCTTGCAAAACAATACAGATCGGTATACTTCGCTCTCTATCGATACAGATCGGTATCGTTTTGAGCAAAGCCAAAGCCCGAGCAGTACTACTGCGATCGGCCACCTCTCTGTTGAAAGCGGGAGAGTTCATCATGAAGTCAATCAGCCCACTCCGTCGTCTGAACCGGCGTCTTCTCGCCGTCGCTGTTGTTGTCCCTGCTGTGACGGGCTTCGCCGCAACGGCGCAGGCACGATCCCAGTCCTACGTTCAGCAAACATCGCCAACCACCTGGTCGATGGAGGCGGAACGAAGCGGCCGCAGTGTCGCCCGGACCGGCGCGACGGTTCCCAATCCAGGCACCGCGAAAATCGGTCCTCAAACCGAGGCCGAACGACGTGCCCAGGCACGAAGTGCCAGGGCTATTCGAACAATCTGCACCGGGTGTCTGTAGGTCAGACGAGCCATGGATCATTACCGTGTCCAAAGCTCCGTTAGCGCAACGATTACCGCCGTGCTCACGCTGATCGCTGCAATCATCCTGCTTTATCTACCGCTGTTTCTGCGCTGATGCGTTTTGGACGGCGGCCCCATTCAACAACGACGCCGGGATATGGGCTGGAGTCACAGCCGGCGCCAGGAGAGTAATATGCAAAGCCTTAAGGTAGAATTTCCCGGATCAAGCGGTGATCCGCTCGCCGCCCGGCTCGAACTCCCGCTTGGCCCAATCCGATCCTACGCAATCTTCGCCCATTGTTTCACTTGCTCGAAAGACCTCTTCGTCTCCCGGCGGATCGCGTCTGAACTCGCCAATCGGGGCATCGCCGTTCTGCGGTTCGACTTCACCGGCCTCGGGGCCTCGGGCGGGGAGTTCGCCAACAGCAACTTCTCCTCGAATGTGGAGGACCTCCAGCGAGCCGCTCAGTATCTTGCGAGCCATTTTGGTCCGGCCGAACTCCTGATCGGCCACTCGCTTGGAGGCGCTGCCGTCTTGGCAGTGGCTGCGGATCTGCCCGAGGTGCGTGCGGTGGTGACGATCGGAGCCCCGGCCGATGCAGAGCACGTGATCCACAACTTCCGCACGCATGTGCCCGTCATCGAAAGCCACGGTGAGGCCGAGGTGGAGCTTGCCGGACGTTCCTTCACCATCCGGCGGCAATTTCTCGACGACGTGCGTGGGCAGCATCTAGCGGCGAAAATCCACAATCTCGGCCGGCCCCTGCTCGTCCTGCATGCTCCTGGCGACGAGATCGTTGGAATCGAGAATGCCAAGCAAATCTTTGCGGCCGCCCGGCATCCAAAGAGCTATCTCTCCCTGGACGGCGCCGACCATCTCCTGACCCGGCACGAGGATGCGACCTTCGTCGCCGAGGTCGTCAGCGCCTGGTTCGGCAAATATCTGCCCAAACCGTCGGGTGGAGAGCCGGCTGCCAATCACGACGGCGTCCTTGTCCGCGCGTCGGGCGAAGGTCGCTTCCAGCACGTCGTCGAAGCAGGCCGGCACCGGCTGCTGGCCGATGAGCCTGAGAGCTACGGCGGCTTGGACAGTGGGCCCAGTCCTTACGACTTCGTGGCGGCGGGACTTGGCGCCTGCACATCGATGACGCTGCAGCTGTACGCCGAGCGCAAGGGCTGGCAGCTTCCGCCATTCACGGTCGAGGTGCGGCACACCAAGGTTCACGCTGAGGATTGCGTCAACTGCGGAGACGGACGCAACGGCAAGATCGATCAGTTCGAGCGCCGGATCACCTTCGAGACCGATCCCGGGCCTGCGGTGACGGAGAAAATCGCGGAGATCGCCGACAAGTGCCCGGTGCACCGGACGCTTGAGGCTCGCTCACATATTGTGACGAAGGTCGAAACCGCGAATTCCTGATGCCCGGCGCGAGAGTACCTTGTTGAGCACGAGATGGATAATGGATACGCCGCTGAAACGAATGGCGATGGTACCGTTCTTTCACTCGATCTTGGGCCTGTTTTGTAGCCCGGTCCGCTGGCAAGATGGCCACCATTGAGAAAGCCATTGCTTCGGCTTCAAACGGAGAATTCCCATGCTCGTCGCTTTTGTTCTTTCCAGAATCCATGCCTTCCAGCGGTACCGTAAGTCCGTCCGTGAGCTGTCCCATTTATCCGACCGCGAGCTCGATGACCTCGGTATCTCCCGCTACGAGATCGATACCGCCGCGTAGAGCCTCGCATACTGCAGCAGCGGCTCCCGTGCCTTCCGACGGTTGCATTCATCTGACCTCCTTTTATGATTGTTGAGATCACTCTATGACTACACATCGCACCGAGGTCCTGATCATCGGGGCCGGACCGGCTGGCTACACCGCCGCCATCTACGCGGCTCGGGCTAACCGCAAGCCCCTTCTTGTGACCGGTATTCAGCCGGGTGGCCAGCTCACCATCACAACGGATGTCGAAAACTACCCTGGGTTCGCGGAGCCCGTTCAGGGGCCATGGCTGATGGAGCAGATGCGGCAGCAGGCGGAGAATGTCGGCACCAATTTGGTGTACGACACCGTCACCTCCGTTGACCTCTCCAAACGCCCGTTCCACGCTCAAGGAGACTCCGGTGATACATACATCGCTGACGCCTTGATCATCGCAACGGGAGCCCAGGCTCGGTGGCTTAGATTGCCTTCGGAACAGACCTTCAACGGGTACGGAGTCTCGGCCTGTGCAACCTGTGACGGCTTCTTCTATCGCAATAAAGAAGTCGTGGTCGTGGGAGGCGGTAACACAGCCGCGGAGGAAGCACTCTACTTGTCGAACCTTGCTTCCAAGGTCACGATTATCCATCGCCGTGATCGTCTCCGGGCGGAGCCCATCATGCAGGATCGTCTCCTGGCCAAGCCGAATGTTGAGGTGATCTGGAACCACGTCATCGACGAGGTGCTCGGCCAACAGGAGCCGGTGAAGGCGGTGACTGGCGTTCGAATCCGTGACGTGAACACGGGTGAGTCGAAGGAGCTCTCCACGGACGGTCTTTTCGTTGCCATTGGCCATGATCCCGCAACCAAGCTGTTCCGCGGGCAGCTTGAGATGGACGAAGCCGGCTACATCAAGGTCGGCTCGTGGTCGACGAAAACGTCGGTTCCTGGGTCCATGGCCGCCGGCGATGTGATCGACCCGGTGTTCAGGCAGGCCATCAGCTCAGCTGGAATGGGGAGCATGGCGGCCTTGGAAGCCGATAAATTCCTGGCCGAGCATTCCCCTGATCCAGTCACTCGTTCGATCGAGAAGCGTGAAGAACAAATGGTCGGCGCGGGGGCCTGACGATTGATGGGGAGGCCAAGCGCTGGCAGAAAGAAGGGCGCGACGGCACGGCCGGCGCGCCGACCACGTCCTTCTCGGACAGCGATTACACTGGATTTGAAGCCATGCGCCCCAGCCAGTGGCACGAGATCGGATGCGGCGCACAGATCCTGCGGGATCTCGGTGTCGCGTCGATCCGCAATCTCCTGATCTGCAAAGCTACATTCTATAGGTTATATCAATGATGCGCTTGACCGTGAGCCTGTCCGACAATCCCGCCACGACCCTGGTCGAGCGGGCGATCATGGAGTTCCGCAGCGCCCGACCCGTCTTGATCGACAGGCCGGAGGGCAGCGCGCTCGTGATCGGCGTCGAGGATCTGGACGAGGCCAGGGCCGCCGAGCTCGGCGCCGTTGCGGGCTCTCATGCCCATCTGGTGCTGCCGGCCGCAAGGCTTCGCCGTCTCGGCCTCGAGCGGGAGGTTCCCGGACGCGTGGCCCTGCCGGTGATCGATAAAGACCGCGTGGAGACCCTGGCGCTCAGAGCCGAGGGCCGCATCGATGCGCCGGTTCGCGCCGCTGATGCCCTCGACGAGGAGGCGCTGGAGCTCGCCCGCCTGTCCCTGGTCCTGCCGGCCGTGATCGTCGTGCCGCTGGCCGAAGAGATCGACATCGACGCGTCCATGATCCGCGTGCCCGGCGAAGCGATCCGCGGCTACCGCCGCGCCAAGGCGGCCGATCTGGCGATTGTCAGCCGCGCACCCGTGCCTCTGGACGGCGCACCCTTGAGCGAGTTCGTGGTGTTCCGCGGCGGCGAGGGCCTGC
>JAESFL010000803.1_pt1 | contig 16640 bp, 17 predicted proteins | sample 9269401 | NCBI WGS metagenome assembly JAESFL01 (sample SAMN14506025, study PRJNA617098) | algae metagenome | isolation source: Gloeocapsa sp. UFS-A4-WI-NPMV-4B04 and co-occurring heterotrophs from desert... | place: USA: Utah | collected 2006-10-01 | reverse complement strand
AGCGCTGGCTGCCCGTCTCCTGCAGGATGCCGACGAGATTGATGACGATGTCGGAATGCTCGACCGCGCGACGAACCGAATCGGGGTAGCGCAGATTGGCCTGCACGGCGACGATCTGGCCGACCTTGCCCAGGGGCTGCAGGAACAGCGCGAGATCCGGACGACGCACGGCGACGCGGATGCGGTAACCGCGCTTGGCCAGGGACCGCACCACGTGGCGCCCGAGGAAGCCGGACCCGCCGAACACGGTCACGAGCTGCGATTGCGGACGGGTCGTAGCGCCGGGCGCGGTGACGAGGCTGCTCATGGCCGATGGTGGCCCCTCTTCTCGGGTGACACGTCGAGGCGGGCGGCAGAAAGACCGCACGGCCGACGCGCCCCGGAGCGCGACCGTCGGCAGCACGCTCCTTAGACCAGTTTGAAGGCGAGGGCAGCCTGCCGGCACAAGGAAAATGGAAGCGATCGCCGATCGTTCCAGAGCTTGGTTGCCGGCTCATTGCGGCGCCTCGACCCGCGTGGCGATTCCTCACCGATCACCGAAGCGGCCCTCGCGCAGGAAATGGACGGTCTCGGCCTGAACCCGCCGGTTCCACATCATCGTCGGGTGCGCGACCGGGAGCACGATGTGGTCGGTCATGCCCTCGACGCGGGTGCGCGCGACGGTGACGCGTCCGTCGTTCGGCCCCGGCAGCAGGAGGGAAGCCAGAGGATAGAGGCTGCGGCGGCCAGCGATGACGCCGAGCGGGTAATCGACCATGCCGAATAGACGCTCCTGGACTGTCCCGCGCGAAGTCACGAGTTCGGCGCCGGCCGGACCGAAGACACGGCGGTAGGGCGCGAGGCGGTGGAGCGCGTCGGCGACCTCGCTGCCGCCGTTGGGCGGCCCGAGCATCACCACGCGCCCGAGACTTTCGGGCCGGTGCCGGGCCAAGAGCACGCGGGCGACGAGACCACCCATGGAATGGGTGACGAGGTGAAGACGGCTCACGGTGTCGGCGAACCCCAGGATCGCGGGCGCGATCGTCTCGGCGATGTCGGCCAGTCCCAGCCGTCGAGCCGGATAATCGAGATTGAGCGTGGCGTAGCCCTCGGCCGTCAACCGCCGCTCCAGGGAGCGCAGCGAGGCGGCCCGGCGAGCGATGCCGTGCAAGAGGAGGACGCCCTCGCTCACGGAAGCGGGGCCACCACGCGCGTGGTCTCGGCCAGCGTCTCGCGGAGGAGTTCGGCGAAGCGCTCGACCGCCGGATCGGTGCCACCCATGCCGCGAACCAAGCGCAGGTGCAGGCTCGGCAGCGGCGGCAGACCGGCCTCGTCCGGATCGAGGGGCCGCAGCGACGGCGGCAGCCCGTGCGGGGTGCGCAGGGTCACGCCGAGGCCGGCGGCCACCGCCGCCCATAGACCTGCGAGACCAGGGCTGCTGAAGGCGACGCGCCAGGGAATGCCGGCCGCATCAAGGGCCTTGAGCGCGGCGTGGCGGAACAGGCAGGGTGGCCCGAACAGCGCGAGCGGCAAAGGATGCGGTAACGGGCGATGGGCTGCGCCCACCACTCCCGCGCGCGGTCCGATCCAGACCAGGGGCAGGTGCGCGACCAGGCTTCCCTCCCCCGCCGCGCCGGTCGCGTCCCAGACCAGCGCGAGGTCGAGGTGGCCGGTCTCCAACTCGGACCGCAGGACGGCGTCGCGCTCGACATGCACCTCGACCCGCACGGCCGGGTGCAGCCGGGCGAAGCGGGCGAGCACGGTCGGCAGCCCGGTCTCGGTGAAATCCTGGGGCAGGCCGAGGCGGACCGAGCCGGACAAGGCGGGTGCTGCGACGGCGCTCACCGCCGCATCATTGAGATCGAGGAGGCGACGGGCATAGCCCAGCAACATCTCGCCCGGCTCGGTCAACGCGAGGCCCCGGCCATTCCGGCGCAGTAGCGTCTGGCCGACCTGATCCTCCAACTTGCGCATCTGCAGGCTGATCGCCGAGGGCGAGCGTCCGAGGCGGTCGGCGGCTTTGGCGAAGCTGCCGAGGTCGATCCCGGTCACGAAGGTGCGCAGCACATCCATGTCGAGATTCACCGGCAGCGCCGCCATCGTTCAGTTTTTCCGAAGCGTGTGAAGAGAACTACGCGATTTTCCTGAACGATGCTGCGCGGTTCAATCGCGGGCGTCAACGGCGGATCGGCCGCCGTCACAGGCAAGAGGAGCGCGCCATGCCCTTCGTCAGACTCACGATCGCCGGTCTTGAGACCGGGCCCGACATCGTCGCGGATCTCCAACGGGGGATCACCGCCCTGATGGCTGCGGTGCTCGGCAAGCGGGCGGATCTCACTGCCGTCCTGGTCGAACCGGCACCGGCCGGCGGCTGGTCCGTCGGCGGCGCGGCGGTGGCGCCGGCGGCGCATGTCGAGGCCCGGGTGACGCAGGGCACCAACACGGCGGAGGAGAAGGCGCAATTCGTGGCCGCCGCCCATGACCTGCTGGTGCGGACGCTGCCCGGACCGTTGCCGCTGGCGACCTACGTCGTCGTGCAGGAGGTTCCGGCCGATGCCTGGGGCTATGGCGGCCTCACGCAGGCGGCGCGGAGATAGCCGAACGCTGCCGCCCTGATCAGGTCGGGTCCGGGAAGGAGCGGCGGGCCGCGCTTCGATCCACGCCGGTTCCCTGGCATCTTCGCATCGGAGATTCGCAGCGGGGCGCGGTGTGTCGGCGGCAGGGGAACGGCACAGCGCGTCGGTCAACCGGCTCCTCCTGCTCTACGCCGCACTCTACGGTGGCTACGGTGCGCTCTCGCCCTTCCTGCCGGCCTTTCTCGAGACGCAGGGACTCGGACCGGGCGAGATCGGGACGCTGCTGTCGGCCGCGATGCTGGTGCGGCTCGCCGCTGGGCCGCTGGCAGGTCGGCTCGCCGACCGGTTCGGCGCGGTGCGCACCTTCCTGGCCGGAGGGCTCGCCCTCTCGGCGGCCCTGACCCTCGCGTTCCTCGGCGGTCACGGCTTTGTCGTGCTGCTCGCCCTCGCCCTGGCGCAGGCGGCGGCGAGCGCGCCGCTCGCGCCCCTGGCCGATGCGATGGTGCTCGCCGACGGCCGCGACGGCGCCGAGTACGGTCGCATCCGCGCCGCCGGCTCGGCCGCCTTCATCGCGACCACGATCCTCACCGGCCATCTCATCGGAATCGTCGGTCACGGTGTCGGTCCGCTCACCTGCGGCGCGCTGTTCGCCATCGGCGCAGCGTTGACGCTGCACCTGCCGGTGACCTCCGCTCCCGTACCGCCGGCCGAGACAGCAGAGGGCGGGTTCGCGGTGCTTGCCGGGGATGCGCGTTTCCGCCGGCTCATCCTCGCCGCTGCCCTGGTGATCGGGGCGCATGCCATGCACGACGCCTTCGCCGTCATCGTCTGGCAGGCGGCGTCCCTTGCGCCTCGGATGGCGGGCCTGCTCTGGGCGGAAGCAGTCGCGGCGGAGGTGCTGGTGTTCCTCTGGCTCGGGCCGCGGCTCGTGGCGCGGATCGGCCCCGCGCGATCGCTGGTGCTGGCGGCCCTCGCGGGAGCGCTGCGCTGGGCGGTGCAGGCACAGACCACCTGGCTGCCCGCCCTCTTCGCGATCCAGGCGCTGCACGGGCTCACCTTCGGGCTCCTGCACCTCGCCTGCCTGCAGTTGATCGCGCAGATCGTGCCGGATCGCCGCCGGGCGACCGCGCTGACCCTCTACGGCACGTTCGGGCTCGGCCTCGCCTCGGCGCTTATGACGCTGCTGGCCGGCTGGCTCTATGCCCGGTTCGGCACGGGAGGCTTCTGGGTGATGGCCGCGGTGAGCCTCTCGGCCGTTCCCGTTGCGCGCGGGCTCTCGAACGTCCGATAAGCCGAATGTCCGAGCGGCACGAAGACATTCGCCTTCGCGCGCTGGGACATATATAGAACAAATCAGGCCGCTCTCGTGATTCCATGCCCGTCGTCGCCGACATCCTGATCCCGCTCGCGCTCGACACCGCCTACAGCTACGCGGTGCCGGCCGGGCTCACCCTCGCCGAGGGTGACATCGTGCAGGTGCCGCTCGGCCCGCGCGAGACGATCGGCGTGGTCTGGGGGCTCGACGAGCGGGCGTCCGGCGGCAATCTGCGGCCGGTGACGAGTCGGGTCGAAGCGCCGCCGCTCTCGGATTCCCTGCGCAAGCTGGTCGATTGGCTTGCCCGCTACACCCTGGCGCCGAAGGGCTCGGCGCTCGCCATGGCCCTGCGGCTCCCCGACGAGACCGCCCGCAACGAGGCGCCGCGCATCGGCGTGCGCCCCTCCGGCCGGCCGCCGTCCCGCCAGACGCCCGCCCGCGGCAAGGTGATGGCCGTGGCCGCCGACGGGGCAGTGCGGGGCAAGAGCGCGCTCGCCAAGGAGGCCGGCGTCTCGCTCAGCGTGGTCGATGGGCTGATCGACGACGGCGCGCTGGAGACGGTGGCGCTGATGCCCGAGCCCGTAGCCCTGCCGCCGGACCCGGACCATCCGCGGGTGCCGCTCTCGGACGCGCAGGCGGAGGCGGCGCATGCTCTGATCGCCAGCGCCCCCTCTCCGAAGGAAACGGTGACCGGAGAGACCATCCTCCTCGAAGGCGTCACCGGCTCGGGCAAGACCGAGGTTTATTTCGAGGCGGTCGCCGAATGCGTGCGGCAGGGCCGGCAGGCGCTGGTGCTGATGCCGGAAATCGCGCTCACCGCGCAGTTCCTCGATCGCTTCGCAGGCCGCTTCGGCGTGCGGCCGGCCACCTGGCATTCCGGTATCGGCGGCCGACGCCGCGAACGGTTGCGGGCGGGCGTGGCCGCGGGGGAGGTCTCGGTGGTGGTCGGCGCCCGCTCGGCCCTGTTCCTGCCATTCAAGAATCTCGGCCTCATCGTCGTCGATGAGGAGCACGAGACCGCCTACAAGCAGGAGGACGGCGTCCACTATCACGCCCGCGACATGGCGGTGGTGCGCGGCAAGATCGAGGGCTGTCCGGTGGTGCTGGCCTCGGCCACCCCTTCGATCGAGTCGCGAGTCAACGCGCAGAGCGGGCGCTACCGCCACGTCGCGCTCCCCGGCCGGTTCGGCGGACGGCCGCTGCCCGACATCGCGGCGATCGACATGCGCCTCGACAAGCCTGAGCGCGGGCGCTTCCTGTCGCCGCCGATGGTGAACGCGGTGAAATCGACGCTGGCGGCGGGCGATCAGGCGCTGCTGTTCCTCAACCGCCGGGGCTACGCGCCGCTCACCCTGTGTCGCGCCTGCGGCCACCGCTACCAGTGCCGCAACTGCTCGACTTGGCTCGTCGAGCACCGCTTCCGCCGGGCGCTGGTCTGCCATCAATGCGGCTACGCCGAGCGCAAGCCCGAGGCCTGTACCGAGTGCGGCGCCTTCGACCATCTCACGCCCTGCGGGCCCGGCGTCGAGCGGATCGCCGAGGAGGTGACCGAGCTGTTTCCCGAGCAGCGCATCGTCGTCTTATCGAGCGATTTCCCCGGCGGGGCGGAGCGGCTGCGCCAGGAACTCGAGACCGTGGCGGCGGGCGAATGCGACATCGTCATCGGCACGCAGCTCGTGGCCAAGGGCCACAATTTTCCGCACCTGACACTGGTGGGCGTGCTCGACGCCGATATCGGTCTCACCTCCGGCGATCCGCGCGCCGCCGAGCGCACCTTCCAGCTCCTGCAGCAGGTGACGGGGCGCGCGGGACGCGGCGAGCGGCCGGGGCGGGCCTTGGTCCAGACCTACCAGCCCGAGCATCCGGTCATCGCCGCGTTGCTCTCGGGCGATGCCGACCGGTTCTACGAGGAGGAGATCTGGGCCCGCGAGGCGGCGGGGCTGCCGCCGTTCGGGCGGCTCGCGGCGCTGATCGTCTCCGGCGAAGAGCGGGAGAAGGCCGAGGCGCATGGTCAGGCGCTCGCGCGGGTCGCCGATCCACCGGCCGGCGTCAGCGTGCTCGGCCCGGCCGAGGCGCCGCTCGCTCTGGTGCGCGGGCGCTGGCGCTTCCGGCTTCTGGTGAAGACCGAGCGGGGCATCGACGTGCAGAGCTATCTGCGGGACTGGCTGGCCCGCGGACCGAAGCCGCGGGGTAACCTCAAGGTCGCAATCGACGTGGACCCGCAGAGCTTTCTATAATCGGCGTCCTTCGCCGCCGGCTCGAGGTCCTCTCTCGGTCTCTGGCCCTCGGCTCATTCGAGGAGCGCCGCGCCTTGCTGACCTATGAGAAGAAGCCCGATTCCGCGATCGCCGAGATCGTCGTCGATGGAAAGATCTCCGACGAGGAGATGAACGCGGTGATGACCGCGATGAAGGCGGACCTCGACAAGGGCGGCCGTCTAAAGCTCCTGGAGGACATCCGCAGCTTCGAGGGCATGGAGCCGGCGGCCTTCTTCAAGGATCCCCGCTTCGGCATCTCGATGATGAAGGGCGTGAGCCACGTGGCGCTCGTCACCGACGCGACCTGGCTGCGCGCCGTAGCCGAGACCTTCGGCTTCGTCTCGCCGGTGCAGATCAAGGTGTTCGAGCGCGCCCGCATCGGCGAAGCGCGGACCTGGCTCGAAGCGGCGGTCTGAGCGACGGATCGCTCCCGCAAGAAAAAGGGCGGGCCTTTCGGGCCCGCCCCTCAAAATCTGAAAGACCTGCCGTCTCACTCGGCCGAGGCGGTGCGGACCGTGTGGCGCTTGGCCATCCAGCGGCCGGTGCAGAGGCCGCCGGAGACACGCCAGGTTCCGGAGCCTCCGCGCGCCTGGAGCTGACCCGAGGCGGTGCCGTTCGCGGCCGCCGTCGCGACATTGAGGCCCACATCGCCACCGGCCCCGACGCGGCCGGTCACCGTCGCACTGCCCGAGGCGGCGTTTGCGATCGGACGGACCTGCCCGTCCCGCACAGCGAGGGTGTAGCTGTACTGGGCATCGCACAGGCCGCTTTCGGTCACGAGTTGAACCGACCATGTCCCGTCGAAATCCCCCGCCATCGCCGGCGAGACGAGCGCGGCGGCCAGAGCGGCGGTGAGGGCGAATTTGGGCATGCGTGATCCAGCTCAGCGACGAGGGTGAACGTACGGTGCGCCGTCGCCCGCGCTGTCCGTACCGTCGATCTGTGAGATGCCCGCACTCTACGTGAACAGAAGGCGAGAATATGACGGCAACCGATGCCTCGGTTGTCGACAAGTCACGGCTGCTGGTGGAACAAATTACGCGCTGATGACGAAGAAGTTCCGAATTCTGTGGCTTTCGCGCACCGCAGTGTTGCAAGCGCAACTTTGCCAAGCTTCCGGCCTGAGTCTCATTCCTTGAATGAAACAGCCAAGATCAGTCACCGGGGGCGCCGAACAGTGACGCTTGCTCGATCCGGGCCGCGCTCATCATGGCTGCGAGAGGCAGCACAAGCCGAGGCATCGGCCTCGTTCAGGCGGAGGGTTCGGTCAGCCTGGCCCGGTGGCGGTCGAGGGCGTCGTGCAGGATCGGCATGAAGGCGGACGACGCGTCGAGCCCGTCCACGCCCTGCTCGAGGCGGCCGAGGGCGCGCACCTGGGCGTCGAGGCCGTCATGCGCGGCCAAGTAGGCCCAGATTGCCTCGTCCGCCTCGCCGACCTGGGCCGGCTGCTCGGAGGCGAGCAGCGCTGAAAAGGTATCGAGGGTTCTCTCAAGACTCGCCACGTCGGCTCCCCCTCGGTGCATCCATGTCGATGCGGCTCGGGCGCATCGTCGCGAAAGTGGATGACGGTTCGGCGAAGATGCAGCGGGCGTCACGCCGCGTCGGAGCAGGCGGCGGAGCTCGATCCCGCGCCCCCGCCTGCGGCGGTTCGGGAATCAGCGGCGGCTGCCACCGATGAGACTCGCGGCGGCGAGACCGATGCCGGCGACCACGGCGGCGGTGGTGAGCGGGTGGAGCGCGCCGCGCGTGTAGAGGCTACGCCGCATCACGTAGCCCGGATGGCTTCCGGCGGTACGGCCGCCGACGCCCGCCCGGTAGAGCGATCCCTCGGGACGGCGGGGCGGCTCGTCGCGCTGCTGCAGGCCGGCCATGCTGCTTCCGACCGTGTCGAACACCCGCGGCGCCACGGCCTGAGCCGCGCTCATGATCCGCCCGCCGCCGCCGATATAGATGTCGCGGCGCGGATGCACGGCCGCGTGGACAATCGCCTCGGCGACCTCCTCCGTGCGGTAGACCGGCGGGGGCAGCTTCGGCTCACGGTCGGTGTAGTTGCGGGCGTGCGCCGGGAAGGGCGTATCGATCGCCGCCGGCTTGATCAGCGTAACCGCGACCGGCGCCCCCTCCTCCTTCAGCTCGATGCGCAGGGAGTCGGTGAAGCCTTTGATGGCGTGCTTGCTGGCGCTGTACATGCCCTGGAGCGGGAACGCGACGTCGGAGGCGACGCTGCCGAGATTGATCAGCGTGCCGCCGCTCGCCTTGAGGTGCGGCAGCGCCACCAGCGAGCCGTAGACGACACCCCAGAAATTCACGTCGAACAGGCGCCGGTGATCACCGTCCTCGACCTCTTCGAGCCGTCCGATGATCGAGAGCCCGGCATCGTTCACCCAGGTGTCGATGCGGCCGTAGCAGTCGATCGCAGCGCGGGCCAGGGCTTCGACCTGCGCGCGTTCCGAGACATCGGTGACGACGTCGAGCGCCTCGCCGCCCTGCCGTTCGATCTCCGCCCGGATCTCGGCCAGCGCCTCCCGGTTGCGGGCGGCGAGCACGACCCGGGCACCACGCGCCGCAGCCATGCGCGCGGTCGCGAGCCCGATGCCGCTGGAGGCGCCGGTGATGACGATGACCTGCCGGTCCAGCGGCTTCTTGGCAGCGCTCGGCATGCACGTCTCCTGTGATCACGGGATGATCGGGAGCCCTACACGCAGGCCTTATCCCGAAGGTTGTCAGCCGGTGAACCCGGCCGCGAACGGCTCAGTTTCCCCGGTTTCAGGAGAGCGGTGCCGGATCGCCGTCGGTCGGCCGCGAAGTAAGCGCCGAAGTCAGCGCCAAGCGTCCAGGATCTCCGCGGTCGGCGCCGTCTCGATCTGCTCGCCGAATCGGCTCTGATAGAGGAACATCATCGCGTCGTAGGTCTGGTCGGCCGACGAGCAGACCGCGTCGCAAGCGACGATGACGCGGTAGCCGCGATCGACCGCGCCGAGGATGGTAGCGAGCACGCAGACATCGGTCTCGCCCCCTGTCACCACGAGGGTGTCGATGGCCTCCGCCTCCAGCATCCGCTCCAGATCGGGCTTCATCCACGGCGAGTAGACGAGCTTATCGACGACCTTGGCCGGCGGCGCGAACCGGATCAGGCTCGGCACCAGCTCGACCATCTCAGGCCCGAGCGCGTCGAGGGTCATCTTCGGCCAGTGCTCGTAGTAGCGCTGCCACGCCCCCCGCCCCTCCTCGGCCGAACGGATCGGCACGAAGCGGGTGAACACCGTCCGCTCCGGACGGGCGGCGGTAAGACGCTCGATGTTGGGCAGGATGCGGGCGAGCCAAGGCGTGTGCCAGTCGGTCTCCTCGGCAAACATCCGCTGCGCGTCGACGCAGAGATGCGCAGCCCGTGAGCCGAGTTCACCGAATTTCAGGCCGTCCTTGCCCGCCATCTCGCCCGCCATGACTCGCTCCAAACCTTTCTTTTTCAATCTCTCGGGCTCAGTTCGGGTGGAAGACGACCTTCACGCAGCCGTCCTTCTTGTCGCGGAAGGTCTTGTACAGATCGGGCCCGTCCGCGAGGTCGGTAGAGCGGTGGGTGATCAGCGAGGCGGTGTCGAACTTGCCCTGCTGGATCAGCTTGGTCAGCGGTTCGAGGTAGCGCTTCACGTGGGTCTGACCGCTCTTCATGGTCAGGCCCTTCTGCACGATCGCGCCCATGTTGAGCGGGATCGGTCCACCGTAGACGCCGGGCACAGAGACGATGCCGCAGGGCCGCACCGCGCGGATCGCCTCCATCAGCGCGTAGGGCCGCTCGGTCGAGGTCAGCTTCTCCTGCAGCGTCGAGATCAGGCTGGAGACGCCGTGGCCGGCGCTCGCTTCCATGCCGACGCAGTCGATCACACCATCGGCCCCCTCGCCCCGGCTGATCTCCTTGATCCGCTCGAACACGTCCTCCTTGGCGAAGTCGATGATATCGGTCGCGCCGTACTTCCGGGCGAGCGCCAGGCGCTCGGGCACGGTGTCGATCGCAATGATCCGCTCGGCGCCCATGATCTGGGCCGACTGGATCGCGAACAGCCCGACGGGCCCCGCGCCCCACACAGCGATGATCTCGCCGCCCTTGATCTCGCAATGCTCGGCGCCCTGCCAGCCGGTCGGCAGGATGTCGGTGAGGAACAGGACGGATTCGTCGTCCATGCCGTCGGGCACCTTCATCGGTGCCACGTCGGCCATCGGCACGCGCACGTATTCGGCCTGTCCGCCCCAGTAGCCACCGGTGATGTGCGAGTAGCCGAACAGGCCGGCGGTGGTGAAGCCGAACTGCGCCGCCGCCATCTCGGCATTGCGGTTCGAGCGCTGGCAGACCGACCAGTTGCCGAGCTTGCACTGGCGGCACTCGCCGCAATTGATGTTGAAGGGGACGACGATGCGGTCGCCTGGTCTGAACTTGGTGAAGCCCGGCGCAGTCTCGACAACCTCGCCCATGAATTCGTGGCCGAGCACGTCGCCCGATTTCATGGTCGGCATCTGACCGTCCATCAGGTGGAGGTCGGAGCCGCAGATCGCGCAGGACGTGACCTTGATGATGACGTCGCGGGAATCCTCGATCGTCGGATCCGGCACGGTGTCGCAGCGGATGTCGCCCTTGCCGTGCCAGCACAGTGCCTTCATGAGACGTCCTCGAGGTTCGACCGGTGATGCCGTCCGGGCATCGCCGCAGGAAACCTCATGCGCGTACGGCCAAGTTCCTCGCTGAACGTCCGACGCTACAATTTGACCCCGAGCCAGCGGTTCACGCGGGTCACGAGCCAGACGGTCGCGAGGGCCACGCACACGCCCCAGCCAACTTCCACGACCCGCGAACCCGCCATCCGCTCCACCGGCCCGAGATGGGGCACGAGGAGGATGATCGTAGCGGTGATGCCGGCGAGCCGGCAGGCGCTCGCCACATTGACGAGCCAGCAGACGAGGATCGCCAGCACCACCCCCACGGCGTAGGTCGGAACCGACGGCCCGAGGGTAAGATACGCAGCAAGCCCGATCAGGCCGCCGATCGCCGCGCCGGTGAACTGGTCCCGGGCAGTCGAGCGGGTCGCGCCGAGCTCGGTCTGGGCGACCGCCACCGCGGTGATCGCTGCCCAGAATCCCTCCTGCAGGCCGAACATCTGGGTCGGCAGGTAGGCGGCGACCGCCGCGACCGACGACATGATCCCGTGCGCGAGGCCGCCGGTGAGACGGCGGCGCAGCGGCAGGCGCTTGTGCAGCCGCGCGGCCTGATCCCGCAGCCAGCGGATGCGGCTGGTGTCGCGGTCGGCCCGGCGCGTCTCGGCAGCGCTCTCCTGCCGCGCACCGTCCGGGGCGGCCCGCTCTCGTCCCATCTCAGTCTCCTCGTGAGGCGAAGCGCTGTCGGCCGGCATCCGTTCGTTCTTCCCTCTTCCCCCTTGGATCGGTCCGCGACGCGCGACCATGACGGCAGGACGCCGCCGCGAGACGCCACCACAGCTCCCCTGTCATGCATCGAAACGCGGAGCGAGGCCGATAGGGCCGGTCAAATCTGTGTCGAACCCCACCCGTGCGGCGGGGTTGTCCGGGCATCCTCCTCCATCCCACGGCACCGGAGCCCGGCCCATGGAAGCTTTTCCCAAGCCCCCTTTCCCCGATCAGCCGCAGCCAATGCCCGGCTCGACCCGCGCCATGGACCCGCTGCCGGATCACGGCGAGACGAGCTACAAGGGATCGGGGCGCCTAGAGGGCAAGAAGGCGATCATCACCGGCGGGGATTCCGGCATCGGCCGCGCGGTGGCGCTCGCCTTCGCCCGCGAGGGTGCGGACGTGCTGATCTCCTATCTCGACGAGGAGGAGGACGCCGCCGAGACGCGCCGCCTGATCGAGGAGGCGGGGCGCAAGGCGGTTCTGGTGCCGGGCAATATCGGCGAGGCCGCCCATTGCCGGCGCATCGTCGAGCGGGCGGTGGAGGCCTTCGGGCGGATCGACGTGCTCGTCAACAACGCCGCGCACCAAGCGACCTTCGACGCCCCGGAAGAGATCTCCGACGAGGAGTGGGAGAAGACCTTCCAGGTGAACATCCACGCGATGTTCTACCTGACCAAGGCGGCGCTCCCGCACATGGGCGAGGGCGCGGCCATCATCAACACCACCTCGGTCAACGCCGACACGCCGAGCCCGCAACTGCTGGCCTACGCCACCACGAAGGGCGCGATCCAGAACTATACCGGCGGCCTCGCGCAGATGCTGGCCGAGCGGGGCATCCGGGTGAACTGCGTCGCGCCGGGCCCGATCTGGACCCCGCTGATCCCCTCGACCATGCCGGCGGAGAAGGTGACGCAGTTCGGCTCGCAGGTGCCGATGAAGCGGCCGGGCCAGCCGAAAGAACTCGCGCCGATCTACGTGATGCTGGCCTCCGACGAGTCGAGCTACGTCTCCGGCGCCACGGTGGCGGTGACCGGCGGCAAGCCGATCCTCTGAGTCCTTGGTGTTCGTCCTTTGCATCCGGCCGGGTCGCCGGGTGCCTTCCGCCGGGAGCCCGCCTTGAAGAACCTGCACGGAGCCGTCGTCGTCATCGCCGGCGCATCGAGCGGCATTGGCCGTGCCGCGGCACTGGCCTTCGCGCGGGAAGGCGCGCACGTCGTCGTCGCGGCCCGGCGCCGGGAGCTGCTCGACCGGCTCGCGGAGGCGTGCAGCCGGATCGGTCCGGCGGCGCTCGCCGTGCCCACCGACGTCACCGATCCGGAGGCGGTCGAAGCCCTGGCCTGCGCGGCAGAGGATCGCTTCGGCCGGATCGATGCCTGGATCAACAATGCCGGCACCGGCGTGTTCGGCCCGTTCCAGGACGCGCCGCTCGACCTACATCGCCGCACCGTCGAGGTGAACCTGTTCGGCGCTATGCACGGCGCCTACGCCGTCCTGCCCCGCTTCCTCGAACGGGGGCGGGGCATCCTCGTCAACATGGTGTCGCTCGGCGGCTGGGCGCCGGCCCCGTTCGCCGCCGCCTACACCGCGAGCAAGTTCGGCCTGCGCGGCTTCTCGGCGAGCCTGCGCCAGGAACTGCGGCGCCACGCCCATATCCATGTCTGCGCGGTGTTTCCGGCCATGGTCGACACGCCGGGCTTCGTGCACGGCGCCAACGTCTCCGGCCGCACCCTCGACCCCGGCCCGATGCTCTACGCGTCCGAGGAGGTGGCCGAGACCCTCGTCCACGTCGTGCGCCATCCGCGCGACGAGATCGCGGTGGGCTGGCCCGCCCGCGCCGCTCAAGTGGCCTACGCCCTCGCGCCCGGCCCGACCGAGCACCTGATGGGCCTTGCCCTCAACCGGACTCTCGAGCGTGCCCGCCCCGCTCCGAAGACCTACGGAGCCCTGCGCAGGCCGGTCCAAGACGGCACGGGGTCGGATGGCGGCTGGCTCGAACGCAAACGCCTTCCCTCGGCCTCGACCTTGAGCGGAATCGGCGTGGCCGTCCTCGGTGCCGGCGTTGCCTTGGCCGTCGGCAGCCGGCTCGGTGGTCGGTCCGGCCGAGCGAAACGGTGAACGCGAAGGCTGCCGAGAAAACCCCCGGTTAAGCCTGAAGCCCTATCACCGGCCCATCGAGCCTGGTGATGAAAGGAGCGCCGATGACCAGGGACCAACTCGCGACCGAACTGAAGCGCATGGCCTCCTCGCAGGTCAGCGACATCGAGCGCGCGGTCAAGGCGGGCCACAAGACCATCGCCCTGAACGAACTGGCCGACCTCGACCGGCAGCTCAAGGCACTGGCCGCTGCACTGAAGGCCAAGCCCGTCGTCCGGGCCTGACCCCGCTTCGCTTTTAACGGACCATCGAATCGATCGGACGGCCACGGCCCCCGCCCTCGGGCGGAGGTCGCGCCCGATCCCGCGCCCGCCTCAGCGATCGCGGCTGAGCAGCACCAGCCAGCCGATGCCGAGCATCGCGACCGTCATGCCGATGATGACGAAGGCCGGCGTGCCGAGGTCGATCAGCCGCGGGGCGAGCTGCGTGGCGAACGCCGCCACGACGAGGCCGACGGCGACCCGCGCCGCGCCGCGCTCGATGCCGCGCACGAGCTTGTCCATCCCCTTCAGCTCGATCTCGACGGTGACGCGCCCCTGCTTGAGCCGCACCAGCATGAGGTGGATCAGCGTCGGCAGTTCGGAGGCCGCGCCGTAGAGTCCGCTCCCGAGCGACTCCGCCTTGCGCATCAGCCCGCGAAGCGAAAATTGCGAACGCATGCTCGCCCGCACGGTCGGGCCGGCAGCGGCGAACAGGTCGAAACCGGGATCGAGCTGGCGCATCACGCCATCGGCGGTGACGAGTCCCTTGAACAGGATCGCGAGATCGGTCGGCATCGCGAGGTCGTTCTCGCGGGCCATGGTCATGAAGTCGGTGAGCACGAGCCCGAGATTGAGCGGGATCGAGGAATGGGCCTGGACGAAGTTCTGGGCCGATTGCTCCAGCTTGCTCAGATCCGGGTTTGACGTGCCGGTCCAGTCGAGGAGCGTGGCCATCAGGCCATCGACATCCTGTTTGAGCATGGCGCCGATCAGCACCAGAAGCTGCTGGCGCCGCTTCTGCGACAGCCGGCCGACGATGCCGAAATCGATGAAGCCGATCCGGTTGTCGGGCAGGATCAGCAGGTTGCCGGGATGCGGGTCGGCATGGAACACGCCCTCGATCAGCGCCATGCGCAGGAAGGCGTCGCAGCCCTTCTGGGCCAGCGCCTTCTTGTCCGCTCCCATCGCCCGCAGCGCGGCGGCGTCGTTGGGCGAGACGCCGTGGATGAACTCTTGGACGAGCACCCGCTCGGAACACCACTCCCAGAAAATCTTCGGGATGACGATGTCGTCGCGCCCGGCGAAGATTTCGGCGATCATCTCGCAGTTGCGGGCCTCGTTGAGCAAGTCGAGCTCACCGTTGAGGCCGTTGGCGAGGTGGCGCATCTGCTCCTGAGGCTGATAGCGGGCCATCTCCGGCCACTCCGCCTCGACGATGCGGGCGCCGTGCGCCATCAGTCGCAGGTCCGCCTCGATGATCTTGCGCAGGCCGGGCCGCAGCACCTTCACCACGACCTCTTCGCCGGAATGCAGGCGCGCACGGTAGACCTGGGCGATCGAGGCCGAGGCGATCGGGTTGACGTCGAACTCGGCGAAGACCTCCTCCGGCGGCGCGCCGAGATCGGCCTCGAGCTGTGGGCCGATCAGCGCCCACGGCACCGCCTTAACCTGGCTGTGAAGCTTCTCCAGCTCGTCGGTCCAGACCGGCGAGAGCAGATCCGGGCGGCTTGCCAGGATCTGGCCGAACTTGATGAAGGTCGGCCCCAACGTCTCGATGGCGCGGCGCAGCCGCTCCGGCTGCGATAGCCGGGTGACATCGACCCGCGGCGTGCGGCGGGGGATGAGCGGGATGTTGTGCAGCCCGAGCCGGTCGACGACCTTGGTCAGCCCGAAGCCGATCAGGACCGAAGCGATTTCCGAAAGGCGCTGGCGGTCGCGCGCGGCGACGAAGGCTGTTTTGAGCATGGCGGTCTTGCGTGTCGCGCGAAGCGTCGGTTCGGGCAAGACCGATCCGGCCCTCGCCGGGCAATTCGCAATGGCCCCGCCATGGGGCTTTTTTAGGATTGGCGCCGACGAGGACGCTCGATCTTCGAGGTCCCGAGCCTTCCCGGCCGCCGACCGGATCAGGGTGCGGCTGCCTCGGCGTGAACGTCGATCAGGACCTTTTCTGCCGGCTCCGCACTCTCCGAACTCATGATCCGCAGGATGCCGGGCACGTCGGCGCCGCCCGTACCGAAACGGGCCCAGGCCGCCTGGCAGCGGCGGCGATCGGAATCCGTCAGGAAGTAGCGCTCCTGCTCGTCGAGAAGCGTTGCGTAGACGGCCGCACGCACCCCGTGTTCGTCGCCGACATAGAGCTGATAGACCCGGGCCCAGAAGGTTTCGTCGAGCTCCCACTCGCACTGGCCAGCCGCTTTCATCATCGCGAGCTTGCGCAGGCTCTGACGCTCGGCATGCGGCATGACGAGGAAGCCGTAGCGCGCCTTCAGCACGCGGCCACCCGCATCATACCCTTCAGCACTGGTCAGGGCCCAGCCGAGATAGCCGCCCGTGCCGACGACGAGCAGGCCGGCCGTCAGAAGAAGCGAGCGAAAGGCAGTCATGGGCGGGTCCCTGGATCGAGCCGCCATCCTGACGTCAACCTGGGCGGCATCAAGGTCACGAGGCGCCTCCCCTCCCCCAGGTTTTTGCAGATCGTCGACAGACCGGCGCGTTTCGTGCTCGGTCATTGTCGATCGCGAGCGGCTTTGCCGAGAGTCCCCTCCCCTATGGGGCGCGTGTGATGGCGCAGCGGGATGCGGACGACGGTCTCGCAGGGGCGACCGAACGCCGAATGGCCCGTCGCGGCGTTTGCCGGCGGGCTGTGTGTCTGTCTGTTTGTTTGGTGTGTTGGTTGCGGGGGCTGGATTTGAACCAGCGACCTTCAGGTTATGAGCCTGACGAGCTACCGGGCTGCTCCACC
>JAESFL010000802.1_pt1 | contig 16657 bp, 23 predicted proteins | sample 9269401 | NCBI WGS metagenome assembly JAESFL01 (sample SAMN14506025, study PRJNA617098) | algae metagenome | isolation source: Gloeocapsa sp. UFS-A4-WI-NPMV-4B04 and co-occurring heterotrophs from desert... | place: USA: Utah | collected 2006-10-01 | reverse complement strand
TCCGGATGCAGAGCCCTACCGAACTGACCTCGCCCACTCTGGGGTGAACGTAGTTGATCTCACCAAGCTGAGAGCAGGGGACTCTCTGAACCACGGTAAGTTTGCCCAAAGCCCTGAGATCGTCCAGTTGATAGGCAGGCGGCTTGCGGAGGGGCAGACTGTCACCGACTCCCGGGTGGGCCTGGGAGATCGGATTGTGCAAGTCACTGCGGGAGCCGCTGGAGCAGCCGGCACGGCTGCGGGTCTGGTGCTCTCGGCACCTATTGCGATTGTTGACCCACAGACCCGCTCGACCATGGGTGGACATGTGGAGGCGATTGGTCGGGGGGTGGCCGACACCGTCAGGCCGTGGTGACCACCGCTCCCTGCACCTGTCGGATCAGCACCGCTGATCGTGTTGGTGCCGCTGCTGCAAGAGGGCCTCCACACTATCAACAGCCTTTTGGGTGACGTTGTTGGCTGAAATTGGCTACTGCGCGTTACCGCTGCATGAGTGCCGGCACCGTTCCCCTCCACCGCTATCCCGGCCTGAAGGTTCGCCTAGCCTGCAGGTCGTGCTCCCGGAAAGGCCAGTTTGGAAAGGCGACCTTGATCAAGCGCGTTGGCCCGAATGAGAGCCTTGTGACCCTGCGCTTGAAGATTGCTGAGGGCTGGGGTTGCAAGATCGCAAAGGCCATCATGGCCGGGGGTTACCAGCCGGGAGCCGTGCAGTGCGGCGTGCATTACCCTGAGCTCATTGCTGGGCGGTGAGGCCCATAGGTCCCGCTAGGTTCCCAGCTTCGACTCGTGGAACTCGCTCAGGGACACCGTTGCCGGCCCGCTGATGCTTTGGGACGTGGCAACGGTCCAGTGCCCATCCGGGTCTTTGAGCCAAGCGTCGATGTGGTTCTGCTCGACGTGGATGGTCACCCCATCGACCGAGAACCAGCCGGGTGTCTTGGTGTGTCTCACGTCGGGCCACTTAACTGCTCTCATGGCTTAAACCTCTCCAAGTTCGAAGCAGGATAGCAGACCGGCGCTCGGCCTGCCGGAGAGGCACTATGGAGCGGCTGCGGCTGTGGAAGGTGCGAAAGGGGCATGGTTGCGCGCAACGCGGCTCCAAATCCTGGCCCGAGCGGGTGAGGAAAGCGCAACCTTGGCAGCAGAAAGGCCCGGCGGGCTGACACGCACCGAGCCTTTCCGCCCGGCCCCACGGACAAGATAGTCCAGGGCCAGAGCACCAACTCTCTCGTTGGCTCTTGAACAACCTCTCGCATGTACCTTGGTTTCAGCGTGACCGCCAAAGTCATGCTCTCGGCTGCGGCTTGCAAGCAACTGCTCCGCGCCAGCCCAGGTTCTGCAATGAGTGGGACGCTCATCACCCCAAGAAGCCGCGCCTGATAGGAGTGGAGGGTGCTGTGCTAGACCCACGGCATGTGGGTCAAGGCTGGCAACAGCATGTCAGTTGATGCTGTTGAAGGCGTAGAAGCCCCAGAGCCGCATAGCCTCCCGCGCCGCTCGCTCCCTGTAGCCCGGTACTGGGTGCGCATGTTCCATCTTCCCCGCAAACTCCCAGGCAGGTGTGCGGATGAAGGGCGGAATGGGCCTGCTCTCCAGGACAGCGCAGTAGGGGCCTGATTTCCAGGTCACGACTCATCTCATGCAATGGTGAAAGCAGAATGATCCTGTTGGTGATCACCGACTGGCATGACTGGAGGGCTACATCATGCGCGAGCGGAGCGAGTTTCCTATCAAGTTGCCTTCTTATAACGAGGATCGTACTTCACAAGCTCGCCTGTCAGCTTCTTTCCTTCGCTGATATACCTCTTGGCCTTCTCGCGCAGCTTGTTCTTTTTCGCGTTGGTGCGAACCTTCTCACTGCCTTTGCCCATGGTTTGCCTCCCCGGAACTTAGCGTATCATTGCAACGACGCCTGGCGGGCGTGGTTCCGATCTCCCGTGCCCTGATTGGATGTCGAGTTCTGATACGAAGCTGCCATTTGCCCTTCTGCTCTGGGTTTGAGCCCGCATCGCAGATCGGGTACCAAGTGTTGGATTTTCACCACTAGCCTACAGGGTGTTGTCAGCCGGGCGCCCGAGGCAGCGGAGCGCATCTGACGATGAGTAAACGCGATGCCCGGGTCCGCACCTATGAGGTTGGATACCTCACTCTTGAGCGAGCACTCGCCCGTGCGGAGAAAGCGTTGTTAGGGGATGCTCTCGAAATTGCGCTACTAACCGACGAAGAGACTGCTGAGTGGCAGGCCTATTTGCGTGCTGAGGAGGAGGGAAGGCGCAGTATCCCTGCTGGTGCCCCGGATGCCCGGCGCCGTTTCCAGGCTCTTTATGATCGCCTTGAGACTGACCGGATCCGCACAATTCAGGCAAGGCGCTACATAGAGGGATGGGCCCGTAATCGAGTATGGCAAGAAATCCGCCTAGCGCTCGTGACTGGCGCCTTGGAAGGGTACGGGTATGTCATCAATCCAGATCTGGACATCAGACCTGTCCCACAGGCGGTGTGGTCAGCGACGGATCTAAGTTGCCCGCCTGCATGGATTAATCTCCCGTCCCCCGAAGAAGCTGGGGTCGACAAGGCAACACCGTTCATTCGGATCACTGCTGTTGAGCACTTCCTCTCCGAGAATAAAGCTTCTGACCGCATCATTTCAGTTGCACTTGAGGCATTGATTTCTGGGTTCCTGGCGCGCGATACAAGCCCGCTTGGGGATCTCAGCGTACCAAACGGGGACGCTCAGTCATGGCCAGAGAGACGGCAGTCACCTCCAGCGGCAGAACCACCTGCACCAGGGATGGTAATGCATTCCGCCATTCTGCCAATTGCAAAGGGTAGGCGCGGGCGGAAACCCTCCTATGAATGGAGCCTAATGCAGGCAGAGGCATTCCGACTACTTGATGAGTACGGAATGCTTGGTCCCGACAATCCTGCGCTTCCAACTCAGGACGCTTTCATAAAGCGTATTGAGGAGCACTACGAGAGCAAAAAGGGACGAGACACAGCCCCCAGCTACTCTCGGCTCGCAGACTATGTGGGAAAGTGGGTACGCGAGTGGGTTGCCATGAGCAAGGGGCAGTAGGAGTAGGAGCATAAGGCCTCAAAAGCCCAGCAACTGAATTGCTGGAAAATTGCTGGAATAATACAGGAAAATAGCCGGAAGACAGCCAGGAGCAGTTTCGCGATATTGACGCAAATCACCAAAGCACTCCGCTCGGTGATGACGCGAGGTAAGTCATGAAACCTGACTTGGATATTCCGACCGTCGTCCGTTCGCCCACGCAGCAACGCGGCAAATCTTTCACGCGCAGGGAGCTCTCTGACTACTACCGGAAGCAATACAACGCTTCCTACACAGAGCGCACCTTGGCCAAGAAGGCGAGCACAGGCGAGGACGGCCCCCCGTTTTACTACCTCGGGAGATACCCCCGCTACCCGAAGGATCTCGCCGATGCGTGGATCCGCAAGAAGATCTCGAGGCTCGTGAGGAGCGCTGCCGAAGGCAAAGCGCAAATCGCTGCTCAGCATCCGATCGCCGCCTAACCCAGCAATTCTAACTGCGTCGCGCAGCCAAGAAAAAGCCCCACAGGGGCACTGCGGGGCGAAAGGTACTATTCCAATGGCAAAACCTCTTACCACGCGAGTGCGCTCGCGTCGATCCCGCGCGCTTAAAATCGATCCCGCCGCGCCGCTGCGCGAAGGCGATCAGCGCTTCCCTCTCGCCGTTCGGATCCTGGCCCGACATAGGCAGATCTCGATCCACCACGCGGCCGCCCTCGCTGCCGTTTGGGGCTTCCCTGTTGAGGAGGCCGTTTGATGGAACTCACCACCTCACAGCGCCGTCGCTTCCAGAAACTCACGGACGAGATCGACCGCCTGCTTGATACTGATCGCCGGTTCTTCGAACGTCGTCCGGACCGCTCCTACCGTCTCCGCAGGGCCTTCCGACAGGAGATCGAGGCCGCTGCGTTCATGGGCCATGCCCTAACGGATCTTCCCAAAGGGAAAGCTTACTTTGTCCTGATCCATAAGATCACATCAGCCGTGCTCATTCGGGTGTTTCTTGTCGGATCTACTGACAATGAAACGGACGTTCCCGATACCTGGCTGCAGGCTCTCTTTGAGCAGCGGGTTTCGGAAGAGCCGAGGCTGGGGCAGATCGAGGGAATGATCGAGCGCACCTTCCGAAACGGAAGGCCCTGCCGATGACCCTGACAGATCTCCGCATGCAGCTTCGGGACAACGACTGGCACGCTATCCCGACCAGAGGGAAAATCCCGGCTGTCGCCAAGTGGGAGCGCTATTGCCGCTCTGCGCCGACCGACGAGGAGATCGTTCTCTGGGAGCGCCGCTATCCGACTGCCACCAACACCGGAATTGCCCTTGGCCGTCAGGTCTGCATCGACATCGATGTCGCTTCAGACCCGGGTCTCGCCCAGCAGCTTCGCTCTGAGGCAGTCACCATCTTCGGCCCCACGCCCTTTGTTCGTGTGGGCAAAGCGCCCAAGGTCGCACTGATCTACCGAGCCTGGGAACCGATCACGACCCGGCGCTTCAAGGCTGCCTCCGGTAACGGCGACGGTATCGACGTACTGAGCGATGGAACGCAGTTCATCGCGTTCGGGATCCACCCGGACACGGGCCAGCTCTACCGCTGGGTCGGGGAGCGGTCTCCGCTCGATGCGCCGCCGGACGATGAAACGCCGGCCATCACGAATGCACAGGTCGAGGCATTTCTCGATCGCGTGCACAGCTGGCTTCCGCTCGGCACGGGCAGCTCGAAGGCAGGCTCTCGCCCGAGGGGCGATCAATCGGCTCGGGAGATCATCCGTGATGCCTCCGGGTTGGTCATCGATGGGCGCGAGGAGTTCCTGCGAGCGTGCGTGTGGCGAGCCGCCGGCTCCCTTATAGACGCCCACCAGCCCCTCGTCGCAGAAGCCGTCGCAACCCTCGCCTGGGTCTATTTCACCGACCTGCTCACGGGCGCCGATTTGCGCGATGGGCGCTGGACCGTAAAGCACGCCATCCAGAAGGCCCGCGGCACTGTCCGTCGAATCCGGGAGGGCAAGGTTGAGCTGCGCCCTGCCCGTCAGTCCATCGACCCGACCTACGCGGATCAATCTAAGCCCCTCAACGAGGTCCGGAGTGTTCTCGATGACGCCATGCGCCAGCACTTTGAGAAAGAGGATGAGTTCTGGAACCGCCCCAAGGAGGCCGCTGTCGATCTCAACGAGAGTGACACCCCCGACCCTGATGAAGCGGGCGACGACGTTGAGGTACCCGCCTCCGCGATCCGTGTGACCACCGGCGCCGGCAAGAGTTCCGCGGTCATCGAGATCATCGCCGAACGTGTGAAGGAGAGAGATGAGGAGATCGCTGCTGCAGGCGGGCGCAAGCGAAGCACGCCCCGGCCCCGGCGCTATGTCCTCCTTGCCCCCACGCTCCGCCTCGCCGAGGAGCTCGCCGAGAAGTGCCGGGCGCGGGGCCTCACGGCTTGGGTCTTCCGTGGGCGCGAGGCCGATGATCCCGAGCAGCCCGGCAGAAAGATGTGTCTCGACCTCGAAGCGGTCAGAATGGCGATCGCGCAAGGCGAACCGGTCGAGACATCTTGCTGCAGCAACAAAGGCGCCGGCCGTTTCTGCGAGTTCCATTCCGTCTGCAGCTACCAGAAGCAGAAGCAGCACTCACCTCAGGTTTGGGTTGGAGCCCACTCGCTCATGTTCCACGAGCAGACAGGGCTTGGAACCTTCGACGGCTTGATCGTGGATGAGAGCTTCTGGGCCTGCGGATTGTGGGAGGAAGCTCGAGAGCTCACCGTCGAGCAGATCGAGAAGGACATCCCCTTCGGCGTCGCCCGGTTCATGACCCTCAACGATCTGGATATCACCCGTAAGAGGATGGGAAGAGCCATCAGGCGGCATTGCGAACCGGGTGGCCTCCGCCAGGAGCATCTCGTGGCCGAGCGCCTGTCCGCCGACGAGTGCGCCCAGGCCATTCGGATTGAGTGGTCCTTCAAGGAAGACAACCCGTTCTGGCCTGGTATGTCGAAGTCACGACGGGAAGCTGCGGCAGACCAAGCGGGAACGGCAGGATCCGTTCGCGCTGTTAGCCGGATGTGGGAGGCCGCGAAGGATCTCCTCAATCAAGACTCACCAGACGCAGTCTCGGGGCGCGTCGTCCTGAAGAGACACGAGAGCGGTGAGCTCGTGCTCGTGACCCTCGGCGTCCAACCGATCCCGAAGCAGTGGCAGATCCCGACCTTGATCCTGGACGCGACTCTGCCGGATGTGGAGATCCTGCGGGCGTTCTTTCCGCAGGTCGAAGTCCTGGCCAGTCTCGAGGCCGAGATGCCCCACGTCACTGTGCGGCAGGTGATCGGGGCACCCGTCTCGGCGAAGAAGCTGCGTACTGGTGGCGACGAGCCCAGCCGCAACATGCTGGCGATCTGCCGATCCATTCTGTGGCGGTACCTGGAGGTGGGGCGACAGCCGACCCTCGTCATCGCGCAGAAGGAGTTCGCCCTTTGGCTGCGGGGCAGACTTCCGAAGGGGATCTCCGTGGAGTGGTTCAACAACATCGCGGGCGTGGACCGATACCGGGACGTGCGCCTTGTGATCGCCGTCGGTCGGACCCTCCCGGATGTTTTCACGGTCGAGGCCCTGGCCGGGACCCTCAAGGGCCTGGAGCCGGTCAAGGCGGTCCCGCAGAAGAACGGCACGCGCTGGTATGACCGTGTCGCCCTCGGTGCCCGGCTTCGCGACGGAAGCGGGGTGAAGATCGACTGCGACCGGCACCCGGACGTCACGGCCGAGGCCGTGCGCTGGCAGATCTGCGAGAAGGAGATCCTCCAGGCGTTCGGGCGTGGACGCCCGACAAACCGGACCCCTGAGACCCCGCTTGACATCGACGTCATGGCGGACGTGGTCCTGCCGATCACGGTCGATCGGGTGCTGACGTGGGATGAGGTCAGAAACGATTATGGGGTCGAGATGATCGCCGCCGGGATCTGGCTCGACAGCCCAACCGACATGGCGATCTGCTGGCCGGAAGTGTGGGGGACTGCGGAGGCTGCCCGCCGGTGGCGAAGCCGAGCAACCGGGCAAAGTCCTATAGAAAGACTACTCTATAGGACTTTGCCCGGTTGCTGCCGGTACAAGCTCTCCGGTGCCGGCCGGCAGTGGCACTTTGCCCGGTTCGACCCGACCATCATCCCGGACCCGCAGGCCTGGCTCGAAGAGAAGCTCGGGCCTCTGGCCGTCTTCGAGATCACCCCTCCAAGCGAAGAACCCGACCAGCAGGAGGCTGCCTGACATGCGCCACCTTCCTCCCGAGCCAAAGGATCTCTCCATGAACACCGAGGACGAGGACCTCCTCCCAGGCCCCCCACCCTGGAAGCCGTCGGCCTCCCACCCGCCTCCTGCAGGAGCTGCGGTCCTGACGGCCGCCCGGATCGAGGCGGAGGCGGCGCGTGCGGAGCCTGCGTCGGCCGAGTGGCAGCGGGAGTATGCCCGTGAGATCGTCGAGCAGGTCCGCACCGTCGTGCCCCGGGAACCCACGGTATACGGTGAGCTGGTGCCGCAGGGGCCTTCTCCTGGCGCCCTCTCGTTGCGAGACACTCTTGCGCGGCCAGACGCTGTGGCTGCTGATGCCAGCAGGGAGCGTCTTGAGCTCGCTAACCGGGCTGGCGTGCTGGAGGCTGCTTTGGACGTGGCTGATACGATCGAGGCCAGTAACAGTCTCGAGAAGATGCTCGCCCATCAGCTCGCGGTGATGCACCGGACCACAATGCGGCTGGCGCGGCAGATGGAGCGCAGGCTCGATCGCCTTGAGTATGCGAACCTCTCCTACCCGGATGCCGACCGGACGAACGTGGAGGCGGTTCGGCTGGCCAACACTGTGAGCCGGATGACGACAACCTTCCAAGCCGGGATGCTGACCCTGCAGAAGCTCCGCACCGGCGGCACGCAGAGGGTCATCGTCGAGCATATGCAGCAGACCGTGGTCCAGGACGGCGGGCAGGCCGTCGTTGCAGGCAAGGTGAAGACTGGGGGGCAGGGGCGGAAGCGCAAGGGAAAGCAGAGGACTGGTGTCGAAAATGGCTGATGAACCCCATGTCCCCGACTGGAACGCTGCTCTGGAGCTGGCACGAGCCGCCCGGAGGTGTGGTGCCCGACGCCGAGCCGACGGATGCCCCTGTACACAGCCGGCGATGGCGAACGGCCGCTGCCGCTTCCATGGGGGCAAGAGTACGGGGCCAAGGACCAGCGAGGGCTTGGAGCGGTCCCGCAAGGCCAACTGGAAGCACGGGTACTATTCGGCAGAGGCGAAGGCTGCGCGGGTCCAGGCTCGGGCCGATCTGCGGCGTCTGTGGGATCTCCTCAAGCAGGCCCACGAGGCAGGTCAGGAGCCGGAGGATCTACCCCTGCAACCCTGATCCAGTTCGGCGGCGTGTGTAGCTCCAAGCCAGAGAAAAACCCCGCCGGCAGCGAGCTGCACGGGCGGGGTTTCGCTTGAGGTAGGTCCGCAGGGGGCGGGTTCCCTACCCAGCTGCAACGAGCTTACGCAGGGGCAGGTTAACGGTTGGTTTCACACCTTGGCGTCGTCCGGCTGCCATATTCATTGTTAAGCTGTGGGGTTGAACCCGTTCGAGGGCATCAACCATGCGTGCACTGCTTCTGGCGATCAGCCTGCAAATTTTTGGCGTTCACAGCTCGCTATGACAGGTCCTGGTGATCAGGACCTGTGAGCCCATTTGCGCAGTCCGATGGACATGATGCGCTGGAGCGTCGGACGGGAAGTCGGATCTGATGAGTTCTGCACCTCAGCAATCCTGACGCCACCGACGGTGCGTCCGGTTAACGGTCCGACGCTCTAGACCCACCGCGCTGCTGAGAGCGTGTGCTAACAGTGCCAAACCTCGGAGCCGGGGGTTGGCACTATTGGCACAGATGCCCGATGCAGGATTTTGGGGTCGCCCGTCACGCGCCTGCCGGATGCTGATCATCACAGGTAATCGATGAGCGTCGCGGATACGGCCACTGCAAGCGCTACGATGGCAATGATGAGCCAGAACGTCGTTGTGTTCCGCCGGCGCTGTTTGCTGCTGCCATGGCCATGCCGTGAGTTCTCGGGATTGTGCGGCTGCATGGTCTCGAGCCGCAGCTAGGCGAAGCTGCCGAGATCGTCAGCAAGCGTGCTGCTGATAGTTGGCACGGCGGACTCCTGAGAGGCTATGGCCATCTCGATGAGCATCCGGACAGCTGCGGAGCGGGATGGCTTGTCCGGCTGAGCGGCGCGCCACTTGTCGACAGCGGCAACTAGATCTGGTGACGCCCTCGTGCCGATGAAATCAGCCTGGGCACGACCGCTCGGGCGGCCGGGAGGGCGTTTCGGCTTCACGCTTTTCTTGGCAGCAGCCATAGTACTTGTTTAACAAAAATACAGGCCAGAGGGAAGAGACAATCGGGCCTTTTGCTTGAGCGCATTGCATCCGCAATTACAGCGGCGGTTCTGTTTCATAAACCCCTCCGCCGCTTCTCGGCGGAGCGCCTCCCAACCTCGCGTGCGGTGATGGGCCGCCGGTCGCATGAGGCTTAGCCCCGGAACTGCGTCTTCTCCCTGGACTTCACGTGGGAGCCATCATGCAGGCCGTTCGCCTTAGGGTTGGCCGCTCCAAGGAAAGAAACACAGTGTCCATCGACAGAAACATCGTCCCGCACCAATCCGCCCTGCCGATCGACACCCCGCCTGCCTCGGACAACCCAACCACAGCCATGCTGAAGGCCGACATCAACAGCGGTGCTACAGGGGACAAGACGGAGGTCTTCGATCCTGGCATGGCGATGCTGGGCACCTGCGAAGAGGCGGGTGGGCACGCACTCTCGCCGAAGGATATTGCTGTCGCGCGCCACCACGAGGGTGCGCAGCGCTGGATGAAGGGCGCCCGCAAGAGGGGCTATGCCCACAATCACAGCAGTGCAGCACTCTATGGCTTCGTCAGCTTTATCGCTGTGGTCGCAGTGGTGTTCGTCGGTGCTCTCGCGGCCACTTGAGGCTTGCGAGGGGCGGGAGCAAGGTTTGGAGTGACCCCTGTTGTTCGCCTACTTCGTCTTCAAGCCCGCAACCTGGGTTTCATGCACGCCAATTGGGAGCAAGACCGCGGCTTCAGGGCCGAAAACCTGCAAAGTCAGGTGCTCACTAGCCCGAGACGTAGCCATCGCGCCCGAAGCTCCAGAGCGTGTAGCGTGTGCCTTGCTCCCCCTCAGCAAGGACCGAGACAGCGATGCCCTGCTCTCCTGTCGCTTGTGCTAGAGCAACGGCAGCGCGGATGGCCTGCGGCTTCTCAGGGAAGGCGGCAAGGGTCTGCCCCCGCCAGCGAATACCCCATTTGGCTCCAGGTTCAGCGTGGATCAGGTATTCATCGGCCACTGTCGTTCCCATAGACGAGGGAGACCCACATGCTTCGTCCAGCCTCTACAGGAGAACACCTGGATGTGCCTCGTCAACCTCACACCCTTGTGGCTGAAGTCGCGGCATGTCTCGGCTTATGGCTCGACAGAGAGCCGCCGCTCCAAGGGTCCTGAACGGAAATGGGCCCAATGATGCTAGACCCACAGCCATGAAGAAGGCATCCGAGTACCGGCAGCATGCTGAGGAGTGCCGTGCGCTGGCCAGGGGCATGCCTCCCGGTGGTCAGCGTGATCAGCTGCTGGACATGGCTCGCACCTGGGACAACCTTGCTGATGAGCGAGCGCAGTTGATCAGCCGATACCCCGAGCTTGCCCTTGAGGGCGAGCAGGCGGAGGAAAGCAGCCGCAGTTAGGCGGGAATGCCTCTCCACCTCGTTTGGGAGCAGCCCTCTCTCAGATCCTGATTTTGCTCGACCGACAAACGCTGTGGTCTTCCGGTCCCCCTACCCAAGGGCACCCTCAGGCATGTCCGAGAGTGCCGCCGGATGTCTCGATCATCTGGACCAGCGTGGCGATTATCTTCTCCAACCTCTCAGCCATCTCGGCCGTGCTGGGGTCTGCCCCATGCTTGCGGGCATAGTCACGGTGGATCGCGGTCACGGCACGATGGATGAACTCCAGCCGCTGCTCGGGCGGGAGTTCCATGGCCTGCATGCCGATGGTCTGAGCCACCGCCAGGAACTGCTCCCGCTCCTTCTCATCGTCCATACTCACTCCCCGCAGCTCTCGGTGTCCAGCTTATCTCACCCCTGTTAGCCTGGCTGCTTGGAACCGCCTCCTATGCTGTGTCAGGGCCCCGCATGGGCGGCAGCCAGTGGGTAGGCCGAAGCTCTACCTCAGCTCCGAGGTGGGTGCGCCATCTGCCATCGCGCCAGAAGCCTGTGTGCCAGCCTCCCTGCTCCGGTGAGTAGAGGAGGAGCAGAACCGGATCGCCGCCAGGATCATCCGCCTTGGGAGCTGTCTCGATGGATTGCGGCGATTGTGGCGGGTCGAGAGGGAGCACGGGAGCGCTTGGCGCATGCTTCGGCTCTGATGCGCCAAGTGCCTCGTGCTGTGCTGCCTCCAGCGCCTCTCTGACAGCCCACTGGAGCAGAAGGTCCCTCTGACCCTCTGTGAGGGGCTCCTTCTCGGAGCGATGGTGAGCGGCCTGAAGCTCCACACCAAGGCGAGCAAGGCTCGCCCGGTCAAGACCTGGGTGGTTGTTAGGCATCTGAAACCTCTCACAAACCAAATGCAGGCGGCTGGTAACCCATTGGAGCTCTTCCTGGCTCCGCTCCATCATAGTCCCTTGTAGCCTCACCGGCGCTTGACGAGACTATGCTGGATCGTGGAGGCGAGATCAGGCACGGCTCGTCTGGATCCCGTTCCCGTCGCTGCCGAGAGGGCGGCGCATGTAGATGGGAGGTCGGCTCCGCCATGCGTTCGTGATGTCGTCGGCCCACCCGCGAGCCAGCTCAAGGCTGTCGACCGTCTTCTGGATCCCGACAGGGCCATCATCGTTCACGCCGTGGGCCACTACCCTATAGCGCGGCGCTCCGCGTGAGGCTGGGATCTGCTCGATGAGCACAAAGTTCTTCGGGTCCATGGGCTCTTCGCCCTCTTGTAGGACCACCACATCAGCCATTGGCCCCTCTCTTCAGTTCAGAACGAACACTGCGTCTTGGCTCAGCACCACTGGTAAGCCCATTAGCCCTAGCTCGACAGAGCCGGTCTAAGGGTGCGTCCACCAGGGTGTGGTCCACTTGGACGCGGCGGGCGCTCTGATCGTCTCTAGCGGAATACCCGTGCAAGAGGTCTACCCAGATTGGGTCAGCTTCGGCGCGGGTAGCTATTGATGGGTCCTGGGTGCAGCCCCCCATCCGTCCCAGTCTGGGCCTATCGAGAACGCCGCTAGGTTGGCCCAGGGCGGCCAAGGAGCCGTTCCGCAACCGCCACTATTAGGCGTCGTATTTGACCCCCTGAGCTGCCGACGCATACCCTCCCATGGCCCCGTCGATGAAATGGACGTGATCACTTCGGGTTGGTGAGGGTACGAAGCAGGTCATGAGCGCCGCCGCCTGTCGGTGGATCCCGCAGCGGGCGATCCCAGCCTCTTCCGCGGTGCGGAGCTTCTCCTCTAGGCGATCGGCGAGGGCGGGGGTGCAGTCGAGGGTCATCCGCAGCGCATCGTCGAACTTGCGGAAATCGGTGTTCTCGACGAGTTGCTCCCGGTAGCGCCCCGGGTCAAAGCCGCCCACCTTCACCCCGGCGCGGAAGATGAGATAGGCCGCGATCGTGCTCAGCCGGAGGAGCAGACGGCTGGCGAACCCACTCTGCCCGGGCTTTCGTGTAGCCTTAGCCTCAAGGTCGAAGCCCGGTGGGAACAATTGGGGAGCGGGACCGCCCGCTGGAATGGGACGGCCAGCATCGGGACTGCTTTCCGCAAGCGCCAAGACGTCTCTGATCAGGTCGGCAAACGCTGCCATATCAGCCCCGGGGGCTGGCACAACGATAAGGGAGAGGATCACGCCGCGCTCAGCCTCGATTTCGGCAAAGCGGCAGGACAGGCCGCTGAGGTCTGGCCGCGTGCCGGGCAGTGCTGGCGTCACCGCGAAGGCACCGGCCTTCATCTGCCCCTCGGCCCAGGCCAGCCCGCCACCCGTGAACATGGCATAAGACACGTCACGGGAGGGGCCAAAGCGCGCAATGCGCACATCGAGCCCCTCGGCCCGCACCGCCTCAACCGGCACCAGAGCGACGCGCAGATCCAGGCCAAGATCGTCCCGGGTCCACGCCGCAACAGAGGCCAACGCCGCCCGACCGCGCTCCGCCTGCTCGGGAGGCAGGGCGAAGCTCGCGCCATCGCCGCCGAACACGAAAGGAAAGTCGCTCTCCGGCAGAGTATTCGCCACCGCCGCAATCACGGCCGCAGCGGCGGTGTTCACAGTCTTGTAGTAGCCAGCCTCGATCGCCGCCGTCGATTGCACGATATCGGCGAGTCCCAGCACCCAGCCCTCGGGCGCAGGTGTGTAGACTGCTGGATCAGCGAGTTCAGCAAAGTTCTCGATCACCGGGAGGCTTCCGTAGAAGCCAGCTTCCGGCGGCATCTTGTGGGCGCCGCTCTGCGGGTCTGGAAGGGACATGACCGCTGCCTTTGCACACATATCCGGTTTCTTGATGTTCGTTGGGTTATAGTCGTGAGCCACAGCTAGGCTCAGTGAGGTCTTCACCTCGCACGCTGCTCTTAACGTTGACGAGCAACATTGCTGGTAACCCTTTCCTGGCGCGGCTCCCCTTGCTCTAGCCTTGCTTTCAGCCGCCGGCGCATTCACCCAAATTATCATTCTGAGAAGGACCGGTGGTCAGGCCGCACGACGTGCCTTCCCGGAGCCGCTGTTCGCTAGAACGATCAACGTGCGCCAATGGCATGAGGTTGGCGCATGGGTCATGCCGTTCCCGATTCTCACTCGTTGTTCTCGCTCGAGAAGCCCCTCGGCTTGCCGATAGCCTCTTTGAGCCGCTGCAGGGCGCGCTCTAGGGCAGAGTCCTGAGAGGGTTCTGCGGGAGGGCTGCTGTTCTGTTTTATCTCGCCCAGATTCACCTGAGGGTTCGCTTCGCTCTTGTCTTTGGGCGAGTTTAGCGCCTGACCCTCAAGAAAGGCCGTGGACGGCCGCGGGGCGACAGAGGGTGTCACAACCCGTCGGGCGGTACGATCGCCGCCAGCAGAGGCCTTATGGGCCCTCCTGGCCCGCTGGTTGGCCGCCCTGAACAGGGGCACGTACTCAGAGCCGAACACGAACCGGATCGGCTTGCGGCGCAACCCATCCTCCGTGGCCTTGTGGGTCGAGCCCGTGGTCAGCCCCCGCTCGAGGTAGCCGATCGCCTCCAGAGCCCTGATCGCGCCCCGCACCCGTGCCTCCGTGAGAGCCAGGTCAGGCCGATCCGCCAGCTCCCGGCGATCGATCATGAACCCGCCCAGAAGCCGGTCGGGGTTGGAGTGAAAGCGCGCCAGGAACCTCGCCAGAGCAAAGGCCGCCTCCCGATTGCGGAAGGGCGCCAGGGCGGCCGAGAGGTGGTCCCTGACGTCGTGCGGCAGGCGGTAGACCCCCTCCCCTCGCGAGGGACGGAAGGGACGGCGCACGCTCCGAACTCGGCTCGACAGCGGCCGGGCAAAGGCAAGTTGGTGTTGAACGATGGGCATGGTTCCCCCTTCGGGTCGGTTAGGACCCGCCGCAGGGACGCGCGCATGGCTCCGCCATCAACAGAAACGCTCGTTTCTGTCTTGACGAGAAGGCAGGTTGTCGGGGAAGATCAGATCGCCAAATCAATCGACCCCGGGGCAACCCGGACATGAGCCCGCCCTAACAAGGCGGGTTTTGTGTTTTCAGGTGTCGAGTCTCCTCAACAAATCACCTTAGGCATTCGGCCCTCGCGGGCCTGTGAAGTCAATCAAGGCCGAGACCCATGACGAAGGTATCGGGGCTTTAGGTCAAACCCGCACCGGCTAGGAGCCTTCTACCGAGGCCGTGCGCGCATCAAGCAGACCGTGAGCAAGCTGAGGGGCTTGTCCCCTCCCCGTTGAGCTGGCTCACTTGCTTAATTGCTCGCTGGCTCGCTTGCGCAGGACATCGGTTTTTAGGAACCGGTGCTCTCCATGTTTCCGGAACCAGTCGTCAAGGGCCTCTTCCATGACCTCCTGGATGGTCATCTCCTTCCGGGTAGCCGAGAGTTTGAGCTGCATGTGAACGTCCGGATCCCACCAGATCGTGGTCCCCTTTCGGGCGACACGATCGTGCTGGATCCGCTTGCTCGCAAGTGAGCCATCTCGCTTGCGAGCTTGCTCAACTGCCCGATGGCTCGGTTGCGCTGTTGCTCTCGCGCTCACTGGCTCGCTTGCGCGCTGGCTCACTATCTCCCCTGCTGCAGTGCTAAATGACTCTGTTGCTGGATGGCTTAGTGGCTCTGTAGAGAGCAAGCTCACTTGATCCACAGGAAGCTTGTGAGCCATCTCTGTAGAGAGCTGCGGAGCAAGCTCGGTCGAGGGGAGGGAGGCGGGTTCACTAAAGAGCTGGTGAGCAGTCTCAACAGAGGACTTGCTCTCTTGCTGCGCGATGGACGTGAGGCTGAATTTTTTGCTCATTGCAGTGACCCAAGTTCCTTGCTGATCCAGGTCATCACCTTCCTGATCTCGGACGCGGCCTTACCCTTGGGTTCGACCTCAACAGCCGTGAGACCAGGGATGAAGGCGTTCGAGAAGATCTTCCGGTCGCCGATCTCGATAGGGCAGGTGGGTACACCCCGGCCCTGCATAATGCCCTTGGCTTCGGCGAGCTCGGTCATGGACTGCGTCTTCACCGCGTTGAATAGCACGTGGGCTGGCTTCCTCGTGATCTCGCACAACTCCCAGGTGGTCTCGACCGCCTCGATGTCGACGACGGAGATCCGTGAAGGGATGATGATGAGATCGGCCAGTTTGGCGATGGTCCGGACGTCGCGGTCGGAGTTCGGCGCGGTGTCGAGGATCAGAAGGTCACCACCGGACGCCCTCGCCTTGTCGATCAGGTCTCCCACGGACTCCGCGTGCATCGAGACGACATCAGGACCCTGCTGGCGACGTCGGAACCACTTGTAGGCTGATTGCTGGGGATCGACGTCGGCGATGCCGACTGCCAGTCCCAGCTGCTGGGCGGCAACAGCAACATGCAGAGCGGTCGTGGTCTTACCGGACCCACCCTTCTGGCTGATGAAGGCTACGGTTTTCATGGATGACTCACTGGCTGCCTAGAGAGCAAGCTCAATTGCTCGCAAGAAAGCCATGGGGCCTAAAGGGTTAACGGCTCGTAAGCGGGATCTCTTCGGGTGCGTGTTGCTCGTGCGATACTGGTGCCGGATTGGCACGGCCGGAAAGGTACGACTCGACGAGTTCGCAGATCAGGAGAGGGCGAGGGGACGCTGCGAGCGATGTAGCCGTCCGCACCGGCGCATCATCTGTCACTTGGGCGGCGGCCGCTGGTGGGATCCGCAGCGGCCAGTCCGGCGGGATGGGTAGGGGAGGCGGGCTGGTCGTGTGCTGGAGGTCGAGGACCTCCAGCTGACAGGCTCACCCTCGGGACAGTGAACAACGTCCAGGGTGCCGTTCCCGACCTACTCTGGATGATCTGACGGACCGTAGAGAGCTGAAGCCCGTCTCCATGCAGCCGGGTTCTCGGGGTCTG
>JAESFL010000801.1_pt1 | contig 16659 bp, 14 predicted proteins | sample 9269401 | NCBI WGS metagenome assembly JAESFL01 (sample SAMN14506025, study PRJNA617098) | algae metagenome | isolation source: Gloeocapsa sp. UFS-A4-WI-NPMV-4B04 and co-occurring heterotrophs from desert... | place: USA: Utah | collected 2006-10-01 | reverse complement strand
CCGTTCTCCAGTCAATTGCTTTGTCAACATCTTGGGCGGATTGATTGCTTACTGCCATCAACCGAAGAAGCCGTCCATTGCGCTCGAACACAATTTGCTGCTCCCGGCTTAACCCGAACTCAGGTTAGTCTAGGTGCAAATGGGACTTATGTAGACGATGAACCAATCTCTCAAGTGCCAGTTGTTGATGGAGTAATTATTCGCCTTACTGCTTCTGGGCCAAAGATCCAAATTTGTCTTGAACCAGGTAGTTCTATTGAAGAAATTAAAAAAGCTAATATTGCAGAAGTAAGCCCTAATCCAACTGGGTAAAAATCAGGGAAACTTAAATTATAGGTGAGGGTGTTACACACGGCTTAAACACTAGACTCAGTGAAAATATCCATGAGCGATCGCCCTAAAAACGTCAATTCCTTTAAAATTGAAGCCCCGCCTGAAGTAGAACGAATGGGCTTTACGTGGTTAATTGCTGCCGCGATCGCAACCATTATCTTATGGCAAGTACCTATAGGTGGCTATATCCTTTATCCCTTCACCATCCTGGCAACTTGGTTTCACGAGATGGGACATGGCTTAATGGCATTGCTGTTAGGAGGATGGTTTGAGAAATTACTGATTTTTCCCAATGGTTCCGGTGTTGCATATCATAGCGGTTCGTTATTTTTAGGTCGAATTGGTCGCGCTTTAGTCGGTGCTGCGGGGCCGATGGGGCCGCCTATTGCGGGTGCTGGTTTAATTTTGGCTTCGCGGCGATTTAAAACGGCGCATTTAAGTTTGCAGCTTTTAGGGATTGCTTTAATTGTCTCCGCCTTGATCTGGGTGCGATCGCTATTTGGCTTTATAGCAATTGGGTTACTAGGGTTATTTATTCTGGGTATTGCTTTCAAAACACCCCGTTGGGTACAGGGTTTTGCTATCCAGTTTTTGGGAGTACAGGCTTGTGTAAGTACGTTTCATCAAGTTGATTATTTATTTAGCCGTACAGCAGGGCCTTTAGGATTGTCTGATTCTGGTCAAATTGCCCAGCAGTTATTTTTACCTTACTGGTTTTGGGGTGGATTAATGGCGATCGCTTCTCTATATTTGTTAGTCCAAAGCCTCCGCCTTGCCTACCGTTCATCCTAATAATGTAACTTAAGATAGATGCATAGTTAGGTATTTTAAAACTAAGAGTAAGAATACCAAGATAAAGTCATTCCAGTTGGAGGACTTAGTTAATGAAGGCACTCCTGCTTTACCCCCGTTTTCCTCAGACCTTCTGGTCCTACGATCGCTTCATGCAAATGGCAGGGCTGAAAGCATTTATTCCACCTTTAGGTATCATTACAGTTGCTGCCCTATTGCCACAAGACTGGGAAATTCGCTTTTGCGATCGCAACGTTAGTTGTGAAACAGATGCTGATTGGGAGTGGTGCGACATCGTTATCCTATCGGCTATGTTGGCTCAAAAGCCAGATTTTCATGAACTAATCCGCAAAGCTGTACGGTGTGGTAAGAAAGTAGCAGTGGGTGGACCCTATCCAACATCAGTTCCTCAAGACGCGCTTAATTCTGGGGCAAATTATTTGATTTTGGATGAGGGCGAATTAACTGTACCGCAGTTTATCGAAGCAATTAACCAAGGTCAAAGTCAAGGAATTTTTCGGGCTGCTGAAAAGCCTGATGTCACACTCAGTCCTATGCCTCGATTTGATCTACTTCAGCAAGATCAATACCTAATGATGGCAATTCAGTTTTCTCGTGGTTGCCCTTTTAACTGTGAATTCTGTGACATTATCAGTCTTTATGGTCGTAAACCTCGTACCAAAGAACCAAGCCAAACATTAGCAGAACTGCAAGCTATTTATGATTTGGGTTGGCGAGGTTCTGTTTTAATTGTCGATGATAACTTTATTGGCAATCAGCGCAATGTCAAACGCCTATTACGAGAATTAATTCCTTGGATGAAGGAGAATAACTATCCTTTCACCTTCTTGACTGAAGCCTCAGTTAATTTGGCAGAAGATACTGAACTATTAGAATTGATGGCACAAGCGGGTTTCTATGGTGTATTTTTGGGGATTGAAACCCCAGATCAAGATAGTCTCCAGGTTACTCGCAAGTTTCAAAACACTCGCAACCCTCTAGTAGAAGCTTGTCGGGCAATTAATCAAGCAGGGTTGCTGATTTATGCTGGATTTATCATTGGCTTTGATGGAGAAAGGACGGGCGCTGGCGAGAGAATTCAAGCCTTTGTAGAAGAAACCAGTATTCCCCAACCGATGCTAGGTATTTTACAAGCATTGCCTAATACAGCTTTGTGGGAAAGATTGAAGAAAGAGCAGCGACTCTTAGAAGGTGTCGGCGGTGTTGAGGTAGGAGATCAAAATTCTATGATGAATTTTCTACCTACACGACCGTTGAATGAAGTTTGTGAAGAGTATGTTGTAGCAATTTGGACAATGTATGAACCAGCTAACTATCTAAGACGCTGTTTTCAGCAATGTCTGAATATTACTCCTAATCCGAATCTTCAGCAGAATATGTACTTTCCTCCAGGTAAAGGGATAAGGCTTGCAGCTCAGTTATTCTGGAAGCAAGGCTGGTGTCGCTCTGAAATTCGGGGTCAATTCTGGCGACAGCTTTGGATACTTTTGCGTACCAAACCACAATTCCTAAATATGTATCTTGGCTTATGTGCAGCTGGTGAACATTTTTGGGAGTACCGCGATTTAGCTAGAAAACGCATTACTCAGCAGCTAGGCGTTGATCCTTTGTCCGTAGATGTGCCAGTTACAGCACAGATGGCTGTAAGTGCCTAAATTGGCTTGTAACTGTTTATACTTTTAAGTTCTGTTGTTAGTTAATTATAAAAAAGCTAAGTTCTAGGCGATCGCTTTCTTATCGCTTCTCGTTCAAAACCCTTGTATTGTCTATCATTAAGGGTAATCAGAAAGCTTAAATAAGCACGTAAACGATATGTGTAACAGCTTATCATCGGGTACGTGGAGGCTGACGATTTAAAACCTTCCAAGTGGCAGGGCCAACAACACCATCAGGATTAAGACGATAGCGACTTTGGAGAGCTTTAACGGCAATCTCAGTTTGAGGACCAAAAACCCCGTCTACAGAGCCTTTAAACAAACCAAAGACTTGTAATCGTTGTTGTAATTTTTTAACAGCAGCGCTTCGCATTGCCAGACGCAAAACAGGCAAATTTACTTCTGTTGAAGCAGGAGTTTTAGCGGGTTTTGGAGTTGATGGTTTAGTTGCTGTTGCAGCAGTTTGAGCGGGTTTTGGAGTTGATGGTTTAGTTGCTGTTGCAGCAGTTTGAGCAGGTTTTGAATTAGTAACTCTAGTGGTGTTAGGTACGGAAGTGTTGGCAGCAGGTGGGGGTGTTCTAGTAGTAGTAGCTGGAACCGGAAAAGCTGCTGCGGCTGATGCTGTTGGCACGAGGGGAAATAACCGCTCCCAAGTTCCTGCGTTAACAATGCCATCGGGATTCAAGCCTGCTGCTTTTTGAAATTGGGAAACAGCAGTAGCTGTACTTTGACCATAATCTCCATCTACTGCACCTGTGTAATACCCCAAAAGCTTCAAAACAGCTTGGAGTTCAGATACAGCCGTTCCTTGACTACCAGCTTTCAGCGAGGGACGATTGATCCCAACTCCTGCCGTTACTTGAGCTACGTACTCAGTTGATGTTGCGATCGCTTGAGTGTTTCCCCAAACAAAAGCCAGTAATCCAAAGGTTCCTAATAACCTTGTCATCATATAAAATCTGGTTGATTAGTCAGCATAAAAAGTATGGGCGAAAATAAATAATCCCTCTCCTCTGCTCCCCTGCAATCATCAAGAATCCCTGTGGCGTTGACTCCCAGGGAGTGTCAAAACATGAATCTGTTTTTAAGGATACAGCCCTTGGTAACTAGATTGAAACTGGTGTAACCAGACTATTAACGGCTGATTCTGGGCCGACGAGAGAAACATAAGGTTCAAGAAAATATTGGCAAGCCGCCTGCTGTAACTCAGGTGCAGCTAGATCAGCAACTGCTTTTTGAAACTGAGTGTCAAACGTAATCCCTAACCCCATAATTTCATACCAGCCAAAAATCTGAGCAATTTGGGCGTTAGTTTGTTTACCCAAGGCGTATTGACCGAGTAATTTATTCTTAGCTGCTTGGAGTGCGTCTTCACTGATCTGACTGGTACACAGTAGCTCAACTTCTGTCTGTAGTCCTGCTAGTGCGATCGCTGTATTTTCGGGAGCCGTACCCATATAAACCACAAACGGAGCCACATCTTGGCGTGTCGGGTAAAATGCTGAAACTTCGTACGCTAAACCCCGCTTCTCACGCAGTTCCACAAACAAGCGGCTAGAAAGTCCATTCCCTAAGTAAGTAGAGACTAACTTAAGCGCGGTGTACTCAGCACCTCGTACCGATGGAGCTAAATAACCTAGCATGACGATCGATTGCTGGGTTTGCTGTGGTGTCATTGTACGCCCAGGCTGATGCGCTAAAGCTGGTAGCTTCAAAGTTGGTAACGGCACTGCGGGAGCTTCCCAATCACCCAACACTTGCTCGACTAAAGCAACGGCAGCAGCTGGTGTTACTCGACCAGCGATACTAATTACTACATTATCTGGGCGAAAGTACGTTTGATGATACTGTTGCAGATCAGCACGGCTAAATGTGGCTACTGTTGCTTCTATCCCCAACCCTGACATAGCGTAGGGATGATTTTGGTACATTGCTTGTCGTAGCTTGTCGAAAGCGATCGTAAACGGCTGCTCTTGCTGAGAACGAATAGCTTGTAAAGCCAAACGCCGTTCTAGTTCTACCTCGACTTCTGGAAATGAAGGCGATCGCAATATTTGCCCCGCCAATTCCAAAATCTCTTCAAAATCGGATGTTACTGTTTTTAAACTCAGCAAAAAATAATCTGTAGCAGCATCAGTACCTAAACTTGCGCCTACAGATTCCACCCGTTCAGCAATTTCCAAAGAAGATAGCTTTTGTGTGCCTTTTGTAAGAACGGCTGACAGTAAATGCGCTAATCCAGCTTGTTCTTGTGACTCCCAATAACTACCTGCTCCTACAAATATCCGTGCAGCAATAATATCCGCAGCCGGATTTTCTGCTACAAGCACGACAATACCATTGTCCAAAACTGTGCGATGAATATGCTGATTTTGTAGCTCTGCTGTCACTTGTTTTTCGTTATCCGTTGTCATTTGTCTGTAGGTCGAGGCAAAAGTGAGTAGTGAAGAGTGAGTAGTGAGTAGTGTAACTTAAAAGCCAAATTAACCCTTCAAGAACATCACGAAAGTGAGTAGTGAAGAGATAGGAAGTGAATAGCAATAAATTTTCTATCCCCTGCTCACTACTCACTACTCACTGCTCACTACTCACTTCCTATCTCTTCAGACTAACAAGGTTTTAGCACTGTAACCGCGTAAGAGTGCGGTGATAGATAGTTTTGCGCCAAACTTCGGAGTTCTTCGGCTTGAAAAGACTGAATTTGCGCTGGATATATCATTGCTAATTCAACTTGAGCGATCGTATTGTAGTAGCCGTAAAGACCTGCAAGCTGAGTCGGTGTTTCTGTAGAAAAGGCATAATCATTACACAGAAAGCGTTTACAACGAGCAAGTTCCCCAGGGGATATAAGTGTGTTTTGCAACTCATTCAGGTGAGCGCGAATTAGCTCCTCGACGCGCTCTAGCTGTTGCGGCTCTAGCCAAGCCGTAATTGTAAATAAACTCGACTCTCGCTGTAATGAAAAATTACTACTAATTGCCTGTACTAAGTGTTGCTCTTCCCGAAACTCTCGGATTAAACGGGAACATCGCCCTTCTGTCAAAAGTACCGAAAGCAAATCCAATCCATAAGCACTACGGACACGCTCTACTCCAGGCGCTGTCCAAGCCATCATTAATCGCGCCTGTTCTAACCTTGGTAGACGTATTTCTTGGCGGCGAACCCCAGCTAGTAGTGGTTCTTCCACCGCTTCTAACTCAGGATAATTAGAACGAGTTGAAAATTGCTGAAAAGTACGGTTTACCAGTTCTAGAGCAGGTTCTTGAGTCATTCCTCCTACCACTACTACCGTCATATTTTCCGGTTGATAGTGAGCGCGGTGAAAACAACGCATTCCCTCTGGTGACTGATTCATCAACTTTAGTTTACTACCCAAAACTGAGCGCCCATAGGAGTGGCGCTGGTAAATACTCTCGCTGAGAGCCTGGAATCCTATCCAATCTGCATCGTCATAGCAAGAGCTAATTTCTTCTAGCACTACGTCGCGTTCCCGCACGAACTCATCATCTGGAATTGCGGCATTTAACAGTAGTTCTGCTAAGTAGGGCAAAGTATCTTCTAGATAAGGCGCTGCTGTAGTGACGAAGTAATGGGCGTAATCATGGCTAGTAGCAGCATTCGCTATTCCGCCGCGATTCTCAATGACATAATCAAATACTCCAGGCGGCAGTGAATCAGTGCCTTTGAAGATCATGTGTTCTAGAAAGTGAGCCATGCCATACGAGTCCTCAGTCTCGCGGCTAGCACCTGCTCTTACCCAAACATCTGTTACTACTACAGGTGTGGCGGGAAGGTATTGATGAATAAAAGTTAACCCATTGTCTAGCTTAGTAACAGTAGCTGGAGACACTGGAGCAGTCAGCAATTGTGACAAGCAGTTTAAGCTCAAATTAAGATTGATTTAAATTCAATCATCTTAGCGTTTTCTGCTTGACTAAATTGTATTCATTAATACAAAAATTCAACGATGCGGTGGGAGCGCGATTGCAAATCCTAAAAATAATCAAAACTCTCTCTGTCTCGTAAACAAAGAGAGTTAATCATATTTGAGTTCACCGCAACGCCGTCTTACCTCAGTTTTAGACCTGGAAGAACCAGGTGGGCACTATTTTGTCTGGCTTAAAGTTTCCGGGTACAAGCCCGGTCTACTGCTGCTAGAGCTTTTTAGTTCCCTTATTGGAAAAGACATAGATCAAAAACATTATTGGCAGTCACCAACGTCGCAGTTGAACTTCCCTATTTTGACACTTCAAGCCCTAAACGACAACTGGATTCTTTATGTTCTTAGCTTTTTATTTACACATCGCCGTACCACAGCGATTCAACTTTTTCAGCGATTCCAATTGACTGGGTTGGATTTCGGGAATCCAGCAAAACTGTAACATGACCCAACTTCCGCCCCGGACGAGATTTACTTTTGCCGTACCAGTGAACGTGCGAACCCTCAATTTCAGTTAATTGTTGGCGTTTGACAATGTAGTCATTTTGTGCATATTCATAACCGAGTAGATTAATCATTACTGCTCCCTGATACTGGAGAGCCGGATTGCCCAAGGGTAAATCACAAACCGCTCTTAAGTGCTGCTCAAACTGAGATGTTTTACAAGCATCTAGAGTGAAATGTCCAGAATTATGAGTACGGGGCGCAATTTCATTTACTAGCACTTTGTTGTCGGAAGTAAGAAATAGCTCAATGCCAAATATACCCACTGCTTGGAGGCTGTTTAGGAGCGTATGAGCGATCGCTTCTATCTCTGCTACCACACTTGAGCTAATATCAGCAGGCGCAAAAACACGCCGACACACTTGTTCTTCTTGCTGTGTTTCTACAATTGGGTATATGACAATTTCGCCAGTAGAGGAACGCGCAGCAATTACGGCTAATTCCCGTTCAAAAGGGATAAATTCTTCTAATAAAAACAGTGACTGCCATTCCTGCTGGTTGAAGTAAGATTCCAACCTCTGCTGCAAAGCATTCATATCCTGGATAATAAAAGTACCTTGTCCGTCATAACCGTGACGACGAGCTTTTAGCACCAAGGGGAAATTTAACTGGGCGTCTAGTAGCAATTCATGAATTGCCTCTGAATTAAATTCGCAATCTAAAGCAACAAATTTAGGAACAGGCAGATTTAACTGTTTTAAGTAGCAGCGTTGATCGTATTTATCTAGTAGCGGAGATAATACCTGTAGTGCTGGACGAAAACAGACACCTTGCTCCGCTAAAGGTGCTAAAGCTTCTAAATTGACAAACTCATTTTCAAAGGTAATGACATCGCAGCGACTAGCTAACTGCGCTGTAGCAACGGCATCATCAATTGGGGCGAAAATAGTTTCAGAGGCAAACGCTATAGCAGGATCGTGAGGACTCGGCGTTTGTACCACTAATTCAATACCCAACTTTTGGGCTGCACTCGCCATCATCCAAGCAAGTTGCCCTCCACCAATTACACCAACCCGCTTCATCGACATCCTAAAGAATAACGAGTTTCAATACCAGTTTTGGGATTCACACCACTGGCTTTTTCACAAAGTTCCTTAATTTGCGCTCTATCGAGAATTGCATCACTTAAGTCAGCATTTGTGATATCGACATCAGTAAAAATAGCACGTAGTAAAAGTGCTTCGGTTAAAACAGCATCGCTTAAATCAGCCCCAGTTAAGTTAACTTGATCGATCATTGCATTACTTAAATCTGCACCGTGCAGATTTGTCCCCGTCATTACAGAAGCACTAAAAACTGCCCCGCGCAAGTCAGCATTAGTAAAATTAGCTGATTCCATATTGGCGTTAGAAAACTCTGCTGTTCGCAATGTTTGTCCCGAAAAGTCACGCCCTTTCAACTCAGCGTTACTAAATGAGAGTGGTGGGGCATAGTCAGCCCCTTGTGCAGGTGCAGCCCAGAATAAAATTAACACTAGAAGTAACGCTGTTAGTTGCTGCCAAAACATATTGGATTATTGGTTAAGAATTTGATTATTTGAATGCTGCTTTTAAGCTTACCGCATCTCAATTCTGGCTCGAATGGTATATTTAATTTGAATCTTGGTTGATGAAGTTTAAACAAGCTTTTGTTAACTTGGCTAATTACGGCGATTTCATTAAATTGAGTAATTTATGAGGAACTTGCCTCAAGCCGTTCTTGGGAATCTCCCCCAAAGCCTAAATAACCGCGTGGGGTAATCATCCAATCGCCGTGAGTACGGGTACTTTGGTTGCCAATTAAAACTGTGGTGAGCATATCAACGGAAGTATCAAGTAATTTATCCAGTGTGGTGAGGGTAATTTGCTCATCTTCACGGTATGCAGAACGGACAATGGCTACTGGAGTATTCGGATTACGGTATTTTAGGAAGATACTTATAGCACTAGCTAGCTGCTGTTTGCGAGTTTGCGATCGCGGATTATAAAGAGCAGTAACAAAATCAGCTTCTGCTGCCGCTTTTAGGCGCTTTTCAATTACTTCCCAAGGTGTCAACAAATCACTCAAGCTAATAGCGCAAAAGTCATGCATTAGTGGTGTACCCACCCTCGCGGCGGCAGCTTGCAAAGCGGTAATTCCAGCAAATAACTGGACACTCGGAGTCTTACCATCCCAACCTTGTGCTTGTAATTCTTCGAGTACCAACCCCGCCATGCCATAAATACCAGAGTCGCCAGAAGATACTACGGCTACAGTTAATCCCCATCGAGCAAGTTCAATAGCACGTTGAGCGCGTTGGCGTTCTTGGGTAATTGGTAGCGCTTCTACAATCTGATTTGGTTGCAGCAAAGGAGCAATCAGATTGATATACAGCGAGTATCCAATGACGGCATCAGCACCAGATATAGCAACTTGAGCAGCAGGGGTAATTTGGTTTAATTGTCCAGGACCTGTACCAACGAGTAATAATTGACCTGTACGCCCAGTATATTCTTGTTCAGCTTGGGCGATCGCGATTGTTACTGCTCCTGGTTGTCCTTCAGCACGAAAAATTTGTTTATTAACTACTAAAGACGATACATTAGCAGCACTCAAAGCAGCAGCTTCAGCTACGCTAGGGGTTCCTACTTCTGCTGCGACAATTGCTGAGGGGTTGGGTACATCAATTGAGCGCAGGATATCAGACGTAAAGGTTTTTAAAGGCAAATTTCTATTGCGGCACACTTGAAGTAAGCCAACTTCATCCGCTTTAATGTCAATAGTGGCAATACCCGCGATCGCACTTTCGGCTAGTTGATGCTCTTGGCATACTTGCTCAATCGCTGTTTCAATTAATTGCTGCGATGTTCTCCGTTCACAACCAATTCCTACCCACAATACTCGCGGATGCCAATGTACTTGGGGAGGCGAGAGGCGAGAGGCGAGAGGCGAGAGACTAGGAGTAATATAAATTTTTGCTTTGGGTGTAATTGATAAGGAATTAGAATTGGGAATCCAGAACTCAGAAGATTCGTTTTCTGATCCCTGATCCTTGATCACTCCCTGTTGCCAAAGGATAGAACCTGCTGATTGAATTACTTGCACTGGTTGATTATTTGCGATCGCGGAACTTACTTCAGTCCAATTCCCTTCACCTCTTTGCCAGCCAAAGGGAACGCCTATTATATCGACTGCTGGTAGTCCTAATCCAGAAGCAGCGCCTGTTAAAACTGGTGTTGCGCCAATTAAATGGGCAATTAACTGAGCAAGCTTGTCAGCACCGCCTTGATGTCCACTACATAAACTAATGACAAATTTACCTGCTTCATCTATGACGACAACAGCTGGATCAGAGGATTTATGTTGCAATAGAGGTGCAATTAGCCGCACAACTGCCCCAGTTGCCAAACAGAAGACAAAAGCGCGGTGTGTGTTCCACAGGCTAGCTAGATGAGTTTTAAGGGAACCAGTGTAGAACTGTGCTTCGGTAACGCTTGTCAAAGAATCTGGTAGCCAGATTGTACTAATCTCAGACAAGGATTGTAATTTTTTTGCGGCAGTGGAAGTAGTAGCGATTGCCGCTATCGGTGAGAATTCAGCTAACAGCAAGTTTTTTTACCTTATTGCCTCACAAAGTTGGGCGGCGTAGCCAAGAGCCAATTTTTTGGAACCATTGAGTTGGACTATCTGCTGGACGGTAGTTTTTGTCAAACATTGAAAGAATTAGTGGTAGTCCGCCTACTTTGGCACTCATTAACAAGTGCATGGCAATCGCCAATACTATCACTATCCATGAAATTAAGTGTATGTAATACCAAGTATGATTTAATTCGCCTCTTGGCAGCCAGTTTTCATCTTGAAATTTACCTGAGACTACAGCCAACATAGCAGCTACTAATGTTCCAGTGTTGACAATTCGGTGCAGGGTATACCACCAAATTGGTTTACCTACCAAAGTTAGTTTCTTAATTGAGTCAGATTGTACTAAACGTTTTTGACCAGACCGTATACAGTACACGAAAAATATTATAAAAATAAAAAATAAAAAAAAACCGAATGTGCCATGAACATCAATTAAACTTCGGTTAGCTTGGGACAGAGAAAGTCTCCCAAACCTTCCATCCCAACTGTCATAAACAAAAAATCCTGTAATAACTGCACCAAAAATTAATAAAGCATTGATTCCGTGAAGTAGGCGCAGAAGCAATGGTTGGTATGGCTTAGAGCGAGTTCTACTCATATTCTCACATTCTTAAGGGACGCTCTCACCGCGTCCCTTGTGGTTAGATATTAGCGTTTAATCAATCAGTGGCTGAGTTTGATTTACATCCACTTGTGTTCCTACACTGCTTACGACTGCGGGTTGCAGCGTTGAGGTATTGGTAATAGAATTGTTAGCCAAGGTAAACAAGGGGTTCGACAGAATCCCCGCCAAAGAAGTGGCGACTAGCGATAGCACCAACCCTACTTGCAAAGGTCGCATTCCAGGAAGATCCCAACGTACTTCAGGATAATTTCTCACGGCATCCGACACTTCTTGCGGCTCTTTGACTACCATCATTCTGACGACTCGGATGTAGTAGTAAATCGAGACTACGGTAGTGACTAATCCCAGCAATACTAAGCCATAAAGACCTGCCTGCCAACCAGCCCAAAATAAGTATATTTTGCCAAAGAACCCAGCCAAGGGCGGGATGCCTCCTAAAGACAGTAGGCAAATACTTAGGCACAATGTTAAAAGTGGGTCTTTTTGGTACAAGCCGGAGTATTCACTAATTTGGTCAGTTCCTGTCCGCAACGAGAACAGAATTACGCAGCTAAAACCGCCTAAATTCATGAACAGGTAAACCAAAAGGTAAAACACCATACTGGCATAACCAGCATCGGTTCCAGCAATTAAACCAATCATGATGAACCCGGCTTGAGCGATCGAGGAATAAGCCAGCATTCGTTTCATGGTGGTTTGAGCCAACGCAACAACGTTACCCAAAATCATACTCAGAACGGCGAGGGCGGTGAATACGAAGTGCCATTCGTCTGTTAGTAAAGGGAAAGCCGTTGTCATTAACCGAATTGCTAGGGCAAATCCAGCTGCTTTTGAACCAACCGATAAGAAGGCAATAACTGGGGTAGGAGCGCCTTCATAAACGTCTGGTGTCCACTGGTGGAAAGGCGCGGCGGAGATTTTGAAGGCAATCCCAGCAATTACAAATACTAGAGAAATGACAAGAGCTAAAGATTGTCCGGCATTTGCGCTATTCAGTCCAACCGCGATCGCACTTAGTTGTGTTTCGCCGCCTGATAAGCCGTATAGCAGCGAAACTCCATAAAGGAAAACAGCTGTACTAGCTGCGCCAATCAGCAGATATTTCAGTGCTGCTTCATTCGAGCGGGGGTCGCGCTTAGTGTAGCCTGTCAGCAGATATGAGGAGATACTCAGAGTTTCCAGGGAGATGAAAATCATCACTAGCTCTGAAGCGCCGGATAAAAACATTCCTCCCAAGGTAGCAGTGAGCAAAATTGTCATAAATTCGGCCATTGCTGTCCCTGACTGCTCAATATAGCGAATCGACATCAAAATTGTGACAGTCGCTGACAGAGCAATGATGCCGCGAAATATAACACTCAGATCGTCACTATTAAAAGCACCAAAAAACGAGACAGGATTTGTATTGTCCCATTGAAGATACAGGGCGGCGATCGCGCTAAGTAATCCGGCGATCGCCACGTAGGGAAGCCAGCGTGAAGCACTACGCCCCACAATCAAGTCACCGACTAAAACAACCAAAAGGGTAATGATTACAATTCCTTCTGGCAAAATCGTTCCAGCATTCAGTTGCGCTGCTAGATTTGCAAAATCCATACGTTGTATAGGCTGCGGTTATTAGTAAATTACAGATGTGTTAGTTGTATTGTCTCTCAAGTAGCCCAGATCGCATCTTTTTAGGCTGATAGCTGACGTTGACTATTAAACACTAATTAATTGCGCTTTATCTCTAAAATTTATTAGCCTGTATCTAGATAAATGTAAATATGGCAAAACTACCTGAACAGACTACTGTAACTATCAATACCTTGAAACAGCAGTCAATAGAAATTGTTGAGCAAGCTACAGCAACAGAATTCACTCTTTTTCAGTTTTTTGGCGAGACAGATGAAACCGTTTCATATTTGGATGAGATGAAAAATGTAGCGGAGGAGGCAGCTTCCTCTTTTTCTCAATTGTCTACGCTGCAACTAAATATTGCCCAAGCACAACCCATTGCCTCTTCTGCTATGCTAAACTTACTAGCCCAGGTAATTGAACGAACACAAGCTAAAATTCCGGCGCTGGCTCGTAGTGTTCAAGAAGTCAAGATTGAATGGAACCTACCATGAATCAAAAACCACATATCCCTGAACCAGAAACATCTAAAAGGCTTTTAGCGAAGCTACGTCGAACTCGCTTGGAATTGGAAGAAAACAACTTAGAATTAGCTGAGATTAATGCAAAGCTGGAACATGATATTCGACAACAACGTTTAGTGCGGGTTAGGCGATCGCTAGAGGTTTATCAAGAAAATTCGCCCAATTTTGAGCGCTAGTAATATCAAATTTAAATAATCGAAGTCTTAGCGATCGCAATCGTAAATAGCCGCACAATTATAAACTAAATTTACTACTAATAATTAATTAACGGTAGCCTATAAATCAGGATTGACATATTGTTGCAAATAAAGGATTAATGCCGAGCAGTTCTAATTAAAATTTGAACAAAAATATTTTTTGATAAATAAAGGCGATCGCTTAAGGAAACAATTGATTTAAAGACATATTTACATCAGCAAAAGCAATCATTGATATTGTTGCATCTTCATTTAAAATAGTCTCTTGTTGGTATGCTTCTCCTACAGGTTCACGGAAAATATGAACTTGTCGTTCCTGTACATCCAAAACCCAGTATTCAGGAATTTCTGCTTTGGCGTAGGTAGATGCTTTAATAATGCGATCGCTCTTCAAAGTGGTTTTTGCTACTTCAACCAGCAAGAATATTTCATCTGCTGTGGGGTGATGATCGAAGTATTCGCGATCGTCGATCCGAACTACAGCGATATCTGGTTCTGGTTCTGAATTAGGAAGTAGGGTAATTGGTAACTGTACCCTAATATAAGCTTGATTTGTCAGTAAGCGACTGAGATAGTTAGCAGTCCGTTGTGTAGTAGCAGCATGGGGAGGGCGTTGGGGACTCATTTGGATGATTTGTCCTTCAAGCAGTTCGACTTTTTCATCGGTTGTCAAAATCCCTGTCTCTATTAGGCGGTGGTACTCGTCTACAGTCCATAAACGTAATTTTGTAGAAGTCATCGAACTAACCCCCCTTGGCTTTCTTTATTATTAGCAAAAAGTTTAGGTTTGCACAGAAAATACCTCTGGATCAATTTCGTTTAATCTAACAAATCGCATTTTGAATTTTCATTAATATTATGCGGTATACCAAAACATAAATTAAGACAGTGCTAAACCAAGTCATTTTTCATAAAACATTAGACGTTTATCAAAACCAGTATCAGTTTTGAATAAAGTATACTTATCCATAAATTAAATTCAATATCTTACATTTTTAGTTAAATATAACTATACTTAACGCCCTAATTTATTTCTTACAAAAAAACTCATATTTATAAAATTATACCTATTTAATTTACATTATTTAATTCAGTATCTATCTACTCTACTTTTAAAACAAGAGTACAGGCTAGTTTAGAAACTAATAGAACCAGAATGCATACATAACGCGATTGCAATTCCCAACCATAATTAAAGTAATCGCTCTATCTAGCGGCATACTTCATAGATAAAATTACTTAACCTGTAACGGTTGCTACGCACATTTCCATCAATGAAGTCTATCATGAACATTCGTAAAGCAATTAGCGTCAACAACTTGGAAGTTTTTTAAAAACGGAGTCACTTTATATGGTTAATGCCGTCGAAAATCAATCCTCTCATCATGTAGTGATTATCGGTGGCGGCTTTGGCGGACTTTATGCAGCCAAATCACTCGGTAAAGTTGGTGTCGATGTAACTCTAATTGATAAGCGTAACTTTCATCTGTTTCAGCCACTGCTTTACCAAGTCGCCACAGGTACTCTATCCCCTGCTGATATTTCGTCCCCCCTCCGCTCTGTACTAAATCGCAGCAAAAATACTAAAGTGCTGATGGGAGAAGTAATTGATATTGATCCCCACCAGCAAAAAGTAATCCTACCTAACGAAGAACTAACCTACGACAGCTTAATCGTTGCTACAGGTGTTAGCCATCATTACTTTGGCAATGACGAGTGGGAAACAGTCGCGCCTGGATTGAAAACGGTAGAAGATGCACTCGAAATACGTCGCCGAATTTTTGTTGCTTTTGAAGCAGCAGAAAAGGAAACCGATCCAGAAAAACGGCGTGCGTGGTTAAACTTTGTAATAGTAGGGGGTGGTGCGACTGGTGTAGAATTAGCCGGAGCGATCGCAGAACTCGCCTATAGCACCCTAAAAAACGATTTCCGCAACATTAACACAGCTTCAGCCCAAATTTTGTTACTAGAAGGAATGGATCGCATCCTACCTCCTTATGAGCCAGAATTATCAGCTAAAGCAGAAGCATCACTGAAGCACTTGGGTGTAACAGTGCAGACAAAAACATTGGTTACAGATATTACCAATAACATTGTTACTATCCGCAATGGTGATCAAACACAACAAATTCCAGCTAGAACGATATTATGGGCAGCTGGCGTTAAAGCTTCACCAATGGGACAAGTTTTAGCAAAACGCACAGGCGCTCAACTTGACCGTGTAGGCAGAGTTACAGTTGAACCTGACATGAGTATATCAGGGTATCCGAATATTTTTGTAATTGGCGATCTAGCCAACTTTTCCCATCAAAATGGCAAACCTTTACCTGGTGTAGCACCCGTAGCAATGCAACAAGGACAGTATGTTGCTGCCCAAATTCAACAACAGCTTACAGGCAATAGTTTAATACCATTTCGTTACTTTGATCGCGGCAGTTTGGCTGTCATTGGGCGAAATGCGGCTGTAGTAGACTTGGGTTTCATTAAGTTTGCTGGTTTCCCCGCTTGGCTAACTTGGGTATTTGTCCACATTTATTTTCTCATCGAGTTTGACAACAAACTCTTGGTAATAATGCAGTGGGCTTGGAACTATTGGACGCGCAAACGTGGTGCTAGATTAATCACAGGTGAAGCATCAATGCTAAATGTAGGAGTTGACAACAACGGTGATTATTACACGCCAGCAAATATCAAATCACCTGTTGAAGTATAGACAACGCCTAGAGGGAGATGTCGCAATTCTGTTGATAGAGTGATATTTGCATGAGATAATAGTGACCATTATCTATTGAGAGACGAGGATGATTCTGCAGCCGATTCACTGTATTCACTGTCATGGTACTGATCTCGT
>JAESFL010000800.1_pt1 | contig 16675 bp, 7 predicted proteins | sample 9269401 | NCBI WGS metagenome assembly JAESFL01 (sample SAMN14506025, study PRJNA617098) | algae metagenome | isolation source: Gloeocapsa sp. UFS-A4-WI-NPMV-4B04 and co-occurring heterotrophs from desert... | place: USA: Utah | collected 2006-10-01 | reverse complement strand
GCCCAGATCGATCACCCAATCGGCGGTCTTGATGACTTCGAGGTTGTGCTCGATCACCACGACGGTGTTGCCCTGATCGACCAGTTCGTGGAGCACCTCCATCAGCTTGGCCACATCGTGGAAGTGCAGGCCGGTGGTCGGCTCGTCGAGGATGTAGAGGGTGCGCCCGGTGGCGCGCTTCGACAGCTCCTTGGAGAGCTTCACCCTTTGCGCCTCGCCGCCCGACAGAGTGGTCGCCTGCTGGCCGACGCGGACGTAGTGCAGGCCGACGCGCGCCAGCGTCTCCATTTTTTCGCGAATGGACGGCACGGCTTTGAACAGGTCGGCGGCCTCCTCGACCGTCATGTCGAGCACGTCGGCGATGGACTTGTTGCGGTAGCGCACCTCCAGCGTCTCGCGGTCGTAGCGCTTGCCCTTGCACACGTCGCAGGTGACGTAGACGTCGGGCAGGAAGTGCATCTCGATCTTGATGACGCCGTCACCTGAGCAAGCCTCGCAGCGCCCGCCCTTCACGTTGAACGAGAAGCGCCCGGCCTGGTAGCCGCGGGCCTTGGCCTCGGGCAGGCCGGCGAACCAGTCGCGGATCGGGGTGAAAGCGCCCGTGTAGGTCGCCGGGTTCGAGCGCGGGGTGCGGCCGATCGGCGATTGATCGATGTCGATGACCTTGTCGAGATGCTCCAGCCCGTCGATCCGCTCGAACGGGGCCGGGTGCTCCAGGGCACCGTTGAGGCGCTTGGCCGCCGCCTTGTAGAGCGTGTCGATGATCAGCGTGGACTTGCCGCCGCCGGAGACGCCGCTGATGCAGGTGAAGGTTCCGAGCGGGATCTCCGCCGTCACGTTCTTCAGGTTGTGGCCGCGCGCGCCCACCAGCCGCAGCATCCCGCGTCCGGGCTTGCGCCGTGCTTTCGGCGTCCGCACCGAGAGTTCGCCGGTCAGGTATTTGGCCGTCAGCGAGGCCGGGTCCTTCAGGAGTTCCTCCGGCGTGCCCTGGGCGACGATCTCGCCGCCGTGGATGCCGGCGCCCGGGCCGACATCGACGACATAGTCGGCCTGGAGGATCGCGTCCTCGTCGTGCTCGACCACGATGACCGAGTTGCCCAGATCCCGCAGGCGCTTGAGGGTGCCGAGCAGGCGCTCGTTGTCGCGCTGGTGCAGGCCGATCGAGGGTTCGTCGAGGACGTAGAGTACGCCGGTGAGCCCCGAGCCGATCTGCGAGGCGAGCCGGATGCGCTGGCTCTCACCGCCTGAGAGCGAGCCCGAGCCGCGGGCGAGCGTCAGGTATTCAAGGCCGACATCGACGAGGAAGGTCAGCCGATCGCGGATCTCCTTGAGGATGCGGACCGCGATCTCGTTCTGCTTGTCGGTGAGCTTGCCCGAGATCTCCGAGAACCAGCGATGCGCCTCGCGGACGGAGAGGGCGGTGACCTGGCCGATATCCTGCCGGTCGATCTTGACCGCGAGTGCCTCGGGCTTGAGCCTTTTGCCGTCGCAGGCGGCGCAAGGGGTGGCGCTCATGAAGCGGCCGATTTCTTCGCGCGAGGCGTCGCTCTCGGTCTCCTTGTAGCGCCGCTCCAGGTTCGGGATCACGCCCTCGAACGGCTTGTTGACCGAGTAGGAGCGCAGGCCGTCATTGTAGTCGAAGCGCACCGACTCCTTGCCCGTGCCGAACAGGATCACCGCGCGGGCCTGCTCCGGCAGCGCCGACCACGCCACGGAGGTCTTGAAGCCGAAATGCTTGGCCAGGGCGTCGAGCGTCTGGTCGTAATAGGGTGAGGTCGATTTCGCCCAGGGACCCACCGCGCCGCGCTTCAGGGTCAGCGCAGAGTCGGAGATCACCAGTTCGGGATCGATCCGCATCTCGTGGCCGATGCCGCCGCAGGTCGGGCAGGCGCCGAACGGGTTGTTGAACGAGAACAGCCGCGGCTCGATCTCGGGGATGGTGAAGCCGGAGACCGGACAGGCGAAGCGCGACGAGAACGTGATTTTTTTCGGGGTTTCGCCTTCCGGCGCATCGGCGAACTCGATGTCGGCGATCCCGTCGGCCAGTTCCAGCGCGGTCTCGAAGGAATCGGCCAGCCGCGCGGCGATGTCGTCGCGCACGACGATGCGGTCCACCACCACGTCGATGTCGTGCTTGAGCTTCTTGTCGAGCTTCGGCACGTCGTCGATCGCGTAGTACTCGCCGTCGATGCGAAGGCGCTGAAAGCCCTTCTTCTGGAACTCGGCGATCTCCTTGCGGTACTCGCCCTTGCGGCCGCGCACCACGGGCGCGAGCAGGTAGAGCCGGGTCTTCTCCGGCAATTCCAGCACCCGGTCGACCATCTGAGAGACGGTCTGGCTCTCGATCGGCTCGCCGGTGGCCGGCGAGTAGGGGATGCCGACGCGCGCCCAGAGCAGGCGCATGTAGTCGTAGATCTCGGTCACCGTGCCGACGGTGGAGCGCGGGTTCTTCGAGGTCGTCTTCTGCTCGATGGAGATGGCCGGCGAGAGCCCATCGATCTGATCGACGTCGGGCTTCGACATCATCTCCAGGAACTGGCGGGCATAGGCCGAGAGCGATTCGACGTAGCGGCGCTGCCCTTCCGCGTAGATCGTGTCGAAGGCCAGCGACGACTTGCCCGAGCCCGACAGGCCGGTGAACACCACGAATTTATCGCGGGGGATCGTCAGGTCGACGTTCTTGAGATTGTGCTCGCGGGCGCCACGCACCGAGATGACGCGGGTGTCGCGCGCGGCCGGGGCGGCCGCGTCGAACAGGGCGGCCAGCCGTGCGTCGGTCCTCGCCTCGGCCGTGTCCTGGCTTCCCACTTTATTCGTGGAGGCCTTGTTCTTGGCGTCCTTGATCTTGGCATCCTTGATCTTGGCATCCTTGGCCGTGGTCTCGGCTTTGCGGGCTTTGGCTGTGGCCATGGGCGACGAATTCTCTGCGGCGGATCCGGGCCGCCCGGATGCGGCGCCCCCTCGATCGTTCGGACGGCAACGGGCGTGCCGCGCGGGAAAACAGTATCCGGGGACGGAGATGGGTTCCCAGCGGCCCGAAACCACTAGAACGGAACGGGTACGACGGCAACGCCGACCTGCTCTGCGCGGCGGGGAAGGCGGATCGGACGCGGTCCGCGGTGCCGGAGACCGACTGGCCGGGCCTCCGGCCTGAGCCGAACCGGATTCGGCCCCAGACCCATCCGGGGTTCCGGCATCGTGCGTCCGCACGACTTCTGAGGTCGAGACCTTCGGGTTCGTCCTGCCATCGGCCCGCATCGTGTCGTCGATCGCGGTGGCCTGCGGATCGGCCAGGAAAGCCGGCCGGTCGGTCGCCTCAATCCGGTCCGCCGTGAGCCTATCGCGGGCCAATATCTCTCGGCCCAAGCCTAAACCCGATGGAATCGCCCAAAAACACGCCAACCGCCAAAATAATAGCCAAGCAAACTGAAAGGTATTTTAGAAGTAATTTAAGAACAATTTCGCTAAACCTCAGCACAGTCTGATCAATGCTAAGAAGCACAGCCGTAGAGTGCTCTCGGGGGTTGCATGAACGACTTATCCCTTGCCGAGGTGGTTGGTGCGTCTGCGCGCGCCCTGAAGAACGAGGCCTCATCGAATCTCGGTGCCATTCAGTCGATTGCGAGCCGCATGAAGCTGCTGGCCCTGAACGCGCTCATCGAGGCGGCCCATGCCGGCGAGAAGGGCGCGGGCTTCTCGGTCGTCGCGCAGGAAGTCCGAACCGTCTCGGGCGAGGTCGAGACCCTGGCCGCCGCGCTCGGGCTCGGCCTCAGAACCGGCGTGGACGACCTCACCGGGGCCGTCGCGCGGCTGGCAGGCGAGGCCCGCGCCACCCGCTGCGTGGACCTCGCGCTGAACGCCGTCGAGTTGATCGACCGCAATCTCTACGAGCGCACCTGCGACGTGCGCTGGTGGGCGACCGACGCCGCCCTGGTCGCTTGCGCACAGCATCCCGCACCGGAGGCCGCGGCCTACGCGGCCGAGCGGCTCGGCGTGATTCTCTCGGCCTACACGGTCTATCTCGATCTCTGGCTGTGCGATCTCCAGGGCAGGGTGATCGCCAGCGGCCGGCCCGACACCTATCCCGGCGTCGTCGGGGCGCAGGTCGAGGCCGAGGCGTGGTTCCGGGATGCCTGCGCCCTGCACAGCGGCGACGCCTTCACGGCGGTCGACGTGCGGACCGAGCCGCGCCTGCGCGGGGCGCAGGTCGCCACCTACTGCGCCAGCGTGCGGGACGGCGGTCGCCCGGAGGGGGCGCCACTCGGCATTCTCGCCATCCATTTCGACTGGCAGCCGCAGGCCCGCGCCATCGTCCAGGGCGTCCGGTTGGGCGCGGGCGAGCGGGAGCGGACTCGCGTGATGCTGCTCGACGCCCGCAACCGCGTGATCGCCTGCTCCCGGGGCGAGGGGGTGCTGAGCGAGACCTACCGCCTGCGCACGGACGGACGGTCCCAGGGCCATTACCGCGACGAGCGGGACCGCCTCGTCGCCTTCCACGAGACCCCCGGCTACGAGACCTATAGCGGGCTCGGCTGGCGCGGCGTGATCGAACAACAGGTCGAATGAGGCGCCTATAGCCTGCCACGACATCCTGAAACGTATTCGGCCCGTATAGGCGGTTTGTGCGTGGCCAGACTGATGAAATCATAGCACGAATGCACTAAAATTAAGCAAAGCCGATAGGGCGAAATCCTTACTTTACGTTCGCCGGTCACGGTGCAGCGCAAACCGTTCGGATCGTTCCGTCATGAAGCTACCCTCGTCCCTGCGCGCCCGTATCGTCACCGTGGCGCTGATCCCCTGCCTCGCCTTCGGTGCCGCGGCGGGGGTGGCGGTGACGGAGCGGGTGGGTCAGGGCCGGGCAATGGCGCGGATGGAGGAGCTGGCCGGCCTCTCGGTCCGGATCGGCGCCTTCGTCCACGAGGCGCAGAAGGAGCGCGGGGCCTCCAGCCTCTATCTCGGTTCGAAGGGGAGCCAGTTCGCCCCGGAACTCGCCGCGCAGCGCACGTTGACGGATGCGGCGCGCGCCGCCCTGATCGCCGATCTCGACGCCGCCGGGGCGGGGGCGGATGCGGATTTCGCGCGCAAGGCGGCGGCCCTGCGCGCTCGGCTCGGCGGGATCGAGCGGCATCGCGGCGCGGTGGACCGGCTGGAGGTCGGCGTGCCGGCCAACCTCGCGGTCTATAGCGGCGTCATCGCCGGGGCCCTCGGGGTCGTGCGCGGGGTGGCGCAGATCGCCGCCGACCCGGCCATCGGCACCCGCGTCTCCGCCCTGTCTGCCTTCCTCTCGCTCAAGGAGTTCGCCGGCCAGGAGCGGGCGGCGGCCTCCGCCGCCTTCGCCGCGGGCGCGATCGATCTCGCGGGCCTGCGCCGACTCACCGGACTGGCCTCGGATCAGGCGACCTTCGAGGGGCTGTTCCGCGCCGCGGGCGCCGCGGAGGAGATCGCCGCGCTCGATGCGGCGAACGCTTCGGAGGCCGCCCGCGAGGTCGCCCGGCTCCGCACCCTCGCCCTCGACACGGCGCCCGGCCAGACACCCGCCTTCACCGACGCCAAGGGCTGGTTCCGGCTCGCCACCCAGCGCATCGACGAGTTGAAGGGGATCGAGGATCGCCTGACCGCCGCCCTGGCGCGGGAGGCGGGGGCGGCGCGGGCGCGGGCCGAGCACACGGTTCTGCTCTGGGCCGGGACGGCGCTCGCCACCCTGCTGCTCTCGGTGGGGCTGGCCTTCGGCCTCGGTTCGGCGATCGCCCGTCCCCTGAGCCGCATGGCGCGGGCGCTCACCGCGATCGGGCAAGGTGAGACCGAGGTGGAGATCCCCGTGAACGGGCCGGGCGAGCTGCGCAGCATCGCCGCCGCGGCCCTCGCCTTCCGCGACAGCGTGGCCGAGCGGGCCCGCATCCGCGCCGCCCAGGAGCGCGGCGCCGAGGAGGAGGCCGCTCGCCGCCAGGCGGCGATGATGGCGGTGGCCGACGGGTTCGAGGCGCGGGTCGGCGGCATCGTCGAGGCGGTCTCGGCGGCCGCACAGCAACTGGAGGGCGCCGCCCAAGCGATGACCACGGCGGCGGGCGAGACCTCTGCGCTCAGCGCGTCCGCCGCGCAGGCCTCGGCCCAGGCGGCGCGCTCCTCCGACGGCATCGCCGCGGCGACCGAGGAACTGTCGGCCTCGATCCGCGAGATCTCGGCCCAGGTCGGCTCCTCGGCGCTGGCGGCGAGTGCCGCCGAGGAGGAGGCGGCCCGCACGGCGGGAGAGGTCGAGCGCCTCGCCGCGGCCGCGAGCAGCATCGGCCAGATCGTCGGGCTGATCTCGCAGATCGCCGGCCAGACCAATTTGCTCGCCCTCAACGCCACCATCGAGGCGGCCCGCGCCGGTGAGGCGGGACGGGGCTTTGCCGTCGTCGCGGCGGAGGTGAAGGGGCTCGCCGCCCAGACGGCGCGGGCTACCGACGAGATCGCCGGGCGAATGGCGGAGATCGAGGCCGCCACCGGCGCCTCGGTCACAGGCATCACCGGCATCGCCCGCACCATCCGCGACCTGTCGCGGATCTCCGGCGACATCGCCGCTGCGGTCGAGCAGCAGGGCGCGGCCACCGCCGAGATCGCCCGCACCACGGTCGAGACCTCGGGAGGTGCGCGCCGCGCCTCGAACGACGTGGCGGGCGTGGCCCGCACCGCCGACGATGCCAGCACCGGTTCGGGCCAGGTGCTCGACGCGGCGAGCGATCTCGCCCGTCAGGCGACGGCCCTGCGCAGGGAGGTCGGCGGCTTCCTCGCCCAGGTCCGGGCGGCCTGAATTGGGGTTTCGAAAGGGCGAGCCCTTTCGCGGATCCAGGGCGGAGCCCTGGTTGAAGGGCGATCGGGGCGCTGCCCCGAGACCCCGCCAAAGGGATGATCCCCTTGGAATCCCGGGCCTCAGTGCCGCGCTTCGCCCGCCGCGGGCGTGTCGTGCACGGCGCTGACCTCCTCGGCGATCCGCGGCTCGACCTTGAGGTTCTGGCGCATGCTCTGGAGATGGTCGGTCACCACCAGCGTGCCGGGCTTGAGGCCTTTGAGCACGGCGGTGTTGTCGCCGTAGACGTCGCCGACCTCGATCGCGGTCATGTGGACGGTGCCGGCCTCGTCCACGGTCCAGACCACCTGCTGGTCGAGCTGGGCCGAGAGCGCGACCGTCGGCACTAGGAGACGCTCCTGCCGGCCGACTTCGATGCGCGAGCGGACGAAGCGGCCGGGCAGGTAGCGCTCGTCCGCGTTGTCGAGCCAAGCCTGGATCAGGCGGCGGCCGGTGCGGGGATCGAAGCGGTTGTCGAGCCGGTAGATCGTGGCCTCGCGCACGGGCTGGCGCTGGACGTCGAGAAGCTGGACCTTCACCCGCCCCTCGCCTTGAGCGACCCGCACGGCCTCCGCATCCTCGGAGGAGAGCGCCATCTGCACGTCGATCGGGTTCACCTGCACCACGGAGACGAGGTTGGTCTGGTTCTCGATCACCATGTCGCCGATATTGGCCATGGACAGACTGGAGCGCCCGTCGAAGGGCGCGCGGATCACCGCGTATTCGAGGTTCAGCCGCTGGCGGGCCATGGCGGCCTCCGCCTCTTCGAGCTTGGCATTCGCGGTGGCGAGGTTCGACTGGTTCTGCTGGGCGCGCTGCTCGGTGGCGAAGCCCTTGTCGGCGAGCTGCTCGGTGCGGTTCACCTCGGCCTGGGCGAAGTCGAGGGTGGCCTTGGCCTGGTCGCGCAAGGCCTGCGCCGACTTGAGGGCGACCTCGAACGGGCGCGGGTCGATGCGGAACAGCACCTGACCCTTCTTCACGTGGCCGCCGGGCTCGAACGGGCGCTCGACCACGAAGCCGGTCACGCGGGCCTGCAGGGCGGCGTCGCGGGGCGAGACGATGGTGCCGGTATACTCGAAGGCGACCGGCACCTCCTGACTGCTGGCGCGCACCGCCTTCACCGCCAGCCGCGGCTCCTCCCTGGCGCGCTTGGTGTCGGCGCGGCTCGCCACCTTGAAGTGATGGGCGAGGAAGCCGGGGATCGGATGCCCCGCCCCCCACCACGCGCCCGCGGCGATCCCGAGCGCGCCGACGACGAGACCGGTGATGACGAAGCCGACGCCTTGGCGCACGAGAGCCATTCTCCGAGAGCGGGACGAGGCCGGCCGCCCGGCCTGTCCCGGGCGCGGCACCGGAGGGAACACGCGGAGTCCCAAGACGTTGCACGCGGGTCCTTCACGGCCCCGTTGAATTTCCGGAGGCGGCCCCTCGAATGTTCGCCACGTTCGTCGACCGGCCGATCCTCGCGGGCGTGATCTCCCTCATCATCACGGTGATCGGCCTCGTCGCCGGGCTGACGCTGCCGGTGGCGCAGTACCCTGAGATCGCCCCGCCCATCATCAACATCCAGGCGACCTATCCCGGCGCCTCGGCCCAGCAGGCCTACGAGTCGATCGCGATTCCGCTGGAGCAGGAGATCAACGGCGCGCCCAACCTGATCTACATCCAGTCGACCTCCTCGACCGATGGCAGCGTCTCGATCGACGCCACTTTCGAGGTCGGCTCGAACCTCGACGCCGCCGCGGCGGAGGTGCTGACCCGGTCGAGCCGCGCCGAGGCGAAGCTGCCGGAGGCGGTGCGGGCGCAGGGGCTGGAGATCCAGAAATCGTCGCGCCAGCGCCTCGGCAACGTCGTGCTCTACGCCGATGAGGGCACCGGCTTCGACGAATTGTTCCTGGCCAACTACGCCGAGACCCAGGTCATCAAGCCCCTGCGCCGGGTCACCGGCATGGGCCGCATCCTGAACTTCTCCAACATGCGCTACGCCATGCGCATCTGGCTCGATCCGGCGAAGATGGAGGCGCTCTCCCTGTCGACCGAGACGGTGCTCCAGGCCGTCCAGGCGCAGAACGCGCAGGTGACGACGGGCTCGCTCGGCAAGCTGCCGATGGGCCGCGCCACGCCGTTCGAGTTGCAGCTCGTCACCAAGGGCCGGCTGATGAAGCCGGAGGAGTTCGGAAACATCGTCCTGCGGGCCGAACCCGACGGTTCAGTGGTGCGCGTCTCGGACGTGGCGCGGGTGGAGCTCGGCTCGGAGCAGTACGGCGTCACCTCGAACTTCGACGGCAAGTCCTCCGCCACGCTCGGCATCTTCCAGAACCCCGACGCCAACGCGGTCGAGGTGATGAACGGAACGCGCGAGACCATGGCGGATCTCGCCAAGCGCTTTCCGCCGGGCCTGCACTACACCATCGCCCTCGACTCCACCGAGTTCGTGAAGGAGGCGATCTACGAGGTGGTGCGGACCCTGATCGAGGCGATCCTCATCGTCACGGTCGTCACCTACCTGTTCCTGCAGAACTGGCGCGCCACCCTGATCCCGACCATCGCCGTGCCGATCGCGCTGATCGGCACCTTCGGGCCGATGGCGCTACTCGGCTTCTCCTTCAACACGCTGAGCCTGCTCGGCCTCGTGCTCGCGGTCGGGCTCGTGGTCGACGACGCGATCATCGTCGTCGAGAACACCGAGCGGCTGATGGCCGAGGGCATGGAGCCGAAGCCCGCCTCCCGCGAGGCGGTCAACGAGATCGGCGGCCCCGTCATCGCGACGACGCTGGTGCTCGCCGCCCTGTTCGTGCCGGTGGCCTTCATCCCCGGCCTCACGGGGCAGCTCTACAACCAGTTCGCGCTCACCATCGCCATCTCGGTGCTGATCTCGGCGGTCGTCTCTCTGACCCTGACGCCGGCCCTGTGCGGCCTGCTGCTGAAGCCTCATGAACACCAGAAGGCGCGCTGGTGGCGCAAGCCGCTGGATTGGTTCAACGTCGCCCTGGAGCGCTCCGCCGATTTCGTCGCCCGCACGATCGGCTGGCTCGCCCGCCACGTCGTCCTGACGCTCGTCGCCTTCGCGCTGTTTGCCGGCGCCACCCTGCTGCTGCTGATGCAGCGCCCCACCGGCTTCGTGCCGGACGAGGACCAAGGCTACCTCTACGCGGAAGTGGCGATGCCGCTGGGCGCCTCGGTGCAGCGCACGGAGGCGATGAATGCCCGCTTCGGCGAGGCCTTGCGCGCCCGCGACGACGTCGATCACACCATCGGCGTCAGCGGGCGCTCCTTCCTCGCCGATACGGTCGCCCCGTTCTACGGCTTCAACATCCCGGTGATGAAGCCGTGGGACGAGCGCAAGACCACGGTCGACGACCTGATCCGCGACATGGAGGAGCGCTTCCGGCACGATCCCGACGGGCAGGTGCGCATCGCCAACCCCTCGCCGCTGCCGGGACTCGGCTCCCGCGGCGGGCTGACGCTGGAGATCCAGGACCGCTCCGGCAATGGCGGCCTCGGGCTGGCGCGGACGGCGACCGACTTCATCGAGAAGATCCGAGCGCTGCCGGGCGTGTCGAGCGCGACGCCGACCACCGATTGGGGCGTGCCGCAACTGCGCCTCGACATCGACCGGGCCAAGGCCGAGCAACTCGGCGTGCCGCTGGCGCGGCTGTTCGAGGCGCTCGGCACCTATGTCGGGTCGAGCTTCGTCAACCTCTTCAACCGGTTCGGCTTCGTCTACCAGGTCTATGTCCAGAGCGACGCGTCGGGGCGGCGCCTGTTCCAGGATCTGGAGGCGCTCACCGTCCTCAACGCGCAAGGGGAGCCGGTGCGCCTCGGGTCGCTGGTGCAGGCGAAGTTCACCACGGGGCCGACGGCGGTCCTCTCCTACAACACCTATCCGGCGATCGAGGTGGCGGTGACGGTCGCCCCCGGCTCCAGTTCCGGCACGGTGATCGCGGCGATCGAGGAATTGGCCGAGGATCTACCGCGCAACACCTCCATCGAATGGTCCGAGATCGCCTATCAGGAGAAGATCGCCGGCAACGTCGCGCCGCTGATCTTCGCGCTCGGCGTGTTCATGATCTTCTGCTTCCTGGCCGGGCAGTACGAGAGTTTGCGCCTGCCGCTGGTGATCCTGCTCGCCACGCCGCTCGCCATCTTCGGAGCGGTCGGCTTCCTCGCGCTCCGCGGCATGCCGCTCGACGTGTTCGGCCAGATCGGCCTGCTCCTCCTCGTCGGCCTGGCGGCCAAGAATTCGATCCTGCTCGTCTCCTTCGCCGAGGAGCTGCGCGCCAAGGGAGAGGATGCTCTGGAGGCGGCCCGGCACGCCACGCGGATGCGCATGCGCCCGATCCTGATGACCTCGTTCGCCTTCATCCTCGGTTCGGTGCCGCTCGCCATCGCCAGCGGCGCGGGGGCGAATGCCCGGCTCTCCATGGGCACGGTGGTGATCGGCGGCCTGCTGGTGGCTACGATCCTGACCCTGTTCGTCACCCCGGTCTTCTACGTCGCCGCCGAGCGTCTGCGCGGTGAGCCGGAGAGTGGGAAAGACACGAGCGGGGAGGAGGGCAAGGCGGTGCCGACGGCGTGAGGAGCGCCGGTCACGCCGAGAGCTGCCCCAACGCCTCCCGCGCGAGCGTCGGCGTGAGGGGCTTTGCGGCGAAGCGCGCGCCCTCGGGCAGCGCGCCGGGTTCGGGGGAGAGGCCGGCCGAGAGGGCGATGAGGATCAGATCCGGCCGATGCCGGGCGATCTCACGGATGAGTGCGAAGCGGGTCTCGGCCCCCGGTGGGTCGGCATCGACGATGACGAGGCGCAGCCCGGCATGGCGCTCGATCTGGAGGAGCGCGCTCTGCGCATTCCAGGCTTCCAGCACCTCGAAGCCGGCCTCGGCCAGCCGGTCCGCCGTCTTGATGCGCGGCCCCGTCTCGCTCTCCACGACGAGAGCCAGCGGCCGCCCATCGCCGTGCGGGGCAGGGGGAGCGGGCAGATCCATGAAGCGTCCCGACGGTCCCAGGCGAATACCCAGGCAAGCGCCCAAGCCGGTACTCGGGCATCCTGCCGACAAGCGGCGAGCGGCCCGGTTCGTTGCCCCGCGGCGTCGCTTTTGGGGCTATTCTTTTTCGAGGAGACCTTTCAGGGGCGCCCTGATCCGGCAGGTCACACCCTCTCGCGCGTAGATCATCTGGGTCTCGCCGCCGACGGCACCGGAGAAGCCGCGCTCGATCAGGCGCGAACCGAAGCCCTGGCGCGTCGGGGCGGCGACCGGCGGCCCGCCGCGCTCGGCCCAGGTCAGCGTCACGACCGGCTCGACCGCCCGCGCCTCGTCCCGCGTGCCGTCCCGGCTCTCCTCCAGCCAGCGCACGTGCGAGACGGCCCAGTCCACGCCGACGCGCCCGCCCGGAACCGAGAAGGCGCCGTACTTGGCAGCATTGGTGGCGAGTTCGTGGATCATCAGGGCCAGCGACAGGGCGGCCTTCGGCCCGACCTCGAGGGCCGGCCCGGCAAGGAGGATGCGGCCCGGCTCGCCGTCGTCGTGGATCGCGAGCGCGCCGGCGATCACTGCCTCCAGGGCCGCCCCCTCGCCCTCTCCCGAAAGCAGGATGTCGTGCGCCTTGCCGAGCGCCACCAGCCGGGCCACCAGCGCCTCCTTCGCGGCGGCGATGTCGCTGACGTTGCGCAGGGTCTGCGAGGCGATGGCCTGGGCCATGGTCAGGGTGTTCTTCAGGCGATGGCTCAGTTCGCGGTTGAGGAAACGCTGCTGCTCCTCGGCCTGGATGCGGGCGAGCGCCACGGAGACGCGCTCGGCCACCTCGCGGACGAAATAGACCTCGCCCGGCTCCCAGGGCCGGGGCTCGGGGGCGTGGGCGTAGACGAGGCCGACGAGGTCGCCCCGCCGCATCAGCGGCACACCGAGTAGGGCGCGGACGCCGATGGCCGCGAAGCCAGCCGCGTCCGGCGCGAGGCTTGGGTCGCCGGCAAGGTCGGGCACGGTGAGGATCTCGCCGCGGCGCAACCGCGCGAGGGTGGCTGGAAACGGCGCGGGTTCCGCGCGCCCGATCGCGAGGCCGTCGGCGGCGGCCTCGATGGCCGTACAGCCCGCCTCCGCGAGGGCGAGGGTGCGGCCGAGAATTCCGGCCGCGATTGCGCGGATTTCGGCGGGCCCGGCGGCGTCGCGCAATCCGTCGCCCAGTTCGATCAGCGCCGTCTGGCGCGCCTCGGCCGCCTTCTCCGCGGAGATGTCCTCGATCATCGCCGTGGCCTGGATCGCCTCGCCGCGCACCTGCGAGACGATGTTGACCCGGCACCAGATCAGGCGTCCGTCCTTACGGCGGAAGCGCTTCTCCAGGGTCTCGCGCACGATCTCGCCCGCGGCGAGCCGGCGGTGCAGGTGATCGCGCTCCGCCGCATCCGCCTCCGGCGTCCACTTGACCATGGATTGTCCGACGATGTCGGATTCCTCCGCGGCCCAGATCGCGCAGAGCTTGGGGTTGGCCTCCAGCGCGACCATGGTGCGCGGATCGATCTGCACGATGCCGATATTGGCGCCCTCGACCACCGCCCGAAGCTGGGCGGCGACGCGGTTGCGCTCGGTCAGGTCCAGCATCGCGCCGATCATGCGCAGCGGCGTGCCGCCGGGCCCGCGCACCATCGAGCCGCGGTCGAGCACGTCCGCGTAGGAGCCGTCGGCGCGGCGAAACCGGTATTCGTGGTGCCAGTCGTGCCCTTCGCCGGCGATGATGCGGTGGATATCCGCCTCGACGCCGGCGCGGTCCTCGGGATGGACATGGTCGAGCCACCACCGGCCGGTCGGCTCGACCGCCTCCGGCGCCCAGCCATAGGCGGCCTGCAGGGCCTCGTTCCACAGCACGTGGTCGGCGGCGAGGTCCCAATCCCAGATCGCGTCGTTGGTCGCGCGGGTGACGAGGCGGTAGCGCTCCTCGGTCGCGGCGATGGCCGCCTGCGCCGTGCGCTCGGCGGTCACGTCGCGCACGGTGCCGACGAGCCGATGCGCCCGGCGGGTCGCACCGTCCCGTTCGACGACGAGGGTGCCGCGGGCCGCGACCCAGGCGATCACCTCACCCGCGTCATCGCCCACAACCGTGCGGTAGGTGGCGTCGAACAGGCCGGGCCCGGCGGGGTCGAGGGCCGCCTGCACGGCGGCGTCGGTGCGCGCCCGGTCCTCGGGGTGGAGACGCGCCAGGAAGGTGCCGGCGTAGCTCACGGCCTCATCCGGCCCGACCCCGAACAGGGCGCGGGTGCGGCCGTCCCAGGAGAGGATCCCCGTCACGAGGTCGTAGTCGAAGATGCCGGTCCCGGCCGCCTCGATCGCGAGCCGCAGGCGCAGTTCGCTGTCGGCCAGGGCCGCGGCCTCCATCCTGCGCGCCGCGATGCCCCGGCGCAGCTCGAGCTGCGTCATCACCGTGCGGGCGAGCGCCCTGAGGCCCGCCCGCTGCGCCTCGCTCAGCCCCCCAGGCCGCGGCCGGGTATCAAGCACGCACAGGGTGCCGATCGCGACCCTCTCCGGGGTCACCAGGGGGGCGCCGGCATAGAAGCGCATCCCCGGTTCGCGGGTGACCAACGGGTTGGCGCGGGTGCGCGGGTCGGCGGCGAGGTCGGGAATGACCAGGACGTCGCGCCCGGCCAGCACGTGGACGCAGATCGAGCGGTCGAGCCCGGTCTCGACGGGTGCGAAACCGAGCCGCGCCTTGAACCATTGCCGGTCGTCGGTCAGCAGGCTGACGAGGGCGGTCGGCGCGGCACAGAGCTGGGCGGCCAGCGCCACGGCATCGTCGAACGCGTCCTCGGCCGGCGTATCGAGGATGTCGTAGCGGGCCAGCGCGGCCAGCCGCTCGGCCTCACCTTGGCTCGCGAGATCGTCGGGCGGTCGGCTCATGGACGGACCCGGCAAGGACGAACCCAGCGAGGACGAACCCGGCAAGCCGGGTGATCGCGGCGCCCTTCCTCCGAAGCCGCCTGCGGCGGCCGGCCGACCGGACGGCGGCGATGGTGCATCGGCGACGCTTCGGGCACAAGACGTCGGCCGCGATCGTCATGCCGCCCGATGGAAAATTCGAGGTGTCCGGTCGAGTCCGAGAGCATCCTACTCGGGCGGCTCGATCGCGATGAGCCGCCCGCTCGGGCTGTAGACCGCGCCGAGCACGGTCTCGTAATGGCGCTTGACGCAGGCATGGCACTCGCAGGCGACCTCCTCGATCGCCGCCCGGTTGACGATGGTGATCCGCCCGCGCCCGACCTCGATCAATCCCTGCTGCTGCAGCATCCGCAGGATACGGGTGAGATAGGTGCGCTGCACGCCGAGCATCGCGGCCAGCGATTCCTGGGTGATCGGCAGAACATTGCTGTCGAGCCGGTCCTGAAGCGTCAGGAGCCAGCGCAGGCAGCGCTCCTCGATCGGGTGGAGGGCGTTGCAGGCCACCGATTGCAGCACCTGCGCGAGCAGGCAGTCGGAGTAGCGGGTGAACAGGTTGCGCAGCGATTCCGAGCGCCGCTTGGCCTCCTGCAGCCGTATCGATTCCATCCGCAGAATCGGGCCGCCGATCTGGATCATCGCATGGGTCGAGGCCGGCAATCCGCCGTTGCTCACCACGCCCCCGACCGCCCCTTCGCGGCCGATCGTGGCCGTCTCGGCGCTGCGCCCGTCGATCATCGAGATCAGAAGGGTGACGACGGTCTGTTCGAGGGGAAAGGTGATGAAATCCACCTCCCGACCGGCGGCGAACAGCGTCTCGCCGCGCTGATACTCCAGCCGTTCCATGTCCGGCAGAAGCAGGCCGCGATCCCCGGGGCTCAGACAGTTCAGGAGCAGATTGCCTTCGAAGCAGCGCTCTGTGGCCGAAGGCATGTACAACTCGAAGTCCGTAGGGTCGCCGGCAGGGCTCCTAACGCAACGGTTGGGCAGAAGTCTGTCTACAAGTAGACATATCCACCGTTGAATCCCCAAAAATTCAGGTGATGGCCAAGTCGAGCCCTGCGGCTCTACGCAGGTGTGCCAAGAGGCAACATAACATAGGTTTCACTTACCTGTGGCGCCGACGGTGCGACACGGGCCGGCGTCGGCCGCCCGTTCCGGTCGACTTGGAAGCCACCTTGCTGGTCCACTCGGCCGGCCGCGGGCGCAGCCTACTTGCCGGTGCAGAGGCCCTGGTTCGACAGGCGCCGGTGCTCGCGCGGGTCGCAGTCGGTGGCGAGGAACGAGGCCCACTCGGTCGGGCTGCCGTAGAAGGCGTTGCGGTCGACGTCGCCGCGCACGCCGGGCACGCGTCCGGTCGAGGTGAACTGCCAGAGCATCCACTTGCGGTTGGCGTAGCGCTGCTCGGGCTCGGCCGCGGTCGAGCGGACCCAGTGGGGATAATCGGGCAGCTCGTCTTCCAGCACGTCCTTGTGGAAGGTGATGTCGGTGTAGATGATCGGCCGCTTGCCGGTATAGGCCTCCATCTCGTCCAGCATGTAGCGGATCATCGCCAGCGCCTGGGCCTTGGGCAGCTTCTTCGGGCACTTGGCCGAGTGGCCGTTCCACTCCACGTCGAGCACCGGGGGCAGGGCGGTCGGATCGTTCGGCACGTTGCGCTTGAACCACGCCATCTGGTCCTCGGCCGAGCGGCACCAGAACACGAAGTGGTAGGCGCCCCGCGGCACGCCGGCCCGGCCCGCGCCGTCCCAGTTCTCGCGGAAGCGCTCGTCGACGTGGTCGCCGCCCTCCGTCGCCTTGATATAGGCGAACTGCGTGCCCGCGCTCTTGACCGAGGCCCAGTTGATCGGCCCCTGCCATTTCGAGATGTCGATGCCCTGGATCGGGTGGCTCTTGGCCCGTGCCACGCCCGGATGGGGCTTGGCGT